>Ga0210405_10001903_pt1 | contig 22513 bp, 22 predicted proteins | sample IncBWH11MmetaG_FD_155492 | JGI IMG/M metagenome (GOLD analysis project Ga0210405, IMG submission 155492) | Forest soil microbial communities from Barre Woods Harvard Forest LTER site, Petersham, Massachusetts, United States - Inc-BW-H-11-M | ecosystem: Environmental > Terrestrial > Soil >... | reverse complement strand
CGCTGATGTGCAAGATGGTGGATCGGGAGTTTGGCAAGAAGGCGGAAGAACCCGCGAAATGAGCAAGCCGGAGATTCATCCGCAGGCGGTCGTGGCTGCGAGCGCGAAGCTGGCCCCGGGAGTGAAGGTTGGGGCTTACGCGATTGTGGGCGACGAGGCGGAGCTTGGCGAGGATTGCATTGTTCATCCGCACGCTACTGTGGGCGGGCCTGCGAGGTACGGGCGCAACAATGTGTTTTATTCATTTTGCGCAGTCGGCGGCGATCCGCAGGATTATACCTATCGGGGTGAGCGGACAGAATTGGTTGTGGGCGATGGGAATATTTTTCGCGAGTACGTTACGGTCAGCCGGGGGACGCAGAAGGGTGGGGGCGTTACGCGGGTTGGCAACGAAAACTTTTTTTTGGCTTACTCGCACGTGGGGCACGACGACCAGATTGGCAATCAGACGCTGTTTGTGAACGGGGCGACCCTCGCGGGGCATGTTGCAGTGGAGGATTTCGCGACAGTCGGCTCGTTTTCGGTGGTGCACCAATTTTGCCGCGTGGGGCGCTACGCTTATGTCGGCGCTTGCACGGTCATTGTGCAGGACGTGCCGCCGTTTTCGCGGGTGGTGACGGAACGCGAAACGAAGAGCTACGGAGTCAACACCATCGGGCTAGAGCGAAAGGGATTCTCGAAGGAACGGTTGCAGGTGCTGGATCGCGCATTTCGTTTGCTAAGCCGCTCGAAAATGAATACCACGCAAGCTTTAGCTGAAATGCGAACGAAATTGGCTGGATCTGACGACGTGCAGGAACTCATCCGATTTATCGAGACTGCAGAGCGCGGAATCGTTAAGTAAGAGTTGCGACCCACCATTCACGCCATGCCGGATGCCACTGCAAACACGATAGGATGGGGACTCATCGCCGGAAACGGGCGATTTCCGTTTCTCGTGCTGGAAGGCGCGCGCAGCCAGGGGATTGAGATGGCGGTGATTGCGCTGAAAGAAGAGGCTTCGCCCGAATTGGAGAAAAGTGCCAAGCGGCTGCACTGGGTGAGTCTCGGCGAATTGAGCAAAGCTATCGACTTGATGCACAAGGAAGGCGTAACGCAGGCAGTGATGGCCGGGCAGGTAAAGCACAACAAGATTTTTAGCGCGATCCGGCCGGACTGGAAGCTGGCGAAGTTGCTCTTCTCGCTGCCGCGAAAAAGTACCGATGCGCTGATCGGCGGGATTGCGCGAGTGCTTCAGGATGAAGGGATTCAGCTGGTGGACTCGACGCTATTTCTGAAACCGCTTTTGCCGGAGCCGGGCGTGTTGACGCGGAGAGCGCCTAACGAGCAGGAGAGCGTCGATATCGCCTACGGGCACAGCGTCGCGCGGCAGATCGCTGGAATGGACATCGGACAAACCGTGGTGATTTCACACCAGGCCTGCGTTGCCGTCGAGGCCATGGAAGGAACGGACGAAACCATCGCGAGGGCAGCGCGCATCGTTGAGGGAAAACCGCTGGTGGTCGTGAAGGTTAGCAAGCCGCGCCAGGACATGCGTTTTGATGTACCCGTGGTTGGTTTGCCAACCATCGAACAGATGAAGAGCTCCCGCGCCACGGCTTTGGCGGTGGATGCGGGGCGCACCTTGCTGTTTGACCGTCAAAAATTGATTGAACTGGCCGACGCGGCGGATATCGCTATTCAGGCGTTTGCGCCGGCAGCGGCGGCGGAACCGAAGAGCGCGACCGGGGGAATGAATAAAGAATGAGCGGCGGGGGACGAGATACGAGAAAGGTCCGCGCCGCCGTCGTGGGAACGGGGGAATTTGGGCGCAACCACGCGCGTGTGTATCACGAGCTGGAGGGCGCTGAACTCGTTGGCGTTTACGATCGAGATCAGGCTCGCGCCGAAGCCGTCGCTGTAGAATTTCAGACGCGCGCGCTGCGCAGCCTCGATGAAGTCCGCGAACTTGCCGAAGCAGTCAGCGTGGCGGTGCCCACGGTTGCGCACGCCGAGGTGGGTTGCCGGTTGCTCGAAAGCGGGCTGGACGTGCTTGTTGAAAAGCCCATGGCCCTGAATTTGGCTGAGGCGGATGCGCTTCTCGATGCGGCGCGGCGGAACAAACGGATTTTACAGGTGGGCCACGTCGAGCGGTTTAATCCCGCCGTGGCAGCGGTCGAGCCGATTCTCAATCGGCCTCTTTTTTTCGAAGTGCACCGGTTGGGAGTGTTTACTCCACGCAGCCTCGACGTGGAAGTGATTTATGACGTGATGATCCACGACCTGGACATTCTGCTGGCGCTGGTGAAGGAACCGGTGGCGGAATTGAAGGCGGTGGGCATTCCCGTGCTGACGGATAAGGTGGACATCGCTCACGTGCGGCTGGAGTTCGCCGGCGGCGCGGTCGCTAACGTGACGGCCAGCCGGGTCTCGACGGAACGCGTGCGTAAAATGAGATTTTTCCAACAACACGAATACATTTCGCTCGATTACGCGCGGCGCGACGCTTTGCGCGTGGGCGTGAAGCGGCCTGGACCGCAGCCTGAATTCTCGTTTGAAAAACTGCCCGCACCCGACGTGGAGCCTCTGCATGCGGAACTTGAGGCGTTTCTGGAGGCGGTGCGCACCCGCCGTGAGCCCCGCACCAACGGGGCCGCTGGCCGCGCGGCGCTGGAACTGGCGAGCCGCGTAATGGCGAGCATCCAGGAGCACGGTGAGCGCGTCCAACTAGCAGCGTTCGCCTCGCAAGAGAAAGCAGGAAAATGATTCCCCGGATTCTGGTCCCGCTCGGAGCCCGTTTGCCCGACGCGGATGTCACCGCGACGCAGCGGCGGCGTCCGACGACGCTGGACGAGCGCACGCTCGTTCCAGCGATGCTGCCGATCGTTCAGCTGGACGGGAAATCGAGTATTCCCAGATCGCTGCCGTTGGAGTCGATTGCCGCGCGCGTGGTCGTTCCCCGCGATGTGAATCAGGAAGCTTACAACGTCGAGGAAAATCACTCGACCCCCGTCCAGCCGACGGACATGGACCAGCGGATCACCGTGCCGCAGGGCGCAGCGCCTCCGGAAAAGATTGAAGGACCGCTCATCCCGCCGGGGGATATCGTCGATCTTGATGTGTTCATGACCGGCGAAGTGAATCTCCTCACCAAGCCGCAAACAGAAGAAAAAACAAAATGGGATTTGATCACGCGGGTTTCGTCGTTTGCGTTCCACGTAGTGTTATTTGCAACCATTATCCTGTGGGCAAAAATCTTTCCGCCTCATGTGCCGACGCAGCAGGAAATTGATCTCGCTAACCGGCAATTGACGTGGATTCCGCCGGAAAGTTCGTACGCTCCCAAGCCAAAAGCGCAGCCTCGGCCGGCCCAGCCGCCTGCCGTGCATGTGGATCCGCGCGTGATAAACAAGGTGGCGCCTCCCGTTCCGCAACCCGCGCCGAGGCCGGAGCCTCCCAAAAGAGAGTTGCCAGATGCTCCTACACCGAAAATACAGGAGACTCCGCGTGAGGTGGAAACGCCTGCGCCGAAGACGGATCCTCCGAAGGCGCCGCTGAAACTCGATGCGCCGGACATGCCAAAACCGCAGCCAGGGCTGAAGCTCCCGAAGAGTTCTTCCATCGATGACGCCATCCACGACGCGTTGAAGGCGCCAAGCGGAGGCGGTAAAAGCGGCGCAATCACTGGGCCTGGGCCGCGCTCGGGCGGTTCTCCCGGAGGCGGCGCTCCGGGGCAAGGCTTGGGTTCGTTCGGCAATGGCTACGAAATTTTGACGGACCTGCAAGGCGTCAATTTCGACGACTATATGCATCGCATGCTGGAAAACGTGAGGCGGAATTGGTATGCGGTGATGCCGCAGTCGGCGTTGCTGGGAGATCGTGGCCGCGTTTTGCTTAGATTTAAAATCATGACAAACGGCAGCGTTCCAAACGACGACCCATCACGGGAGATGGGCTCCGGAAAAGAGCCGTTGGACCGCGCGGCGATCTCCGCCATCCGTTCGTCCAATCCGTTTGAACCCCTCCCGTCGGCTTTTCACGGTCCGTACATCGAGATTCGCATCATGTTTTTGTACAATTTGCCGATCGAAGACGCATATCGGTGAAGCTCGTACGCCAGCAGGTTCTCGGTAGTCTACTTCTTGCCCTCATTGTGCTTGTTGTGCTGCTCCTCCGTGCTTGGCATATTCTGTTTCGATGAATCCTGGCGCATCCGAACTGCCGTTGGTTGCCGTGGTTGGCCCTACGGCATCGGGGAAGTCCGCGCTTGGAGTGTGGCTGGCCGAACAATTCGGCGGAGAAGTGCTGACTTGTGATTCGACGCAGCTTTACCGGGGCTTTGATATTGGCACGGCCAAGCCCGGACAAGTGGAACGCCGCGGCATCCCGCATCATTTGATCGATGCGTTGACGCCCAACGAAGAAGCGACTGCCGGCGGCTACCGGCAGATGGCGTTGGCTGTGCTGGATGATTTGCGGGGCCGGGGCCGGCTGCCGATTTTTACCGTTGGCACGGGGCTGTATTTGCGGGCATTGCTTGAAGGATTGGCGGACGTGCCGCAACGCTCTGAAGAACTGAGAGAAAGACTGCGCGCTAGCGCGGAGGAGCATGCGCCGGGTTACTTGCACCTGTTGCTCAAGCGCTTGGACCCTGAGGCGGCCAGGAAAATCGCGCCCGCGGACGAGCAAAAATTGATTCGCGCCGTCGAAGTGTGCGTGCTGGCGCGGCGGCCTGTTTCTGAAATCCATCGCACGGGCCGCACGCCGCTTGCGGGCTGGCGCGCACTGAAAATCGGTTTAATGCCGCCGCGCGAGGCGCTCTATGAACGCATTCACACGCGTACTGACGCGATGTTCGCGAAAGGCTGGTTGGAAGAAGTTCGCGGGCTGATGGAACGCGGGTTGCCGGAGAATGCCAAGCCTTTCGACTTTATTGGCTATCGCGAGCTGAGCGAGGTTCTGCGCGGAGAAAAAAAGATCGACGAAGCACGCGGGGCGATTCAGCAAGCCACGCGGCGTTATGCTAAACGCCAGTTGACCTGGTTCCGAAAAGAACCCGGCGTTCACTGGCTCTCTGGTTTCGGCGATGATCCGCAAATTCAGCGCGAGGTGTTTGAGTGGCTCCGCCAGGAAGGCTTGCCAGAGTCGCCGCGGGGAAGCTGAGCGCGTATAATAGCTCCAGGTGAAGACGGACCTCTCCTTCATGGCTCCCTCTGCACGACAGCTTCAGGACTGATTTCGTGACGAAAACTTCACAACCCATCTCTACTTCTACGGCGGATCGAGCGTTGCTCGTTGGCCTGGGCTGGAAGCGCAAGCCGCGCTTTCCTGGTATGCCTGCAGGCGAGCAGGGCAGGGAATCGCTCTTGGAGCTCGTCGAGCTGGCGCGCAGCGCAGGTGCGGAAGTCGCAGGCACCGTTTTTCAGGTGCGCGAATCGGCGGACCCGGCGACGCTTGTGGGGCGAGGCAAGCTGGACGAGATTCGCGCCGAGGCCACCGCGCATAAGGCGCTGCTGATTATTTTCGACAGCAACCTCTCGCCGATGCAGCAGCGAAATATTGAAGCGGCTACTGAGCGCCGGGTCATCGACCGAACACAGCTGATTCTGGATATTTTCGCGCGCCACGCACGGAGCCGCGAAGGGCAGTTGCAAGTCGAACTCGCGCAGTTGAACTACATGCTGCCCCGGCTTACGGGCAAGGGCGCTTCGATGTCGCGCCTTGGAGGCAAAAGCGGGGGCGGGGGCGCTGGAGGAGCGGGCGGAGGCGCGGGGCGAATCGGCGTGCGCGGCCCTGGAGAAAAGAAACTGGAAACGGACCGGCGGCGCATTCGCGACCGCGTTGGCAAAATTCAAAACAGCATAGAAGACATACGCAAGCAGCGTGCTCTGCGGCGGGAAGCACGCAACGCGGTGCCGCTCGGAATGATTGCGCTGGTGGGTTACACCAACGCGGGGAAATCGACTCTGTTCAATGCGCTGAGCCGCGCCGAAGTGCTGGTTTCTTCGCGCATGTTCGCCACGCTGGATCCCACCATCCGTGCGATTCGTTTGCCCTCGAATCGCCGCGTGCTGGTATCAGACACGGTGGGATTCATCCGCGATCTGCCAAAGGGATTGCTTACGGCCTTCCGCGCGACGCTCGAGGAAGTGCAGGAAGCCGCTCTGATTCTGCACGTGAGCGACGTCTCGAACCCGCATCATGCAGAATTGGACGAGGAAGTAGACAAAATCCTGAATGACCTCGGAGTTGCTGACCGCCCAAGGCTCCACGTTTTCAACAAAGTGGACCGGATCACGCAAGAGCAAAGAGATCAGCTCATCCGTCGTAACGCGACAGGTGCAGAAACAAACGAGGGACCTGTGTTAGTCTCTGGCCTCACGGGAGAAGGCATCGAGGAGTTGTTGAGGCGAATGGACGCGGCGCTGCCGGTCGATCCTGTGGTGACTATGTCGCTGCGGCTGCCGCTTGCCGAAGGCCGCACTCTGGCGCTCGTGCATGCGCTCGGCCGGGTGCTGCACTCCGAAGTCGATGACTCTCAGATGTTGCTGGACGCCGAAGTTCCAGTCTCCATCGCGCGCAAGCTGAAGCTGAGTACCTTTGCGAACGACGGAACTTCGAAGCGGGGTCGTGCGTATTAGGAAGCGAGGGGGTTGCCATGGCTGGATTCCTACTTTGGTGCATCTTGTTTTTCTTCTGTTGGCCTCTTGCCTTGCTTGCACTCGTGCTGTATCCCTTTGTTTGGCTGATTCTGCTGCCATTTCGCATCGTGGGGATCGCCGTGGATGGCGTTTTGTCGTTTTTGCGCGCCCTGTTTTTCCTTCCCGCGCGAATTTTGCGAGGACCGCGAGCGATTTGATAAAGGGTCGCCTATTTGCTTCTGAGTAACTCCGATGTTACCGTCCGAAATCTCTTCGTTTTGGCTGCTAAGTGGGTCTTTCCTGAAGGGTTTGCGGAGTTTTCGACAGTCCAGCACGCTGTGGAAACCTTGTGGAAACCGTTTCGTGCAAAAAAGCACATTGCACGTTTCTTTTCTGGAAATGGCGCTACCGCGCGAATCATATTTCCGTAAAGTATTGAATATGAGGGCTTTACATCTGCGCAGGGCATTCCGGCGAGATCTCTTTGCGCACCACATGCTTCCCCGGAGGTTCTCGACATTTGCACAGGTTTGCAGCAGAGTGAGTACGGATGAGTACAGCATTCCGCGCGATGCAACTCATTCCGCTTGTTGACGTTACAGTACCTGTCCCGGCCCCCTCGCATCCGTCCGCGGACGTTGACGCACGCAGAGCAGGAGTCTATAGTCAGGCGAGCGGTGGCCCAAGCCTCAGGGGCGGCCTCCCCCACCGCCATGTTTCTATGAATCTCCCCAACTCACTGACGGTTCTGCGCATCTTTTTCGTTCCCCTGCTGATTGCCGTTTTGCTCACGAAGAGCCCTAACGTCGATTTCCGGGGTTTCCCCATGCATTTCGAGTTTTGGGGAGTTTTAATCCTGCTCGTGGCAGCGGCGACAGATTGGGCCGACGGTTATTTTGCACGGCGGCGCCTGCAAGTGACGACTCTCGGGATTCTTCTGGACCCGATTGCGGACAAACTGCTGATCTCGTCAGCCTTCATTTCACTTGTAGACATGCATCTGGCTTCTGCGTGGATGGTGGTGATCATTATCGGCCGTGAATTCACCGTCCTCGGTCTGCGCAATATCGCTTCGGCGGAAGGTTTTACCATCGCTGCTTCTTTGCTGGGAAAGACAAAAATGGTGTTGCAGGTGTGTGCCGTTGCCGTTCTGATCGCGAGCGACCAGCATCCGCTACTGGCTCCCCTGGCAAAGGTTCTTCTGTGGCTGGTGGTGATCAGCGCGCTGGTGTCCGCAGCGCAATACTTTCTGAAGTTTTGGGGCCAGCTCGATGACCGTATCAAGCAGCGCCGCAAGCTCCGCATGATGGAGAGCCACAAAAAGTCCGAGGATGCCGTCCCTCTCTGAAGCCGACCGCCGGTCTCTGCTCGAATTGGCGCGCCGGGCGATTGCCGAAGCCGTTTCCCTCCAGAAACCTGTCGAAGCCGTTCTACAAAGTGGAGTGTTTGCGGAGAAACGCGGCGTTTTCATAACGATCCATGCGCGCGGCCGATTGCGCGGCTGCATTGGCGTCGTCGAGGCTTTCGAACCTCTTGGCGAGTCCATCGCGCGTTGTGCGGCCAGCGCGGCCCTGCACGATCCGCGATTCTCGCCCGTCAGCGCAGAAGAGCTTCGAGAACTACAAATCGAAGTCTCTCTTTTATCTGCGCTCGACCCGATTCATCCCGAGAACATCGAGATCGGAAAGCACGGTTTGCTCATTTCACAAGGCTCCAAGCGCGGGCTTCTATTACCTCAAGTTGCGGTTGAGCACAGACTTGGCCGCGAACAATTTCTGGAAGAGACCTGCCGCAAAGCGGGGCTGAATGCCAATGCCTGGCAGGAGCCAGAGACACAAATCCTTGGATTCACTTGCGAGGTCTTTTCGGAAGGAGGAAATATCGAGGAACAGCCACGTCGGGATGCTTGAAAGCTGCAATGCATCTTGGTCAGGAAGCAGGCCGCAGGTCAAAAAGTAAGGCCCGCGCGAAAAGTATCTCGCAGCGGGCCGGAAGTTTCTGTTTTATGCCGGCTATCGGCTATTCGACTTCGACGTAATCGCCTGCGTAAACACCCGCAGAGCTGAAGGTGACAAATACGGTCGAAGAGTTGCGGCTCACGTTGAGAACTATGCCCTCTCCAAGCACCTCACGCGGCAAATCATTCCAGTTGTACCGACCCGGCGAGCTGCCAAAGCCGTACAGGCGGTCCTGAAAGCCCTTGGTCTGGGGAGCGAGCTCCGCGAGCGAACCCTGGTAACGGAATATCCGAAAATAGTCGCCAACCTTTACGCCTTTGTTGGTGCCCAGGTTCACGTAGACCGTGCTGCCTTGCCCTGCAGATTGCTGATAATCCCTCGACCCAACGACCATCGCGACTGGCTTGCCGCTGATGGGCGCGAAATGGTCGAAGGCGCCCGGTTCCTTGAACGCAGGTTCCGGCCTCTCCTGAAAGGGGAGAGCGATATCGCCGCGCTGCATATAGTTACAGGATAGACTCACTTCCGCGACCGCCGTCTTTGACTGGACGTTGACGACTCGAAGTTGACCGGCATCCACATAACGAATTCCCATCGACTTCAACAGTTTGGCCTGCCACTTGAACCAGTTCACTTCCAAAGGGTCCTTTTCCGGCCTCACGACGGAATAACGGTCGCCGACTCGTACACCCTTGTCCTGGCCGCGATTGATGATCACGTAGTCGCCGCGTGCAAACAAAATTTTGACGTTTGACTCCTCTGCGGAAACCACCCGGGTAGCATCGGGAACCTTTTGGTCGCTTATGAAGCCCGAACAATAGACCGTGGAATAGCCTGCCTGCGTGGCAGCGGTCTGCGCCGAGCAAATCCCGGCACCGATAAAGACAAAAATGCTTAGAGCAGCTAATTTAGCGCGCATTCCAAGACTCCTTCAAACACGCCCTACGGGCCGTGCGGGGACGATTCTTTGCGAAAGTAACAGGGCTGTGCTCAGGCGTCAACAAATAGGCCGCGACGGCTTTACACTTTTGATACGGCGTGCTACACAAGCCTTGTTTTCAATAACATGCCAAGAACCGCGTACAGGAAAAGGCTGTTTGGGGTTGGGGTCAGCCGCATCTGCGCTGTGGCGGCAGCGTCCACGGCTGCCGAAATGGCCGATTTGGTCCGCGCGGGGCTTCGCGAAACCCCCACGATTGAGCTGCGGTTGGACTGGTTGCGCAACGATTCCGAGCGTTCCCGTCTTCTTCTCTGGCTCAAAAGGAATCGACCGCAGGGGACAACCTTCGTCGCCACCTGTCGCCGCCGCAGGGGGGGCGGCAAGCTCTCCGGAAGCGTCCCAGCCGAGCTTTACTGGTTAAACGAGGCCCGCGAGGCGGGCTGCTCCTGGTGCGACCTGGAAATCGAGACCTTGCGCGAATTGCCGCGCGGCAAAGCGATGAGCGAACTTGGCTTGCCAGCGCACATCTTGCTCTCCTTGCATGACTTCCAGCGCATGCCGAAACGGCTTCAGCGACTGCACTCGGCAGCGCGCCCCGAAGCCGACGCCGTGAAAATTGCGGCTAACCCGCAAACTATTGGCGACAGTCTTCGCCTCTTGCGTCTGGCTCGAAGTTCGCCTCATCTCGTCGCAGTCCCAATGGGCGAACTTGGTCTTCCAGCGCGTATCCTTGCTTTGCGCGAAGGCAGCGCGCTGGCCTACGCGCCCATCGGGGAAGCTACGGCTCCTGGCCAGGTCTCTTTGCACGCCTTGAAGCACCTGTACCGCGCTTACGAGCTTACACGGCGCACTCGAGTTTACGGCGTGATTGGTGACCCGGTCGGGCACTCCCTATCGCCGCTTCTTCATAACACCGGCTTCATCGCGCGAAAAATCGACGCGGTTTACTTACCCTTCCTTGTGAAGGATCTTCGCGACTTTCTGAAGGCTGTGCCGGAACTTGGGATTCGCGGCTTTAGTGTGACGATTCCGCACAAACAATCCATCCTGAAGCACTTACACGACTGCGATCCTCTCGCCGCCGAGATTGGCGCCGTCAACACCGTCGTCGTGCGTCGCGACGGCACGCTTTCCGGCAGCAATACCGATTACGTCGGAATTCTGCGCGCCTTGGAGAAGAAGCTTCGCCTATCTGGAAGCCGCGTTCTGATTTTCGGCGCCGGCGGTGTTGCGAGAGCCGCGGCTTTCGCTCTTGCAAAAGCCGGGGCCCACGTCGGGGTCTGCGCCCGCCGCGAAAAGGCTGCCCGAGAATTGGCCAAAGCCGCCGGCGTCGAAGTCGTTCCGCGGCGCGCTCTGCAAAGCGAATCCTTTGACGCCATCCTGAACGCCACGCCGATCGGCATGCATCCCCATTACGGAATTTCGCCTCTTTCACCGCGAGAGTTAAATTGCCGTGTGGTTATGGACCTCATCAACCGCCCGCAAAAGACGCAGCTTTTGAAGCTCGCTGCTCGCAAAGGGATCGTCACCGTTTCCGGCGTCGAGATGTTCGTTCCACAAGGCGTCGCTCAATGGGAGCTTTGGACTGGGCAACGCGCGCCGGAATCCATCATGCGCAAGGCCGTTCTGCGCGCGTTGCGCGCGGAAGAGAAGTCCCGCCAGCACGGTTAATCCAGAAATGCGATAATGCCGACCTCGGAAAAGCAAACTGCGGCCGTGCACTGATCCCATGATTCAGCCCGACTTTCGCGAATTTCAGCGTCTCGCCAAACAGGGAAACCTCATCCCCGTCTACGACGTGTTTCCCGCCGATTTGCTTACGCCGGTCAGCGCCTATCTGCGCATTGCCCAAGGTGCGCGCTATTCTTTTTTGCTGGAAAGCGTCGAAGGCGGCGAAAAAATTGCCCGTTACACGTTCGCCGGCGCAAATCCCGAGGAAGTTTTTCGTTATGCTGGCGGCGCGTGCGTTCTCGAGAATCCCAACCGCATCCTTTGGGAAGAGCGCGATCCCGTGACCTTTCTTCGCGCGAGGATGGACCGCTTCCGCCCTGTGCGCTTGCCGGGCCTGCCTCCGCTCGTGGCCGGCGCCATCGGTTATTTTTCCTACGACATGGTCCGCCTCATCGAGCGGCTCCCCAAGCGCCTGCGCGATGACATCGGCCTCTACGACGCGCAGTTGATGTTCTATCACGGCATCATTGCGTTCGATCATGTGCAGCACAGGCTGTGGATCGTCCGCAATGTCTACACCGATGGCGAAGGCAGCCTGCGAACAAAATACAACGCAGCGGTGCGCGAGATTCGCAAAACGCGCCAGTTGCTCGAACAAACCTCGCCTGCCGAGCAAGCAAAGAAGAAATCCAAGAAGCGCAGCGCGCCGCTTCGTGTCACATCCAATTTCCGGCGCCCCGAATATCTCGAAGCCGTTCGCAAAGCGAAAAACTACATCCGCGCCGGAGATATTTTTCAGGTGGTGATCAGCCAGCGCTTCTCGGCCAAAACCCACGCTGAGCCGTTTGACGTTTACCGCGAGCTGCGCGCGCTCAATCCGTCGCCTTATCTTTTCTTTTTGCAGATGAACGATGTCGCTGTAGTCGGCAGCTCCCCGGAGATGCTGGTAAAGGTCCAAGGACGCGATGTCTTCTACCGGCCGATTGCCGGGACGCGCTGGCGCGGCAAGGACGAGGCCGAAGATCAGCGCCTCGAACGCGAAATGCTCGCCAGCGAAAAAGAGCGCGCCGAGCACATCATGCTCGTTGACCTGGGCCGCAACGATCTCGGCCGCGTCTGTGAGTATGGGACGGTGAAACCCGAAAAGCTGATGACCGTGGAGCGCTATTCCCACGTCATGCATCTCGTTTCGAGCCTGCGAGGGCGTCTGCGCGAGGATGTCGATTGCTTCGACGCGCTGATGGCTTGCTTCCCCGCGGGAACGGTCTCCGGCGCCCCGAAGGTCCGCGCTATGGAGATCATCGAAGAGCTGGAACGCACGCGCCGCGGTATTTATGCAGGCGGTGTTCTATACTTGGATTTCGCAGGCAATCTCGACTCATGTATCGCCCTGCGGACTATGGTCATCAAAAATGGTGTGGCCCATGTGCAAGCAGGCGGAGGAATCGTTGCCGATTCCACTCCCGAGGGCGAATACGAAGAATCCGTGAACAAGTCGAAGGCCTTGCTTGCGGCGCTAGAGGCGGCGCATCGCAAAGGGAATTGAACGAATTTTGAACCTGTGAGAAGAAGGCGTTCAGTCACGTGATTTTGCTACTCGACAACTACGACTCATTCACCTACAACCTGGCCCAGTATCTCGGTGAGCTGGGATGTCAGGTTGAGGTGCACCGCAACGACAAAATCTCCGTCGAAGAAATTGCCAAGCGCAAGCCCGAGAAAATTGTTATTTCGCCTGGGCCTTGCACGCCGCAAGAGGCGGGCATTTCCGTGGAGTTGGTCGAGCGCCTCGCGGGAAAGTTTCCCATCCTAGGTGTCTGCCTGGGCCATCAAGCAATCGGGGCCGCCTTCGGTGGTAAAATAATCCGCGCTCCAAAACTCTTTCACGGCAAAACCAGCGAGATCCATCACGATGGCAAAAACATTTTCCGCAAACTTCCCGAGCCATTTACCGCCACGCGCTACCACTCTCTGATTGTCGAACGCAAATCGCTTCCGCGCGAGCTGACCATCACCGCCGAGACCGACGACGGCATCATCATGGGCTTCCGCCACCGACGCCACAAAATCGAAGGCGTCCAGTTCCACCCCGAATCCGTCCTCACCACATCCGGCAAGCAGCTCCTCCAAAATTTCCTCAGCCTTTGATATCAGTTCAGACTCTTCTCTGCGTCTTCTGTGTTCTCCGCGTCCTCTGTGTAAAATCCTTCTCTTTCTTTTCCTTACCAATTCAAATCCGCCAAAATCGCCGCAAAGATCTCCATCCCTCGCCACAGTTGGCCCAGCCGTAAATTTTCATCCGAACTGTGCTGATGATTGTCGTAATTCACGATGGGCACGCCAATCCACGGCAATCCCAAATCCTCAAAAATATACATAGGCACGCTTCCGCCCAATGTAGGCGCAACGACCGTATCGCCAGCCGTCGCATCTTGTACTACTTTGACCAGCGCCTTCGACACCGGCAAATCCATCGCCGTGCGCGAAGCGCGATACCCGCCCTGGTCAATGACTTTCGCGATCAGCGTATGCGCGCGCCGTTCCTCCATGGTCGGCTCGCGGTCAATCACAAAATATCCCTGCTTTTTGATAAACGCCACAATCTGGTTGAATTTGGTCTTCGGATCCTCGCCCTTGACGAGCCGCGCGTCGATCGAAGCCTCGGCCTTGTCAGGAACGACATTCTGCGCATGCTCTCCAACATAAGCGCTCGAGAGCCCGCGAATGTTCAGCGACGGCTCCTGCAATAACTCGACTAATTTCTTTCCCGAGCCTTCCGGCTTGGCTATGCCGAGCTCCCTTTCGAGATCCGCATCATTCACCGGCATCTCCGCGAGCGCTTTCTTTTCGAGATCGCTCAAGGGCGTCACATCATCGTAATAACCGTCGATCAAGACGCGTCCATCCGCATCCTTCATCGATGCCAGCAGTCGCGAGAGTTCCATCGCCGGATTCGGCGCCCAATTTCCGTAATGGCCGCTGTGCAGGGCTCGCACCGGCCCATACACCGTGATATCCAGCCCAATGTCGCCGCGGTTCCCGAAGAAAACGAGCTGCCGTCCTGATTGATGCACCGGTCCGTCGGCCGTAATCAGCAAGTCGGCCCCCAGCAGGTTTTTGTGCAGCTCCAAAATGTGCGCGAGGTTTGTCGAGCCCGCTTCTTCCTCGCCCTCAAAAATGATTTTCAAATTCACCTTCAGCGGAATCTGTTTGGCGCGCAGCGCGTCCAGCGCAGCGAGCAGTGCTACGATCGGTGACTTGTCGTCGGAAGACGATCGCGCATAAATGCGCCAATCGTCTTTGTATACCGCCGGATGCTTCGCGCTATTCTCCGGAAACGGAATACGTTTTCCGCCAGCTTCAATCGCATCGCTACGCAAGACCGGTTCAAACGGTGTGCCGTCGGTCCACGCAGCGGGATCAACCGGCTGGCCATCGTAGTGCGCGTAGAAAATCACGGTGCGCGTGGCCTCCGGAGCCATCAACTTGCCAAAAACCACCGGGCCCCGTCCTGTGATTGGCAGAAGATGCGTTTCGATTCCGCGCGCTTCCAGCATCTCGCGCAGGTGCTCCGCATTTTTCTGGATGTTTGGCGTGTCGCTGGCCACATTCGGGATGGCGAGAAATTCCGCGAGTTCTCGTACGATGCGATCTTCATGGTCCATCCGGTAGTCGCGCACTTCTTGCACGACCTGCGCCGGGGCAACGGTAGCCGGCTTCTGCCTCATCACCGGACACACACAAACGCCAGCCAACAAAGTACCCGCCATGAATCTCAATGATTTTCTCCCGCAACTTTTCTAACGGCTCTCTGCCGCGCAAACCCATGCGCCTCGACGCCCGTAATGAGCGCTTTCAGTTTCTCATCTTACCTGTACTGACGGACAGCCGTCCTTTCAGGCAGCCCCAGTTTTCGGCTTGTGTAGAACCCGGCAACGGCGCATTGCACAAAGTACCAGTGCGCCCGGCGCTTCATTAACCAACACTAAAAATTCGATTTCCCTCGGAGGTTTCGCACTATCATGAGCCGGCGTATTTTGGCCGCAGCTCTTTCATGCCTGCTCTCAGGCATTGCCCTGCCTGCACAAACGGCTCCAGCCGGCTTGGTGCTGCAATCCGCAAGCGCGCGTTTGAATACTACCGACGCCGCGATCGGATCCACGATCTTCGACGGGGACCGCATGGAGACGCAGGAGAAAGGCGCACTCAGCCTGCGGTCCGGTCAAGTGCAGCTCACCCTATCCGAGCAGACCACCGTTTGGATGAACCACGTAAATTTGATTCTTGCGCCCACGCTGCAGCGCGGGACGATAGCGTTCCGCGCGGAAACCGGCGTTGGCGTCGAGATTAGAGCCGACGACGTGCGTGTCCGCCCGCATTCTCCCGTGTTGACGGTTGGCGAAGTGACTCTCCAAGACTGCGACGTTCTCGTAACCGCTCGTACGCAATCTTTGGAAGTCACTGCAGGTAAAGAAACGAAAACCCTCGAAGAAGGAAAAACCTACCGCGTGGTGCGTAAAGGCACCTGCGCCACCGCATTGAGTCATCCCGCCCTTTCCCCGGGACAGAGCCGTTTCTTCTTATTGCCTCTTTTTGTCGTGCTGCCGATTATAATCTGGGTTGTCCACGAAGCGCTCGAGAGCCCTGACCGCCCCTGATTCTTCCCCTCAAAAAAGCTGGCAATTCGAAATGTCTCACTCTGGCTGATGAGTGAATGCAGCAAGGGCCACGAGCTTTTCTCTGGCTGCACCCGAGTTGAGGACGTCTGTGGCCAATCGCGCACCATCAAGAAAATTCGGTGCAACACTGGCGGCCACCAACGCAGCCGCCGCGTTTGCCACGACAATATCGCGCGGCGGACCGCCTTTGCCTGCGAAAATATCGCGAATAGTCAAGGCATTTTCAAGCGCAGTCCCGCCGCGGACGGAGTCGATCGGCGCCCGCGATACTCCGAAGTCCTCGGGCGTTAGCGTGAATCGCCGCATGCGCCCGCTCTTCACTTCGGCAACCAAAGTTTCTCCAGCGAGCGAGATTTCATCCAATCCGCATGCGCCGTGAACCACAAACGCGTGCTCTACGCCAAGTTCGGCGAGCGTCGCCGCAACCAAGTCAATCAGCTCCGGCGAAGGCACGCCAACAATCTGCGCTCGTGCACCGGCGGGATTCGTCAGTGGTCCGAGTAGATTGAAAACCGTGCGCACGCCAATCTCCTTGCGTGCTGGCGCGGCATGACGTGCCGCAGCATGCGCAGCCCGCGCAAAAAAGAAGCCGATCCCGACTTCACGAATCGCTCTCCCGAAATGCTCGATCGGCAAATCGATCCGCACACCCAGCGCCTCAATCACGTCCGCGGAGCCACTGCCTGAGTGCGACGCACGGTTGCCGTGCTTCGCCACTCGTGCTCCCGCCGCTGCCGCAACAATCGCTGCCGCCGTGGAAATATTAAAAGTTGCAAATCCTTTGCCGCCCGTCCCGCAAGTATCCACGAGGTTTTCAGGCCGGGACTCACCCTCCGCGAATACGGGCGCTGCGTGCCGCCGCATCACACTGGCGAAACCGGCCAACTCTTCGACCCGCACTGGCCGCGCATTCATTGCCCTCAGCAGCCGTACGATCTCCGGCGTCTCGACGCGCCCCGCGAGCAGCTCTTCCATCACCGCTTCGGCTTCTTCCCGCGAGAAAATGCGCCCCGATACGGCGCCATCAATGAGTGATTTTGTCATCTATATTCGGCCGCAACACAACCGCAATTCCGCCGCAACCTTGCTCCGTTTTAGCCTTTCCCTGTACACTCTTATGTTTGCGACGACACAAAAATTCTAACACTACGGAACCCCGATGAAGATTCATGAGTATCAGGCGAAGGCCATTCTCGCGCGTTACGGTGTCACCACTCCGCGTGGCGAAGTGGCTTTTTCCAAGGAAGAAGCGCGCGAAGGCGCTGCCAGACTCAAATCCAACGTCGTCGTTGTCAAAGCGCAAATTCACGCTGGCGGTCGCGGCAAAGCCGGCGGCGTCAAGCTTGCGCACTCCCCCGACGAAGCCGCGGAAATCGCTTCGCACATGCTTGGCGTCAATCTCGTCACCGCGCAGACCGGCCCCAGTGGCCGCACAGTCAAGCGCGTTCTCATTGAAGAAGGTCTCGACATCAAGCGCGAACTCTACTTGAGCATTCTCGTCGACCGCAGCGTCGGCAAAGTCGTCTTCATGGCCAGCGCTTCCGGCGGCATGGACATCGAAGAAGTCGCCAAGACCCATCCCGAAGCCATCATGCGCGAAACAATCCATCCTGCCGTGGGCTTGCAACCTTATCAGGCGCGCAAACTTGTCTTCGGCCTCGGGCTTTCCGGTGACGTGGCGATGAAGGCTGGCCCATTTCTTCAGGCGTTGCATCGAGCTTTTGTGGACACAGACTCCTCCATGCTCGAAATCAATCCTGCTGTCGTCACCGCCGACGGTCGCCTCGTCGCGCTCGACGCTAAGATGACTTTTGACGACAACGGCCTGTTCCGCCACAAAGAGCTCCGCGAGCTGCGCGACCTCGACGAAGAAGACCCGCTCGAAGTCGAAGCCTCGAAGTACGGCCTGAATTACATCAAACTCGACGGCACCGTCGCATGTATGGTCAACGGGGCCGGCCTCGCCATGGCCACCATGGACATCATCAAGTACGCCGGAGGTTCCCCCGCCAACTTCCTCGATGTTGGCGGCGGCGCTTCTTCCGATCAAGTGAAAAACGCCTTCCGCATCCTGATTGGCGACCCCGGAGTGAAAGCCGTCTTCATCAATATTTTCGGCGGAATTTTGCGCTGCGATGTTCTCGCCACCGGCGTAGTCGCTGCCGCCAAAGATTTGCAAGTGAAAGTCCCGGTCGTCGTGCGCATGGAAGGAACCAACGTCGAACTCGGCCAGCAGATCCTCCGAGACAGTGGCCTGAATTTCACCATCGCAAATGGCATGAAAGACGGCGCGCAAAAGGTCGTCGCTCTCGCGGGAGGCGCGCGATGAGCGTCCTGGTGAATGAAAAAACGCGCCTCATCGTGCAAGGATTCACTGGTCGCGAAGGAACTTTCCACGCCCAACAAATGCTCGAGTACGGGACCAATGTCGTCGGCGGCGTCACTCCCGGCAAGGGCGGCACTAAGCATCTTGAGAAACCGGTCTTTGACACCGTGATGGAGGCCGTGAAAGGAACTGGCGCAAACGCGTCCGTCATTTTTGTGCCCCCGCCGTTTGCTGCCGACGCCATCCTCGAAGCTGCAGACGCAGAAATTCCGCTAGTCGTCTGCATCACCGAAGGCATCCCGGTGATCGACATGGTTCGCACAGCCGCCACGGTCGACTTCAACAAAACGCGCTTAGTCGGCCCCAATTGCCCCGGCGTCATCTCCCCCGGCAAATGCAAAATCGGAATCATGCCCGGCCGCATCCACAAGCAGGGCAACGTCGGCGTCGTCAGCCGGAGCGGCACGCTCACTTACGAAGCCGTCGACCAGCTCACGCGTCTCGGCATCGGCCAATCGACCTGTATCGGCATAGGCGGCGACCCCATCATCGGCACCTCGTTCCTCGATGCCATGCGCCTTTTCAACGACGACCCCGACACCCACGCCGTCATCCTTATCGGGGAAATCGGCGGCAACGCCGAAGAAATCGCCGCCCAATGGATCAAAACCAACGTGAAAAAACCAGTCGTAGGCTTCATCGCTGGCCAAACCGCTCCTCCAGGCCGCCGCATGGGCCACGCCGGCGCCATCATTAGCGGCGGCCAAGGCACCGCCAAAGATAAATACGCCGCAATGGCCGCTGCCGGCATTCGCACAGTAGAAACGCCAGCGGACCTCGGCTCAACCATAGCCGCCGCCCTCAAATAATCGTCTTGTGTTTGTAGGCGCCGGGCTTTAGCCCGGCATCTTGCACTTAATATCTCGGAGGATTCTTTCGTGGCACTCGAACGCACTCTCGCAATCATCAAGCCGGACGCCGTTAGCCGCAATCTTCAGGGAGAAATACTCTCGCGCATTCACAAGGCAGGCTTCCGCATCGTTACGATTAAAACCATGATTCTCACGAATGGCGAAGCCGCAGGCTTTTACGCCGTTCATAAAGCCCGCCCCTTTTTCGGCGAACTCTGCGATTTCATGTGCTCAGGCAAAGTTTTCGTCCTAGTCCTCGAAGCCGAAGGCGCGATCCTGAAATGGCGTGACACCATGGGCGCCACCGACCCAAAGAAAGCTGCTCCCGGCACGATCCGTCACGACCTCGGCACCAGCATCGGCAACAATTGCACGCACGGCTCCGACGCCCCCGACACCGCCGCCTTCGAAATCAGCTATTTCTTCGCCGGCATGGAGCTCATTTAGCGCGTCTTTTTAGGCGCAGCCGTGAAGGCATGAGGGGCGGCACTGTTGCGCCCCCGGATAATCACGCCAAATGTCTCGGGACAACTGACCTACTTCGTGCCACTCTGATTCTGCTCAGGGATGATCGGGACTCTCCGCGCCCGCATTCGCACTCGCACCTCTATCCATACTTCTCCAAAGCAGGGCGACGCCCGCCGCAGTCGCCCCGCCAATCGCAATCAGCGCGAGCGCCTTACCGTGCTTCCTTGATCTTTTCGTGCCTTGAACTCCTGCCGCGCCATCGTCTGAAGGATTCAGCATCACGCGATAGGACTTTCCTTCCGCAATCGTTTCTCTTTCGCCGCGATAAGAAATCTCCGCTGGCCCTCGCCGCGCAGAAACAATGAGCTCGCGCGGTCCAGCAATCCGAACCTGAACAACTCCCCGCGCCTCTGCCGCGGAACGAACATGAGCGGAACACGCAACAATTTCCGCGACAGTCCCTGCCGTTGCGGAGAGCACCACAGCCCCGGAGACGAGCTCCGCCTCGAACTCCTTCGCCGCCCCGCTCGGCTCGTTGTGAACAATCACGCTGCTTTGACAAGTAGCCTCAATGAGCCGCCTGCCCCAGTCGAAAGCCGGTCGCCGTCGTAGATCGTCGTTCCCTCAGAAGCGGCCTGCGAGCCTAAGCTCGCGTGATCCGCCTGCGCGACAATTCCAAGCGCATCCGGTTTCGCGCTGCGCGGAATGCCTGCCAGAGAAAATGTCATTGCAATCGCCAGAAGGCGCTGGGTGCCTGCCATGCGATACCTCCACAAATGCCACAGTGTCGAAAATCGGGATTGCGGGTGGTCTCTCGACCGCTCCGAAAATAAACAGATATCTATATTATCACTACAATAAATATTGACAAGAAAAAATCTGCGGTATCTCCGCGTGAATGGCCAGCCAAGCAACGCCCACCACTGTCGGAGCGGTCTACTTCTACTTCTTTGAGTTCGACTGAATCTGCTTTACTGAGTCCACACAATATTGCAAAGCAGCGATTTGGAGTGCGGCAGCCTTGCTGCCGCTTTCCTCAGCGACTCGCACGATTCCATATTTGGTGAGGCTCAATAATTCGCCTATTCGCAAACGGACTGGAAGAATGGACCTCGATTCCAATCCCGACTCCATCAATTTACTCACGGCCTCCGGACAACCCTTCTTCTATAATCCTTTTGTGGATCCTCTCCGCGAACTCGGCCGCACTCTCCTCTTTCTCGGTGGTCTCCTAGTCATCATCGGCGTTCTTCTGTTTTTCGGCGGAAAGCTCCCCTTCCGCATCGGAAAACTTCCTGGCGACATCATCTATCGCGGCGAACACACCACCTTCTATTTCCCCATCGTGACTTGCTTTATGCTCAGCCTAGGTCTTTCTCTCGTCGTCTGGCTCTTCTCCCACTTCCGCCGCTAGCTCCAACGCTGATTTTTCCGCGACGCCCGCTTTCCTGATATATAGTTCCCGCGTCCAAGAAAGCAAAATCGATTAGGTCGCGCAACGCAATCACACGGGAGATCTCGCCATGAAATTCAAATTCCTAACCTTGGCCGCCATTCTCGCCGTTTCGAATGCAGCCTCCGCTGCCCAATCCTCTTCTGACAAAGCCCCAGCCCAACAGCACGCCACTCCCCCGCAATCCGCCCCCGACCCATTTGCCGGCGTCCCCGCTGCCAAGCCCGAAGACGTCAAGTCCGTCGACAGCCTCCTCGCCGCGCTCTACGACGTCATCTCTGGCCCTGCCGGCGAACGCGACTGGAATCGTTTTCGCTCCCTCTTCATGCCCAACGCCCGCCTCACTTCCGCCGAGAAATCTCCCGATGGCACGGTGCGCGTTCGCCCGAACAGCGTCGAAGACTACGTCCGCCTCGGCGGCGCTTATTTCCTGAAAAACGGTTTCTTCGAAAAGCCCATCGTTAGCCGCGTGCAAACCTTCGGCAACGTCGCCCAAGTCTTCAGCAGTTACGAATCCCGTCACGCCCCCGGCGAAGCGCCTTTCGCGCGCGGCATCAACAGCTTTCAATTGGCCTATGACGGCAAACGCTGGTGGGTCGTCAACATCCTGTGGGACGAAGAGCGTCCCGACAATCCGCTTCCAAAGGAATTTGCCTCCAAACCTTAACCGAGCACCGCCAATTGCGGCAGCTAGCCCGACTCTCTTTACATGCTCTCGCGCACCTCCTATAGTCATTCCTGCATGCCGTTTGCCTCTCCCACGCGTTTTTCCCGTCCTGCACGATTTCTGGCGTCGCCGCTCTTCGTCATTTTTCTTTTTCTTGCATCCGCGCTCACCACGCCAGCCGAAAAGCTAAAAGATATTCACCCCACGGGCTACGTCACCGACCTAGCTGGCGTGATCAACGCGGACACCAAATCCCGTCTCGAAAATCTCTGCACCGAGCTTGAAAAAAAGACCGGCGCGCAAATGGCCATCGTTACCGTTCGTTCTCTCGAAGGAGAAACCGTCGAGCAATACACCAACGAACTTTTCAAGCAGCTCGGCGTCGGCGACAAAAAAGAAAATCGCGGCGTGTTAATCCTCGTCGCGCCCACCGAACGAAAGTATTGGACCGAAGTCGGCTACGGCCTCGAACCTGTCACCAACGACGCACGCGCCGGCGACGCTGGCCGTCTGATGCGCTCCTACTTTCTCCAGGGAAATTACAGCGCCGGCATCGAAGCCGCGGCCTGGCAGCTCGCCAAATACATCGCCGACGATCGCGGCGTAACTCTTTCCGGAGCGCCGCCCGCTCGGCCTGTTCAGCGCCGCAACGACAATTCCCGTTCCATCCCGATCTGGCCGATCCTGATCTTCATTTTCGTCGTCATTAATATCCTCAGAGCTCTCGCTAGAAGCGGGTCCGGCCGCGGCGGACGGCCTGGCGGCGGCTGGTGGATTGGTCCCATGATTGGTGGCATGCTCGGCGGCGGAGGCGGAGGAT
>Ga0210405_10001902_pt1 | contig 22549 bp, 20 predicted proteins | sample IncBWH11MmetaG_FD_155492 | JGI IMG/M metagenome (GOLD analysis project Ga0210405, IMG submission 155492) | Forest soil microbial communities from Barre Woods Harvard Forest LTER site, Petersham, Massachusetts, United States - Inc-BW-H-11-M | ecosystem: Environmental > Terrestrial > Soil >... | reverse complement strand
GATCGCCAGATGCAATTCCAGCAGTTCTTCGACCGCGTAGAAAACTCGGCGCAGCACGTTGGCCTTTGCATCTCCTGCCGTGTCCTCGACCCGTCCATTGGACAAGAGGTACAGGTCGAGTTCCGGCCGTACCCGCTTAATCACCTGCGCCAGATGCAATGCCGAGGCCTGTGAAGTCTCACGATGGTCCTTCGCCTCCTCCAGCATTCGCAGGATGGGTAGATCGTGCCGCGACTTGAAGGCAAAGCCTTCGTGAATGACCACGGCAGCGAGGTCGGGATTGAGAATGGTCGCGCAGAACCCGTCCTCGAAACTTCCGACCAGGACCGGCTCATAGACGAATGCATCGAGCGGCCGGCGCAGGCGGCGCCATTCTGTTCGAAGAGCGGGCCAGCGCATGGCCGGCGCTCCCGTCACGATCAGGACCTCGAAATAAGGCCTGCGGGACTCTGGGCTTCCGAGCGCCGGCGGCAGCACGTCCGCGGTAGCTCCCTCGCCCTCTTCCTGCGCCTCCCATTCGCCGGCGTTCTGACGGTATGACCGTGTGAGTACGGTCCGGGTGATCTGGCGGGCAAGCCGTGCAACCGTCTCCGCGTTGTTCGCGTCGGCCTTCTCCTTGAGCGCGGACATCAGCTCGTGTCCGGGATAGGCATAGAATCCTTCCGTAACCATCATCTTTCCAAGCGCAGCATCGAACGCCTCACGGCTGCCGCCGTTCGACCATGCCTCGGCCAATTCCACGAGATTTTGCCACGCATCGCCACGGGATCCTGGCCCCGAGAAAAACCGGTCGATCTGGACGGGATGGCTAGTGGCTGGCGTCGGCATAGGCGTCTCTCCTTGTTCAAAAAATTCCGTATTCGAAAAATTAAACCAGGGAAGCACGGCGGCCGGGGCGTCGGTTTGATGCAAGTCAATTGCTTTCCGGTGGTTGTGAAAGAATGTGCACGCATTGGCGGACCGATATCCCGGACCGCTGGAACCGAGAGCGTTTTGCGATGCGAATGTTTCAGGACTTCGAGGAGATGAAAGGCGCCGTTGGCACCGAGATCGGAGAGAGTGACTGGGTCCAGATCACACAGGATCGCATCGACACATTTGCCGAGGCGACCGGCGATGAACAGTGGATCCACGTCGACGAGGAACGTGCCGCCCGGGAACTACCGGGCAAGACCACAATCGCGCACGGATTGCTCACGCTCTCGCTGATCCCGATGTTCATGCGCTCGATCGTCGGGTTGAAGGGCTTGAAAAATACCCTCAATTACGGCGCCAACCGGATCCGTTACCTTTCGCCGGTCCCCGCAGGCTCACGGCTGCGAGCGCGCGTCGACGTGATGCGGGCCGAGGATGTGCCACCCGATGCGCTTCGCGTTACCTACAAGGTCACCATCGAGATCGAGGGCGGCAAGCGTCCCGCCTGTGTGGCAGAGGTGATCGGTCAACACTATCGCTGAACATGTTTCAAATGGGCGCGGTCATTCCCGCTCTTACGCCCCGGGGGCGCGGCAGAAATTGAATGGAGGATTACTCCGCTGCGATATCTTCGGCCTTGCTTTGAGAGCTTTCTGTCGCACCAGGCTGTTGCCTCTTCATCGGGCGCGCTCCCGGCCGCAGCCGTTCGCGAACGGCCTGGAACACCACGTAGAGCGGCGGAATTGCGAATATGCCGACGAACGACGCTAGGATCATGCCGCCGAACACTGGCGTGCCGACGCCGCGTCGCGCCAGTTCCGAGGCGCCCGACGCGACGACCAGCGGCAGAAGCCCGAGGATGAAGGCAAACGAGGTCATCATCACCGGCCGGAACCGCAACCGCGCGCCTTCGGTCGCGGCCTCGAGCAGAGGCACGCCCTGCTCTCGTTTCTCCTTGGCGAACTCGACGATCAGAATGCCGTTCTTGGCCGCAAGTCCGATCAAGACGACCATGCCGATCTGGCCGTAAAGATCGAGCGTCAGTCCGGTCAGAACGATGGCGCCAAAGGATCCAAGAATTCCGACCGTGACCGAAAGCAGGACCGGGACCGGAATGGTCCAGCTTTCATACAGTGCTACCAGGAAGAGATACGCAAACAGCAGCGCGAAGCCGAGAATGATGCCGGTCTTGCCCTCGGCCCGCTTCTCCTGGAAGGCGGTATCGGTCCATTCACCCGCATAGCCCGGAGGCAAGGTTTTCGCGGCAACTTCCTGCATTGCATTCAAGGCTTGTCCGGAAGAGACGCCGGCAGCCGGACCGCCTTGCACGGTGACCGCTCTGACGTTGTTGTAACGGATGAGGGCCGGCGGTCCGACCACGACCTTGACCTCGGCAAGGCTGCGTAGGGGGACCATGTTCCCATCCGTGTCCCTCACATTGATGCGAAAAATATCCTCCACCTTCGATCGGTCGGAGGCTTCGGCCTGCACCTGCACCTGCCAGGTGCGACCGAACAGGTTCATGTTGTTCACGAAGTAGCCACCTAGCGATGCCTGCAGCGCCTGAAACACGTCGCTGAGCTTGACCCCGAGGATTTGCACTTTGTCGCGATCGATATCGAGATAGATCGATGGGTTTGTCGCGGAGAACGTGCTGAAGACGTTATTGAGCTTCGGGTCCTGGTTCGCCGCGACCGTCAGGCCGCGCAAGACCTGTGCCAACTCTTTCGGATCGCCGCCTCGCAAATCCTGCAGCACATAGGCAAAGCCGCCACCCGATCCAAGCCCAACGATCGGCGGAGGCAAAACCGGCACTACCGCTCCCCCCTGCATCGCACGGAATTTCGGAGTGAGCCGCGCAACCATCTGGCGCACGCCAAGTGATTTATCCTTGCGCTGCTCGAAGGATTTGAGCGTAACAACGATAAATGCCGAGTTCGGCTGCGAATAGCTGTCGATGAAATTCAAGCCGACGACGGACGTGACGTCTTCGACCGCCGGATCTTCTCGCAAGATCGCCTCTGTGCGCTGGACGACTTCGCCGGTCCTCGCCACCGAAGCACCACCGGGCAACTGGACCACCACGAACAGCCCGCCCTGATCGTCTTCGGGGAGGAAGCCGGTCGGCGTGATCTTGCCGAGCGCGAGGATGCCCGCGCCGCAGATCGCGACGATCACAATGCCGATCACCGACATTTGCACCAGACGCGCGACAACTGCGCCATAGGCATCGCGGACAGAATCGATGAATCGCATGACGTAGCCGATGAGTCCGCGGCGCGGACCGTGGTGGGGGCGCAGCATCACCCCGCACAACGCCGGAGACAGTGTGAGCGCGTTGATTGCGGACAAGAACATCGAGACGGCAACGGCCACGGCAAATTGCCGGAAGAGCTCGCCGGAAATCCCGGGGATGAAGGCGACGGGCACGAACACCGACAGCAGCACAAGTGTGATTGCGATGATCGGCGCGGTGATTTCGCTCATCGCCCGCTTGGTCGCCTCGGCCGGCGAAAGATCGGGGTGCTCTTCCATCACCCGTTCGACGTTTTCGACCACCACGATGGCGTCGTCGACGACGATGCCGATCGCGAGCACGATTGCGAGGAGCGAAACCGTGTTGGCAGAATAGCCGACTGCCAGCAAAACAATAAAGGTTCCGATCAGGCTCACAGGAACGGCGAAGGTCGGAATCAGGGTCGCGCGAAAACTGCCGAGGAACAGGTACACGACGAGAACAACGAGAACGAACGCCTCGAGAAGCGTCTTCACCACTTCGTGGATGGTGTCCTTGACGAAGGTCGTCGGATCGTAAGTGACCGTCCAGGTCAGATCTTCCGGAAAACGCTTCTGAAGCTCTGTCAGTTTGGCCTTGACGGCGTCCAGGGTTTTGATCGCATTCGCGCCCGGCGACTGATAGATCGCGATCGCCGCAGCGGGCACTCCGTTGAATCGCGTTTCCCGGTCCAGGTTCGCGGCGCCAAGCTCGACCCTGGCCACGTCGCCCAAGCGGAGGATCGAGCCGTCGTCGTTGGTTCGAATAACGATCTTCTCAAATTCGGCCGGCGTCGTAAGCCGGCCCTTAGTCTGGATGTTGAGTTGAAGCTGCTGATCGTTGGATATCGGCCTGGCGCCGATTCGCCCCACGGCCGCCTGAACGTTCTGGCTCTGGATCGCGTTGATGATATCCCCGGTCGTCAGATTGAGCCCGGTCAAGCGGTCGGTAGAGACCCAGGCGCGCATGGCATAATCCTGCGGCCCCCATAACGAGGCATCACCGACGCCGGGCGTGCTCTTGATCTGATCGAGAATGTTGATGGTGACGTAGTTCGACAGATAGAGCGCATCGTGCGTGAGCTTCGGCGAGGAGACGGCAACGACGCCAAGCAGTGCGGAAGATTTCTTCTTCACGACCACGCCGTTCCGCTGGGCTTCGGGCGGCAGGCTCGACAGCGCGACCTGAACACGGTTGTTGACATTCACCGTGTTGATGTCGGGATCCGTACCAAGTTCGAAGGACACGACGAGCGAATAGCTGCCGTCGTCGCCGCTGACGCTTTTCATGTAGATCATCTTGTCGACGCCGACGACCTGGGCCTCGATCGGTTGTGCGATCGTCGCATCGACGACGGCCGAATTGGCACCGGGATAGAATGTCGTGACGGAAACCTGCGGCGGAACGATATCCGGGTATTGCGCAATGGGAATCGTGAAAAGCGCCAGAGCGCCTGCGATCGTGGTGACGATCGCGATGACGATGGCGAGCCGAGGACGGTCGACGAAGACGGAGGACAACATGACTTTTAGCTCCGGTCGATGGTCTTCGGCATTGGGGCGGCCTGCACCGGCGCGCCGGGCCGAACGCCCTGGAGGCCCTGCACGATGACCTGCTCGCCCCCTTTCAGGCCCTGATCCACGACGACATCGACACCGATCTCGGCGCCGACCTTGACTCTCCTGGCGACGGCTTTGCCGTCTTCGACCACGAAAACATAAGTACCAGCCTGATCGGCGATCAATGCGGCTTGCGGCACCAGCACCTTCTCTTCGGGCTTGCCGCTTTCGATGATGACCTGCACGAGCTGACCGTCGATGAGCACGCCGTTCGGGTTCGGGAACGTCGCTCGCGCCAGGATCGTGTCGGTCGACCGGTTCACCGTCACGTCCACGAAGTTGACCTCGCCGACTTCTCCGTACATCGTTCCGTCCGAGAAGCGGAGGCGCACTTTGAGCTCGCCGACATTTGCCTTTTGCTCGCGAGCGGCCAAAAACTCCCGCTGGCTGACCGGAAAGCTCACATACATCGGGTCCTGACTGACGATGGTGGTCAAAACGCCGCTGTTGGGACCGACAACGTTGCCCTTGGTGATGTTGGTCTTGCCGATCTTTCCCGCGATCGGCGAGTTGATCTCGGTGTAGCCGAGGTTGATCTTCGCGGTTTCCAAATTGGCCTGGTCGCCCAGTACCTGCCCGTCGGCCTGTTGATCGGCGGCCAGCGCCTGATCGCGCGCGACAACGGTCCCGGTATTCCGGTCGAGCAGGTCCTGTGCCCTTTTCAGTTGAATTTCGCTCAACGTCTTTGCCGCCTTGCTTCGCTCGAGCGCGGCCTCCGCGGAGGTGACGGCGGCCTCGAACAACCCTTTTTCGATGCGGTAGAGCGGCGTGCCTTCCTTCACGATTTCGCCTTCCTTGAAGAGAACCTCGTCAAGGAATCCCGTCACGCGTGCCCGCACCTCGACACGCTCGATCGCTTCCACCCGACCGACCTGCGTTCCGCTCCTCTCGATGGGTCTGCGCTCCGCAGCGACCGTGCCGACTGCGATTGCCGTCGGCGCTGCCTGCTGCGCCTGCGCCTGCACGCCAGAGCAAGTGCCAGTGAGGGAAACCAACGTGCTGAGGAGATAGCCGACGACTGCGAACGCCAAACGCTGCATGGTTCGACCCCGTGGTTTTTTGCGTCCAAGCGCCGATGACAGAAGCAAGCGAACAGCCAACAGGCCTCAAGATCGAGCCTTGGCTAGTGTCCCTTGGGTTCCGACATTCGTGAACATGCGTGCGGCAAAGTCATACGAACGTCGGAACCGAGACACTAGGGTTTCGACCGGCCTTCCGGCCCTCGACCCCGCCTGAGGCGGTTTTTCTGCGCTCTCAGGCGCTCGGTCTCTTCGTTGAGGGCTTCAAGCTTGTCGTCGAGAAGCTCCATTTTCGTGCTGTTTTTTGCGTCGTTGCTACGCAATTTATCCAGCACCTTGTTGACGGAGAGCTTGTTAATTACAGCCATCACAAAATCCTCCGCGATGCCCACGAGCAAGGCAAATGGGGTCTAGAACGAGCAGCGGGTATATTTGATTTCCATGTTTTCGATGTTCGGCAATATCCTGGCGAAGTTGTTGTCGTCGATCACCTTGAGAATGAAGTCCATATTCTGGGTCATGATGCGGGTCGCGCATGCCGCGGTGAGGTCGAGATTATCGCCGTTCTGCTTTCGCGAAGTGATCGTGCATCGGGCGGCTTTTCCCCTGATCCGATTTCCCTCGATGAGGAAGCCGGATCCGTAGAGGTCCGAAAGCTCAGCAAATTCGACGGTGTTGCCGTTCTTCGTGAACACCAGCTTGCAGAGATCTCCTGAGACGCCCAGGCTCCCGTCAAATCGATCGCGTGAGCCGGAACCGGCAGCAAAAGGCCCGAACCAAGCAGCAAGACTGCCATTGCCAACGACCGGCATATCCTGGACATTCTCATCGCTCTCCAAATTTGTTTAGACACGAAACGGGCGGCATTTTCGCACCAACAGAAGGTTTCTGGCTGCGATCCCCCGCTCAATGACCTCCCAATACCAGCACCTTCAGCGGCATAACGATGGCCTTCATTCGGATGATCAGCGCGTGGACGAGAGCCACTGTATCGACGATATGCAGATAAACCTTTTCAAGTGAGCCGACCTTGCCCGATGCAATCAGGTCATGGTTGTTGGAATAGGCATTCACGATGCAGCTGCTTCCCGGAGGCACACCATCGAGTCCCCCCTGGTAGAGAGGCTCGAGGAACACGGTGACGGTGCCCGGCGCGCCGATCTTGCTGAGATCGGTCAGCTGGTCGGTAGCCCTGATCTGGCCGGCGGCGATGACGTTCTGTTCCCGAGTGACCACAAGGGGAATAATGGCCATTGGCATGCTCACGCACGTGGCCTCGGCTGCCATGCCGATCTTGATTACCTGGGATTCGAGCTGGTTGAATCCCGCCACGAGCTGGTTCTCGCCCGCGCCCTCCGGAATGAGGATGCCCGCTGCCCTGGTAAATGGCGCTGGCTGAATGACATCCCCGACCCGCAACACGAACTGGTCAACCCGCCCGGCGACGCCTGCGCGCACCATCTGGCGGTTAAGTTCTACCTTAGCCGCGGCGAGCTCGGCCTCCGCGCTCGCCTTCTGTGCCGGAATTACCGACGAAATACGCGTTTGCGCCGACTGCTTGGCAGCCGCCGCGGCATCGACGGCTCCCTGTCGTGTCGCCACCAGCGTCTGCAGCTTTTCGATCTCACGCGCGGCGACGATGTCGGCGTTACGCTGCTGCAATTGGGTCTTGGTCCGCAGTTCGTCTTGGGCCTGTTCCAGAGCCCCCTTCGCCTCCTGAAACTTACCCTCACTGGTCAGGATGTCGGCTTCAGCCGTCGCGGCGGACGCATCCACTTCGGCGACGCGAGCCTGAGCCGTCGCGAGTGCCGCCTCCTGTCTGGTGCTGTCCATCTTGAACAGAGGGTCGCCCTCTTTCACACGATCGTTATAGCCGACGTAAACCTCCGACACCCGACCGCCAATCTCGGGATAGATCGAGACGGTCCGGAACAGGGAGGTGACGTTTTCCGATTCCGGATGGTTGTACAAGACCACCGTGATGAGGAGCACAGTGAGTATGAGGCAACATGTGATGCCGTAGCGAAGCTCGTACCACACCGAAAACAGCGTGATCTCGTGACCCAGGCGCTTGCCCTGGACAAAGCGCCGGATCAGAAAGTCCGGGAGAAGGGTCAGCATGGAACACAGCATGAGTTCAAGCATGGGCCGCCCCTTTTCGATCCTGACGGGGTTTTTCAACTGGTACGGGCTTCGACGGGGTGGGTTCGGAATGATCGGCAGGAGGACTGTCGGCGACTTCCTGCCCGGCCAAGGCTTCTACCGAAGATGCTATGCGATTGACTGGGGTCAGGAAGTCGGGAATGTCGATGAAGGCAAGGATGAGGGCCGCTAACCATAAGACATGCAGATGCAGAAGGAGGGCCAACAGGCAAAGGACCGCGATGAGGTCCATTTGAATTTTTTTTGACTTGTGCGCCATTCTTTCCGGCAAAGAGTGGATGGTCAGGAAGAGGACGCCGGTCAACACAATCGCTGCTACGACGAAAACCAGCGTAATGTTGTAGAGCACATCGGTCTCACCCGGCGGCGTGATGAAGAATGGCAGGTGGTGTGTCGCTATCGGATTAGCCGCGGCTGAAGCTGAATCTGTCAAAGGAGTTCTCCCGAATGCCGGTGGCAGTTTGCCGGGCGATTTCGGTTAGAGGGTACTCAAGTTCCCCGGTTGATTCAAATCAAGAACCCCGGTCCCCTCCGGCTTTTCAGGTTAGCTTTAGCCACATTGGGCGGCCGGCAAGCCGGTTCCCGACACCCTTCAATCGATAATGTGATAGCCGCCATCGATGTAGATGGTGTCGCCAGTCAACAATTTGGCGCCGTCAAGCGCCAGGAAGGCCACCGCCTTTCCGACGTCGTCGATGCTGACGAGGCTTCGCGTCGGCGCTTTTTCCTGCGCTTTCGCCAATAGCTCGTCGAATTCCGGAATTCCGGAGGCCGCGCGCGTGGCGAGCGGACCGGGCGAGATAGCGTGGACTCGAATGCCTTTGGGCCCCACTTCCGCTGCGACGTAGCGAACGGCACATTCCAGAGCGGCTTTGGCCACCCCCATGATGTTGTAGTTTTCCACTACCATCTGGCTGCCATAATAGGTCATCGTGAACATGGTGCCGCCGTTCTTCATCAGCGGTTCCGCCAGATGGGCCATGCGAAGGAATGACCAGCACGAGACATCCATCGTCTTGAGGAACCCGTCGCGACCGACATCGATCACCCGACCATGCAGGGCTTCCTTCGGGGAAAACGCGATGGAGTGAACCAGAAAATCCAGTTGCCCCCATTCTTTGCCGATCTTCTCGAACACCGCTTCGGTTTGTCCTTCAGCCATCACGTCGAGCGGCACGAAGATCTTCGACTCGAGCGCCTGGGCCAGCGGCTCGACGAATCTTTTTGCCTTTTCGTTCAGATAAGTGACGGCAAGCTCGGCACCGAGCGCGCGAAATGCCTTCGCACAGCCCCAGGCGATCGAATTTTCGTTGGCGATGCCGACCACCAGACCTTTTTTGCCCTGGAGGGCGACCTTGGTTTCCGGATAGACAGGAATCGTTGTCATGACGCCCTCGCCTGTTTTGTCGAGCCCTCTGCCCTCGATAATAATGAAAGCGTGTGCCGGGCGATCATCAGCTCCTCGTCGGTCGGCACCACGTAGACGGGCAAGCGGCTGTCGCGCCCGGAAATCAACAGCTTGTTCGCCCCGTTCGCCGTTGCATCCACGGAGGCACCGAGCCAGCCAAGCTTGTCGACGATCGCGGCGCGAATCTGCGGTGAGTTTTCGCCAATACCTGCCGTGAAGACGAAGGCATCGACGCCCTGCATCGCCGCGGCGAGCATTCCCGCATTCAATCCGACACGGTAAATGAAGTAGTCGACCGCCAAGGCCGCGTTTGGATCGCTATTGCCCTGAAGCTCGCGCATGTCGTTGCTGATTCCGGAAAGTCCCTTCAGGCCGCATTCCCGGTAGAGAAGATTTTGGACCGCTTCCGCCGACATGCCTTTTTCGGAGATCAGATAAAGCACGACGCCAGGGTCAAGCTGACCCGGCCGTGTGCCCATCGGCAGCCCGTCGAGGGCGGTAAATCCCATCGTGCTCTCGACGCTTTGGCCGCGACTTATTGCGCACATCGAGGCGCCGCTGCCGAGGTGGGCGACGATCACGCGCTTGTCGGCGATTTCAGGCGCCACCTTCGGAAGCGCGCCCGCGATATATTCGTAAGACAGACCGTGAAAGCCGTAACGCCGCACGCCTTCCACGTGCAGTTGCCGCGGTATGGCGTAGCAATCCGCCAGCGCGCCGTGGCCGCGATGAAAGGCCGTATCGAAGCAGGCGACCTGCGGGAGTTCCGGAAAATACGCCTGGATCGATCGGATCGGCGCAAGGTTATAGGGCTGATGAAGCGGAGCCAGCGACGCGTACCGTTCAAGCTGCGTCAGGATCTTTTGGTCGATCCGGACCGGCTTGTCGTAATCCGGGCCGCCATGCACCACGCGATGTCCGATCGCAATCGGATTGATCTTCAACTCGGTCCGTAGCCACGCACCCGCCGTCGCCAGCGCTGCAGTCACGTCACGGACCGCGTCGTTCTCGTAAGTCCGGTCAACCAGCACTCTGCCGTCCGCAGCGGACGCGCGGAGCCTCGGGCGGCTTCCGACCCCGTCGATCTGGCCCTTGAGTTGCCGTCTCAGGCCGCCGCCTGGTTCGACCTCGAAAACCTGAAATTTGACGCTGGACGAGCCTGCATTGGCGACAAGGATCGTATCCATGGCGTTCACGCCGCCGCAACGGTTGCTTTTCGACGACGGGAGTCGGCGTAGAGCACCGAGATCGCACAAGATGCGAGACGAGCCCTCAAGGAATCAGCCCGCGACGTCAGAATGATCGGAACCCGTGCGCCGAGCACGATGCCAGCGGAGTCCGCCTTTGCCATGAAGGTGAGGTTCTTCGCTAGCATATTGCCAGCCTCGAGATCGGGAACCAGGAGGATCTGCGCCTGGCCTGCGACGGGCGACTTGATGCCCTTGATTCTGGCGGCCTCAGGATCAACCGCGTTGTCGAAAGCGAGCGGGCCGTCCAGCACGGCGCCCGTGATCTGGCCGCGATCGGCCATCTTGCACAGCGCCGCCGCCTCGATGGTCGAGGGAATTTTGGCAGTCACTGTTTCGACCGCCGACAGGATTCCCACTCTCGGCTCGCCAAGACCGATCCCGGCATAGAGATCAATCGCGTTTTGCACGATGTCGCGCTTGGTATCGAGATCCGGGAAAATATTGATCGCCGCGTCCGTGATCCACAGCGTTTGGGCGTAATTGGGCACATCGATCGCAAAGACATGGCTGATGCGGCGATCGGTGCGCAGTCCGGTCTTTGCGGTAACGCTGCGCATCAGTTCATCGGTGTGAAGGCTGCCCTTCATCAAAAGCTCGCCCTTTGCTTCATGAATGAGCTCGACGGCCTTTGCCGCCGCCGCTTCGCTGTGGGGAGCATCGACGATTTCGAAACGCGAAATATCGAGGTTGGACTGTGCTGCGGCGGTCTTGATCTTGCCGGCCGGGCCCACCAGCACCGGCTTGATGATTCCGGCGCTGGCAGCCTCGCACACACCCTTCAACGAGGACTCGTCGCAGGGATGAACCACAAGTGTCACGGCCGAGGGCACCTGTTTGGCCGCGGCAATCAGCCGTTCGTACTTGCCTTGCGTTCGTGATTCACCGCTATCCATCGGGACTGCGCTCATGCTTCGACTCCAGATTTTTTCGACTGACGCTACGATGCTTTGGCCTTGTCCACGCCCGGTTTGACTTTCTCCGCGCTCGGGGCGAAAGGGACCTTTTCGGCGCCCATTCCCGAAGGCACCCCTTCGTCGACGCCGAACAACGCCGCGACTTTCTTCAACCGCTCGGCCGCTTCGCCGCCGATTTCTCCGCTGGAACTGAGGACATTGCGGATCGCAGCAAGCCCCTTGCGACGCTCGGCAAGATCTGACGGCAGCAATTTGGGAATGGCCGCAAGGGTCGCTTCCGGCTCAAGCAACAGCAGGAAGAACTGCTCGCGCGCCATCGACTTGAATTGCGCGAGCGTCATCTTCGAACCTTCTTCGGTCAGGCGAATTCGCCGCAGTGCCGCGACGCCGCGCTCATCGACAGAGCCCCGCGCCGCCCCAATATAGATCAGGCCGCGGACGGTGCACTCCTGCAGCCCTCCCTTGTTGATTCCCGATTTCAGTTCGGCGATCCGCTTCTCGACCAGCTCATGGTGCCGCGGAGATTTTCCCGGCCGCCGTGGCCGATCCGCCGCCGGGTCAATTCCGACCGCAGCCTGCAAAGCCGGCATTCCATAGATTGCCAGGAACATCTGCTCGGAGAGTTTTTCCTGCTTCTCCCGCCAGGCGTCGAGCGAGCGGACGATCTGGTCTGAAACCTTCTCCTGCATGGCGATGAACGGGTTGTCTTTGGCCGCAGGTCTTCGCTGTGCGTTGACCTTCTCGGCGGCGCTCGCCAGCATCGGCATGAACGGATTGGAACTGGTGAAGGCCTCGTAGGACATCCGAAGCGGATGCCAGCGCTGCAACCAGTCTGCCACCGACGGCGTAACGAATGCCTTGACCATCGGCTGCATGAAGGCGCGGTACAGTGAAAGATTGATCTCCGAAACCCGCGCGGCGGTTGCGAACCGCCGTTCATCCTCCGGCGAATTGCCGCCCATCGCGCGAAGGTCATCCAGCGTCCGCGCCTCGCAGCGCATCACCCAGTCGCCCGACACGAGGTCCGAATGGCTGGTGTCGCCGGCCTTGCGTTCGAACGTCGCCTCGTACAGGCCCGGCGGCAGCATGTCGATCAGATCGATGTTGCTCGAAAATTCATTGTGCTCCTTCTTCGCCACCCCGCCGGAGACGAAAATGCCGAGATGTCCGACGCTCTCGTGCACGGTGTATACGATGGTCTGGCCGAAGGACCTGATCTCGTCGACGTCGTCGTAGAGGTCGAGGATCCAGCCGAGCGCCTGCTGGGGCGGGGTGATGTTGTCGCCCTTTGAGCAGAACACCACGATCGGCGAGCGAATATTGCGGAGGTCCACGGCTGTTCCGTCCGACATCTTGATGCGCCCGGCCGCCAGATTGTTGCCGATGAAAAGCTCGTCGACGATGAACTGGATTTCCTCGGCATTGAGGTTGACGTGTCCGCCCCACCAGCGTTCGAACTCGAGATAGCGCGGGGCTTCGGTGTCGACCTTGGAGTAGACGTTATATTGCTTGCTCCACAGCGTGTTCGCCGGATTCTGGTTTTCGAAATTCTGCACAAGCCAGCCGCCGTCGAACTTGCCGGCGCCCATGTCGCCGGTCAAAGCCGTCAGCCAACTGCCGCCGAGCAAACCGCCGGAGTAACGCATTGGATACTGGCCGCGCACACCGCCCCAATATGACAGCGGAGCACCTGCGATGATCAACGGTCCGAACAGCTCCGGCCTGATCGCAGCCAGGATCATCACGGCCCAGCCGGCCTGACAATTGCCGATCACGCATGGCTTGCCGTCCGCCTTCGGATGAAGCGAAATGACCTTCTCGAGGAATTGCGCTTCGGCGCGGGCGATATCCTCGATGGTCTGGCCCGGCACGGGTTCCGGCATGAAGCCGACGAAGTAGCAGGGATGCCCTGCCTTCATGGCAACGCCGATTTCGCTGTCGGCCTTGAAGCCGCCAATGCCCGGCCCATGGCCGGCACGGGGATCAACGACCACGAACGGCCGACGGGCTGGATCGATCTGGACGCCGGCGGGTGGGATAATGCGTACCAGAAGGTAGTTTACCGGACGCTTCAGCGTCCGGCCGTCCATCACCAGCTCGGCCTTGTAGTCGAGGACATGAGGAACCGTTTCCGCGAGGTGTTCGCGATATTGTTCGCCGCGCTGGCGCATCACGTCGAAAAACAGGACGCTGCGCTGGGCTGCGTCCGTCATGTATTCGAAGGCTGCGTTGTAAAACCCCAAGGGGTTGAGACCCGATACCTGTTTAGCCGACATTTTGGTCTCCATATTCTGGCCGATTTCTGGGTTGGCCCCTCTTATCGCTGCGGCGCATCACGACGTTGATCTATCTCAACAGCTTTGCTGGGGTGCGCGTTAATTTTTCATCAAAATCGCCACCGCAAAGCGCGGGAAAACAGGTTCCGCGACTATTAGTACGCGTCCGGGATTTCAGGAGTTTCGACCATGGTGAACATCAACGAGCTGCTGCCAAACGCAAACGACATCAAGAAACAAGCAGCGCTAAAGGAAGCTGAAAAGGCCGAAGCGCATGCTCGCCAATTGGCGGCGGCTGAAGCCGAAAAGCATGCGTTGATCGAGGAACTCACTAAGCCTTCCGGCCTGTCGGAAGAAGAAAAGATCAAACGCGCCTCCGCGGTCATTCAACGCGCCGTGAGAAACGGGCTCAACGAGATCCAGGTCTACAGATTCCCGAACATTGTCTGCACCGATCGCGGCCGAGCGATCAACCAGATGGAACCGGGCTGGGAAAACACGCTGACCGGAGTCCCCAAGGAGATCTATCAGCTCTGGAAGGAATACCTGCAGCCGCGCGGTTACAAGATCTCCTATCAGATCATCGACTTCCCGGGCGGGGTGCCGGGCGATATCGGCATCACCTTGAGCTGGGCATGAACTCCCTCGACCTATCCATTCAGACATCAGGCTGAAAATCTGGGGCGCAAATCGGGCGAAATAACGATGGCAAACGACAATGGAAAGATGAAGCGCAAATCCTATGAGAAGGAATTGCGCAAGCTTCAGGTTGAGCTTTGCCATCTGCAAGGATGGGTAAAGACAAAGGGCTTGCGGGTGATCGTGCTGTTCGAAGGGCGCGACGCCGCGGGCAAGGGAGGCACGATCAAGGCCATTACGGAAAAAGTCAGCCCGCGCGTATTTCGAACCATCGCCCTCCCCTCGCCGTCCGACCGGCAGAAGAGCCAGATGTTCATCCAGCGCTACATGGAATTCTTTCCCGCCGCCGGCGAGATCGTGATTTTCGATCGCAGCTGGTACAACCGCGCCGGCGTGGAATACGTGATGGGCTTCTGCACCAAGGAAGAGCACGAGCGTTTCCTCGAGCTCTGCCCGGAGATCGAGCGATACATCATCGACGGCGGGATCATCCTGATCAAATACTGGCTCGAGGCCGGTATGGAGGAGCAGGAGTTGCGGTTCAACGCGCGGATCGACGATCCCCTGCGGCAGTGGAAGCTGAGCCCGATGGACATCGAATCCTATCGGCGCTGGTATGACTATTCGAAAGCGCGCGATGTGATGTTCAAGGCCACCGATTCCAAGCATGCGCCCTGGCACCTCGTCCGTTCCGAGGACAAGCGGCGCGCGCGGTTGAATTGCATCTCGCACCTCCTGACGATGATCCCCTACAAGCGCATTCAGCAGGAAAAGGTCAAATTGCCGAAACGATCCGACAAGGGCCGCTACAACGATCAGGCAATCCTGCGCAAGATGACATTGGTACCGGAGCAGTTTTAGAGCTGATCAGCTCCGCCTCATGGCCAGGCGTGCTAAAGCGATTTCACCGTCGGTTACGTAATGGTTGACGTGTTCGGTCGGCAAATACTGTCCGGATTGATACATCTTCGGGGCTTCGATGCGTCCGCCTTTGATCAGTTCAGCAATGATGTAGTCACGCTCGGTGTTGGTGTCCGAATCAGTTGCGTGCGTGATCTGAAAAGACAGACGCGTCAGGGACAGGCCGATGTCCCTTGTCCCCGCTCCGACCCAGATCGCGGTCTCCTTGTCTGATGGCCGGTCCGTGTTGAGCCAGAAATTGGCCTCGCCCCATGTGCTTTCGGCACGTGTCAGGCTCAATGCCCAAAACCGAACGTGATGACGCTTGCGCGGGCTGTTATCGATGGCTTTCTGAAAACCGATGTCCTGCCTGCGTCCAAACAGATAGAGGGTGCTAAATGGTGCGGTCGGATATGGCGAGTTGAGCACGAAGGCGCGGACCATGCCCCATGAGCTTGCAAGATTCAGCCGATCCGCTTCCGACCAGCCAAGCGCCGCAAACGCTGCACGAAGTTCTCCCAGCGTGCCGACGAGAGCGACATTGACAGGGTCTCCGGGCAAGCCGTCCCCAGTGACGGTATAACTTGGGACACGTTCGCGCTGCAGAATCCTGAGGCCGAAATGAATGATGCGCGGAAGAATGACGTATGCGGCCAATCCGTAAGTGATGCTCAATGCGATAATCCAGGGGAGCCTGCGGTCCGCTATTCTGAAAATGACATCGACGATCAGCCAGACGGTGAAGATGCCCAAGCCTAGGATCAGCAGGCGTTGCAACAAGCGCTTGAGAAATTTCATGACGTCGCCGTCTCAATAAACGCCGGCGGCGCGGAGTACACTCTCGACCGTCGCAGTGCGATCAAGTCCGCCAACCTTTTCCTGGATACCGTCGGCCCGCAACAAGTCGCGCGATGCGCCATGGGCACCGACCACACGCAAAGCGGCCCCGCGGGCAGCGAGCTCGGCGTGAAGCTCATGCAACATTCGGCAACCGGCAAGATCAAGATAGGGCGCAGCAGAGAGATCGCAGACGACGAGGCGGACGGTGGAGGCAGCTGCCTTGCCGAGACGCGTGAGCACCGCTTCCAGAACAGCATCCGCATTCACGTAAATGAGGGATGCCTCGGGACGAAAGATGATGACGCCATCAGGCGGTTCATTTTCGGGATGGCGGTCCATATCCGAATAGCTGTTGGTGCCGGGAACGCGGCCGAGAAACGCAACGTGCGGGCTCGACACCCGCGCGAGCAGCAACAATATCGAAGCCATAGCGGCGAGCAGAATACCTTGCAGGATTCCTAGAAGCAGAACGCCTATGAGAGCGATCGTGGCGGCAAAAAAATCCAGCCGGCTGACGCGCCACATGCGCAGCAGGGCGGGAAAATCCAGAAGGCCGTAGATTGCCGTCAGCACGACCGCGGCCAGCACCGCCTTTGGCAGGTTTTCGAGCCATCCTGTCAGGAAAACTAGGCAGACCGCCAGCATGATCGAGGCGAAGACAAGCGCGAGCGGCGTGCGCGCGCCGGCCTTGTCGTTCACGGCCGATTGCGACAGCCCGCCGGCGACCGGATAGCCCTGCCCCAATGCCGCTGCCAGATTGGCCGCGGCAAGCCCAAGAAGCTCTTGGCGGGCATCGAGTGGGTATCCGTACTTCGCCGCGAATGTGCGTGCGGCAGAAACGCCCTCGATATAGGCGAGCAGCAGGCAGCCGGCGGCCAACGGCACGATCCCCTCTTCGTCACGTAACCTGAGCGCGGGGCCCGCCAATGTCGGTAACCCCGCCGGAATGTCTCCCGTGATCGGCAAGCCAAGCTCGGGGAGGCCCAACACCGTGGCGGCCGCAATCGAAAGCGCGACGACGGCGAGCGCGACCGGCTTTCCGGGCAGTATCCGTTCGCCGAGTACGATCAGGACGATGGCAATGACCCCGACGAGAAGGACGAGGAACTGCATTTCGCCAAGTTGGCCAGCCAGCAGTACCGCGCGTTCGAAGAAATTGTGACCGCCACCCTTCACCCCGAACAGGCTCGGCAGTTGGGTAACGGCGATGGTCAGGCCGGCCCCGGCCTTGAAGCCGACCAGAATGCTGTTGCTGATCAGTTTCACCAGCACGCTGAGGCGGAGCAGCCACGCGCAAAGGCTGAGTGCGGCTACGGTGAACGCCACAAGGCTCGCAATCTGGGCGTAGCGCTGCGCATCGCCTTCGGCCATCGCCCCCACGGTGGCGGCGATCATGAGCGAGATGGCGGAGGTCGGCCCGATGGCGAGCTGTCGCGACGATCCAAGCAGTGCATAGCCGAGACCGCCCAAGAGATAACCGTAAACGCCGACCTGCGGAGGCAAGCCTGCGAGACCGGCATAGGCAAGGGACACCGGGATTGCATAGGCCGCAAGCGTCACACCGGCGATGATGTCGCTGGGCAGCCCGTCCACGCGGTACCCGGCAAGCCAGCGCGTGGGCGGAAACCACCAAAGCCAGCCCGCCCCTCCCTCGATCTTCGTTGTTTCTGACATGCCGGACGATCAGCCAATTTGTATCAGCGCTCAATACCGGCGCTTCCGCTTGCCTTCTTGATGCATATCAACGCCGTCCGGCCTTTTGACCTGAAGATGGAACTCGATCGCCTTCCTTTTAGCGCTGCCGAAAGCGATCCGACGTCAGGGATGTCGATGAATGCCAATTTCGAGCGCTTGCCTGCCTTCGAAGCCACGACGGACGGCTGAATTCATCTTGTCGCCCCCTGAACGATCTCCGTAGTCGAGCTTGGGCTCCAACATGCTGATAAGGTGGAATCAACGATACGTCCTCGAGAGCTATCTCAAATCGTCGCTTTGGGTCGTCCCGTTTTTTGCGATTCCGTTAGCCTTGATCTCGGTCAGGGGGCTGGAACGGCTTGACGCCTGGCTGGGTTGGAGGCTCCTCGGGTTTGAGGCAGCCGGCGCCCAGACGTTGCTCGCAGCCTTCGTCTCCGCAACGCTTGCATTTGTCGTCTTTACGTTCGGCTCGCTGCTCGTTGCGATTCAAGTCGCGAGTGCGCAGATGACTCCACGGATCATCGCCACCACCCTGTTGCGGAACGATGTGGTCAAATACACAGTCGGCCTTCTGATCTTCACCTTCATGTTCGCACTGGGGACGCAGAACAGACAGGACAAACAGGTCGACCAGCTGCTCGTGTTGGTGGCCATCCTGCTCGGCATATTGTCCTTTGCCGCCTTTTTCTACCTGATCGACTATGCGTCCCGGCTGTTGCGGCCTGTCAGCATTCTGACGCGCGTCGGGGATGAGGGCATTGCGGTTATTGAAACCGTATATCCGAATCCAAGTTCGGGACCAGTGAAGAACAGCAGGCCTTTCAAACTCGCCGCTCCCGATCGCACAGTTAGATGTCGGGGAGCCTCGGGCATTATCCTGGCGGTCAAGGTCAGACGGCTGATGGAAAAGGCCGAGAGTGCGGACGGCGTCATTGAATTCGTGCCCCAGGTCGGCGATTTCGTCTCAATAGACGATCCTCTGTTCAATCTCTTCGGCGGCGCCGCATCGATCAAGGAAAACGATCTTCATGCCCTGGTGGCGTTCGGCTCGGAACGTACCATGGACCAGGATCCAACTTTTGCGTTTCGCATTGCCGTCGATATCGCGCTCAAGGCGTTGTCGCCGGCCATCAACGATCCGACGACGGCCGTGCTTGCGATCGACCAACTTCAGCGCATGCTGCGCTTGGCCGGCAAACGCGATCTGCGCACTGACGAAATCCTGGACAAGTCCGGCAAGCTGCGCGTGATTGTCCGCACCCCGAACTGGGACGACTTCGTCCATCTCGCCATCAGGGAGATCCGCGTATGCGGGTCGAACAATCTGCAGATTGTGAGACGGCTGCGCGCGATGCTCGGGAACTTGCTGCAAACGCTTCCGGAGTACCGTCATCCGGCGTTGCTGCAGGAACTGAGTCTGCTCGATCGGGAGATCGCGAAACATTTCATCTACCCGGAAGACGTGGCGCTCGCTCGTATTGGTGACACGCAGGGGCTCGGCGTTCACTCGCCAAAAGATTCACTGCCGGAACGGCTTGGTCGGTAGATCTCGACTTGCGGGTTGACGGCTGAAAAGGAAGCAGATGACGGACGTGCTCCAATTGTTGCTCCGCATCACGATTGCCATTTTCATGGCGGGTAGCCTCCTGGAAATGGGCCTCAAACTCGACTTGAAAAAGGCCGCCTCAGCACTCGGTGATATCAGATTCATGTTGACCGCCGTGTTTTGGAGCTTCGCCGTCGGTCCGGCGCTGGCCGTGCTGCTCGCAAGAGTACTGCCGCTGGCGGAACCCTACGCAATCGGCCTGATCCTTCTGGGGCTGGCGCCATGCGCGCCTTTCGTCCCGCTACTCGCGGCAAGGGCCGGTGCGGATTTAAATTACGTCGCCGCCTTTCTGCTGCTGGCCTCGATCGGCACGCTCATCATCCTGCCGGAGGCGATTCCCGTTCTTGCGCCACAACTGTCCGCAGATGCCTTGACGATTGCCAAGCCCCTGTTGCTTTTTATCGCGTTGCCGCTTGTGATCGGCATCAGCATCCGGTTCATCGCGAGCGACCTCGCCGAGCGGGCCCATCCGGTCGTGAAGAAAATAACGGCTGTCGACATCGCCATCATGCTTTCGATCGTCGTGGTGCTGTACTGGCGCGACTTCCTGGGCGCTGTGGGAAGCTATGTCATCGCTGCGCAGGTCCTGTACTATTGCACGCTTGCCGCTGCCGCCTATGGTCTTAGCTTTGGCCTTTCCCATGAAAAAAAGAGCGCTCTTGCGCTCGGATTGTGCACCCGCAACGTCGGCGCTGCGATGGCACCGCTCTTATCCATTTCCAGTCCCGATGACCGGGCGACGGTCGAGTGCATTATGGCCGTCTTCATCACCCTGGCTGTCGGATTCGGAGCGGCGAACCTGCTCGGAAGGCGGAACCACGCCAGCAACCCTGCCCTCGGCGGTGGGTAGCGGCCAATGATCCATAACCTGCTTGGCGTTAGGGGGCCAATGTGAGACGGTGGGAGCTGACAGGCGGCGGGCGGCTGTAGAGTCATGCGTGATCGTTTGTGCAAAGCGTCTGACCTAAACCGGTCTTCACTTTGTGTGGCGCTCGGGGTGATCGCGTTCGCGTCAGGCGTGGCAAATGCGAAAGCCCAGGAAGCCGAGCCTCGATCCTATTCGAACACCCCGATCGGACTTAATTTCCTGATCGGGGGCTACGTCTTTTCGGAAGGCAAGATCGCGTTCGATCCGGATCTCGCGATCGCTAACGCCAAGTTTAACTCCAACACGGGGGTATTGGCCTATATCCGGTCCTTCGATCTCGGCGGACAGTCGGCCAAGTTCGATGTGATCCTGCCGGCTTCGTCATTCTCGGCGCAGGCCGTCGTGAACGGCGAGCCAGCCGAGCGCCAGATGTCGGGCCTTGGCGACCCCCGGTTCCGCCTCTCGGTCAATTTGTTTGGAGCGCCTGCGTTATCGGCGAAGGATTTCGCGAGCTACCAGCAGGACCTGATTGTGGGCGTAAGCTTCCAGTTTTCCGCACCGCTCGGACAATACGATGACAGCAAGCTGCTCAATCTCGGCAATAATCGCTGGTCATTCAAACCCGAATTGGGCATTTCCAAGGCCTGGGGTCCATGGACCTTTGAGCTTGCTCCGAGCATAACGATCCTCAGCGAGAATAAGGATTTCTTTGGCGGCAATACTTTTTCCCAGGCGCCGTTCTATGCCGTGCAGGCACATGTCCTCTACACTTTCCACTCCGGTATTTGGATGGCGCTGGACGGGGTCTATTTCGCGGGCGGCCACACCGCGCTCAACGGTGTCAAGAGCGACAATCAGCAGGTCAACACGCGGGCCGGCTTCACGGTTGCGCTGCCGGTGGATCGCAACAATTCTTTGAAACTGTCTGCCAGCACGGGTATCACCACCCGCACCGGAAGCGACTTTAGCGCCATCGGTATCGCTTGGCAGTATCGCTGGGGAGCAGGATATTGAGCGCGATCGCGCCATAATCGGGTTCGAAGCATCTTTTCAAAGTTCTTCTGCGTTGCCGCTCTCCACGACCTTCTGCAGCACTTCGAAAATGACGGCCGTCGACCAGCCAAATAACAGCACGCCATTCATCGCAGTCATTGGCCCCAGCAATCGCCAGCGTTCCAGCGGCGTTATGTCACCGTATCCGAGTGTCGTATAGTTCACGAACGCGAAGTAAACAAGATCAGCACTTTCAGGCGCAGCACCGACGATCGCGTAACTCAAAGTCCAAACGAGCACTTCGCCGAAATGCGCGATCATCAACACCAACACGGTAGCAATCATCACGGCGATCAATCGAGGCGACTGACGTGACGTCATCTCTCCGACGACACGCGCCACCTTATCACAATCACCATCACCAACGCATGAATCGCAATGTTGCAACTACTGACGGCAGCACCAAGAAGATATTGACGTAGCATGCGGGTTACTCCCCGGCGGCACGCGTCGCATTTTTTGAAGGGCTTCCTCCAAGAGAAACCCGCCGGTCACTGTAGCTCCAACACCACATGCACGACCCCGACGCCACCGCAAGCCGTTCATCGGGGCAAACCGGAAGTCACCGGCACACGGTCAAAATTACGCGATTGATCTATAGCGGCGGCACGTCAATTTTCAAGACTTCCTGAGAGCTTCCGGGATTCGACCGTCTTGCCTCTGAGGGTGCGGTGAGGCGCCGTCAGTCGAGCGCTGGAAGAGCAGTTCCTCAATTTCGTCAGCGTGTCGGTGACCGTCCGACCCAATTGCCCAATCGCTTCGTCGGTGAGGATTGATCTCGCCCTTCCAAGCCGGTCGACGCTGGTATTCAGGACGGTCAGCGTCTCCTTCAGTTGCTCGATCTCGAATTGAAGGGCCGGGTGTTCTCCTGCCTTTATCTCCCGAAGGGCGTTGCCCAGGGTGCGGACTTCCGCCGTCAGGTTTCGGAGATTCGCCAGCACGTTTTTCGACGGCAGATCGACTTTCGACAGCACGGCCTCAGTCATCGTTGCGACGACGTTTTCGGCAAAATGGTTGATGCGCGCAATCGCGACGAGCGCAATAATCGCGGCGACGATCACCAGGATTGCTGTCGTCATTGATCAGTGACAGCAGCAACTGCGCAGGAA
>Ga0210405_10001901_pt1 | contig 22563 bp, 15 predicted proteins | sample IncBWH11MmetaG_FD_155492 | JGI IMG/M metagenome (GOLD analysis project Ga0210405, IMG submission 155492) | Forest soil microbial communities from Barre Woods Harvard Forest LTER site, Petersham, Massachusetts, United States - Inc-BW-H-11-M | ecosystem: Environmental > Terrestrial > Soil >... | reverse complement strand
AAAGCCTTGGCACACCAGCATGTTACCACTCGGCGCAGAAAAATCTTGCTTCCGCGAAAACAGCCGGCTTCGAACACGCGGTAGCGTCCGCCGCGCCAGCGGCTTCGTCCAAATCCCTATTACACTTCAAAACCCACCTGCGTGTATTCCATCAGCCTCGGTCACTTGAAAGCCCTTCGCTCAGGCTGCGAACCGGGCGTTGTCACTACAGAGAACGCTTCGTGCGTTTTCGCTTCCGTGCATATTCCTCGATGCGTCGTTCGTACTCGCGATATGTCGAGGCCTTCACTGGTTCGCGGCGACTGATTTTATCGATGATGCGTCTGCCAAACCCCTGCCGAATTACTTTCCGAATACCGATCTTCTTGACCAACTGGCTGAGAGAAAGACTCGGCTGCGTTAGCGGTTCGCGCGACGCGCGACTCGCCTTACGCGTGTACTCGATAGGCGTCTGACGCATTGCATCCAGATCGTCGCCCTCCTCCCAGCTCCGATCAACTTCCTTCCCGATGCGATGGTGCTTGCCTCCAATTACATGAGGCCTTAACAGGCGACCACGTGTTTTCGGCTGGCATGGTTCGCCATCGGGACCAAGGCTCTTTGACTCCGGGTGAGAGAAATATCGGTGCAATAGTTCCTCGAATGTCTCGACTATCGGGCGCTCGCCAAAGTGGGGCGAATCAAAACGGGCTCCCAGCCTGTATTCTCGCGCGTCGTTAGGGTCGTCAATTGTTGCCCAGGTGGCTACTCGACGAATTAAGGCGTGGGCGGCTGACGACAAGATCACTTGGCAACAGCGCCGCTTCGAACTCAGCGACTTACACAGAATCTTCCTGGTAGTTGTGGCCACACCTCTGAAGACCCTCAACCAAATGGTGTATGAAGAAGCGCAAGGGCGTCAGATTCTGTGCAATGTCGTTCGCGATCGACCACTCTGTAATTTCTATTACCCAGCTGTGGTGCGACGGGGACCGCTTCAAATCGCGATTTCCACCGCTGGCCACAGTGGTGCTCTCGCTCAGCGACTGCGCAAACAGATGGAATCCCAATTCGGGCCGGAATGGGAGCGATGGTTGCGATGGCTCGGAGAAGCTCGAGGCTCTCTCTACGAAGATGCTATTTCTCCAAAGCGGCGTCGCACAATGTTGCATCGGTTGGCGAGCCAAAAGAAACAGGCCGAATTTTTCGATCGCTGGGGATCCCAATCGATGGTGGCCAGCAAACTCAAAAATAGGAGCCAGACGGAACTCCCTTCCCTGATTGATCAAGACAATCTGGTCTAGATTCAAACCAACCTATGAAGACGCGGCTCTAGCTCCACTCTCGTTGTCTGGCTTACCGGCTTTCTGCGCTGTTAACGCCGATTCCGAGCTGAACGTTTGCGCTGGTATCGGCGGTTGTTGTGTCGAGGAGCTTGTCTCGGGCGACAGAGTCGAAATTTGTGTCGCGATCCTTCGGTCCGTCCCCGCATTTTCGCATCACCTCGAACCCATTGATGGGCGATGCACTTCGCTCAGACCGGTCGCCAATGTTGGCATCCGGGGCCCCCAGGAAATTTGAAATAACCTGCAAATCGAAACGCATGATACAGTAACCGAAAGTAATGAAAGCATGCGTTCCTCGTGTCGTGAGGCCGGAAATCTCTTCCCACTCGATGTCATACATTCACTACTCTTAGTAGTGCGTATCAACAGCATTCTCGGCCGAAACCAAGAAGCAGCACCGATTGTGCTGATTCCATCCTTGAGGGAAACCAGGGAAAATGCGTCGCAGAGATCTCTTGAAAGCGGCGGTATTGCTTCCGGCACTGGCTCAAGATGACATTGTCGCTGGCCTCGCGCGGGATTGTAATTGCGGCTTTGCACCGCAGGTTGCAGACCGGCTGGATCAAGGCCCGTTCGACATCGACCAGGACCTGGGATGGCAAACCGTCCTGTTTACGACGCCTTCCGAAAAGCCTCTGCGAAATCCGGGACTTGGACTCGTCGGCTATGCCTGGGAAGAGAACGGGCCCTCTGTGGCGGCACGAACTGGTCGGGAATTGCTCGAACAGCACGTGGAGAAAATATCGAGCCTGCCGTTCGTGGACGTTCTCTACATCCGATGCGATTGGCGCAATGTGCAGTCGCGTGCCGGACGGCTCGATCTCGATCCGGTGTGGGCTTTGACTGTGGATGCAGCCAAACGGAAAGGACTTCGCCTCGCGTTTCGCGTTCAACTTTCCAACGAATCGTTCCAGCCGGAACAAGTTGCTCTGCCTCCGTTTCTACGAGACCGCGTGCCGCTGGTAACAATCGGCCGCATACCAGGCAAGGGAAACGCGGAATACTGTGAACCTCGTTATGATCATCCGGAATTTCAGAAAGCATTCGCTGAGCTGAACGATCTGCTGGCCGCAGAGTTTGAAGGCAATCCCTTGATCGAATGGATGGACCTGATGCAGTACGGCTTCTGGGGCGAGGGACATACCAGCAACTACCCCAATCCTTTCCCGGATTTCGTAACCGCGCGGCGCACCTCGGTGAGCATGACCGCGCGACAGTTGGAAACATGGAAAAAAACACCCGTGGCGGTCAATACCCAGCCCGACATCAGCCAAGTGGGGAATCGCACTGTAATCGATATGGCTGTGCGGGCGGGTGCGTGGATGCGTTCCGACAGCATTATTGTCGAAGAGCCAATTCAGATCGACGTCATAGCCAACCGGCCGCCGTGGATAGCGGCCATCATGGAAGACGGCTACCTTCGCCGATACGATACGCAGGCATTGAAACTGGATGCAGCCGGAATCAACGAACTGGAGAACTACATGCTTCACGTTCCGGATCTGCGCGCGAATTATTGGGCGCTGTGGACGGAGGCTGACAACCTTGCGCGCTACAACGAAGTGTATCCTCGCGGCTTCGAACGTTTACGCACCAGCATTGGATACCGCCTCCGGCCTTCCTGGGTTTGGCAACGGAAGCGTTATGGCGCTTTCGAACTGATCGTCTGCGTGAGCAACCGCGGAACGGCCGGGGTTCCAGGAGTTCTTTGGCTGAACCTGGAAAGTCCCGACAAGAAATTGAGCCTGCAGGGTGCGCTGGATGCGGGGCACCCTTATGCCGGCGGGCTTCGGCAAGCTTCGTTTCTGCTGCCTAAAGATTACAGCGGCCAGGTTTTTCTGTCTGCTGAAGTTGAGATTCGTCCCGGCGTGAGAAAGCCGATTGCGTGGGCATGCGAACAGCCGGTCAACCCCAGCGGCTCAATTACAGTTGAACTAAAGAGGGAGAGCGATCGTGGTTGGCGAAAGGGCGTCTAATCTGGAACGATGCCCTTCGACGCGTGTTGACATTTTCATCTCGGGAACGCTATGGCACCCAAAAGTAGGTCAAAACGAATTTTCCTGGCGCCAGCCCCGCCACGATCAGATGTACTGAAAGTTTCTCCCGGCAGGTCCGACTGAGCGACCCACGCCGAGGTCGCCAATCCTAACACCGCGATTTGCCAGAAGAGTCACATTTAAAGTCGCAGGAGGCGCGCAGCGTTTTCAAAATAAACTTTGCGCAAGATGCTATCGGGTAAGTCAATACCGTAGATTCGCCAACGTCCTTGCGGAGGTATCTTCGCCGGAGCGTAGTCGAAATATTCGTCGTTGGTCTCGAGGAATCGGTAATAGATTTCGTATAACTGGTCGTTGAACACTTGTTGGGGATACGCATCACCGTGGGGCGTCGCATCCGTCGCGAACAGGATTCGATCCTGATACTTGTCGAAAAACTTTCTGGAGGTTACCGGCTGCCGGCCAAGCTCACCGACGCGCGCAGCGATGTCGACTGACATGTTGGGAAACCGGCCGAGATTGTCGCTTACGTTTTGAAGGTCTTCCGAGAAATTGCCCACATGCAGCGTCACAAATTGCGTATTCGGATGCCGGGCAATCACCCGGTTGCGAGCGGCGATTAACTCCGCGTTGGTGGGAAAGTCTCCTCCAAAGAACGACCAGTCGGGATGATTATTCAGCTCTTCGTAGCGCTCGTTGAAGCGATCCGTCGGGGTGAAAAACGCTATCGGATCGGAAATGTGAATTGCTACGGGAATGTTAAGTTGTCCGCAAGCATCCCACATTGGATCAAAACGAGCATCATCAATTTTGACCAGTGAGCCCGAGCTGATGTTTTCGCGTAGATAGAGTCCCAGTGTCTTGAGAATCTTCAGCCCGCAAGCCCCATCTCGATGGGCACGCTCGATCGCTTGCGCCTGGAGCGCGGGATAGTTCGGTTCCTTGAAGCGAGAATAGGACGGCTCGGTGAACGTATAAAAGCGGCCAGGATGCGCACGGTCATATTTCGCCACGGCCTCGGCTAGGCCACCTTCGTAGCCACCGGTCAAATTGACCAGGGCCCGAATATTCTTGCGGTCCATGACCGCGAGCAGTTCCTGGGGAGTTCCCAAATATTCACGATCCGGGGAGAGTTCCACTCCCTTTTCTGACTTGGCCGAACCGGAGATGTGAGTATGGAAGTCAATGCAGGGAAATTTCGATCGCTCGACACGGGATTCATGCACGTGGAGCATACTTCTCGGCTGATATTGCGAAAGCTCTAAAGGTGCAGGTCCGGTGGCGGGTTGCACCTCATTCTCAGCAGGCCCCTCTGAGGCCCTGCCGACTTGAGTCCCACATCCTGCAACCAGGCTCATTCCATACAACCACTGACGCCGATTGATCATGCGTTATCTCCTGCCGCTATTGTCCAGGCTCCAGCACCGGCGTTGCGATATCCACGGGTCGAGGTTGTCCCTTGATCGAACCGTGCCAGACGCTTCCTCCGAAGGTCGTGATGTAGACGTCATCTCGGTGCAGTGGATCGGGAATCACCCGTTGTCCCCACTTAAAGTTGAATCCCGGAATGCGAGACCAGTGCAGCCCGCGGTCGGCCGATCGCCAGGCGGACGATTCAAAACCTGCCGCATAGAGAACATTGAGATCCTGCGGATCAACGGTAACATCGTAGATGTGGCGATCTTTGTCCAGCACCTGCTTCCACTTCCTGCCGCCATCCTCGGAGAGAAAGATCCCGCCGCCGTCCCCGTGTTCTCCTGAGGCTCGCGCCCATGCGGCGAGGTAGAGACGATCCGGCGATTGAGGATCGATGGCAAGGCCATTCGGTCCGTTCGCGCCCTCCGGCAACGAAACGGGCAGCCAGTGCTCCGCTGCATCGGTCGACCGGTACAGTACGCCATCGCCGGCGTTGCCGAAACTGCCATCCTCTGATCGGCGCGCGATCACAACGTAGAGCGTGCCGTTGGAGCTTCGCGCTAACCGCCACGCGAACGGCTCTTCTTGTGTGATCCCTGTATTCTTCAGCGCCCAGGAGTGGCCGCCATCAGAGCTCTTGTAAACGCCGCGTCCAAAACCGGAGACGTATAACACCCGCGCGTTCACCGGGCTGGTGGGGTCGAGAAGAATGTGGGTCGCCGCGGTCTCGTCCATCCCCGTATTGGATTTGGTCCAGTTCTTGCCGCCATCATCGCTGATGCAGACGCCGCCTTTGTAATTCAGCACTGAATTGTGCCGCCACATCTTTGGGCGGGGAAGATCGTGGGTGTAGCTGTTCACGCTCCACATGCGTCCACGCACCTCAGGATCGAACACGATCCAATACGTCGTGTTCATCCACTCGCTGGGCACACCAGCCGTCGAACTCGTCCAGGAGACGCCACCGTCCTCACTGCGGAAGAGTCCGATATCGGTGTAGGTTATGAACTGGCGCTTTGGATCGAACGGATCGAAGTGAATTCCGTAACTGTTGGTGACGTCGAGACCCAGGCTCGTCCAGCCGGAGTCGTCGACTTTGCGCGAATACACCCCTGTCCATGTCGCGCCTCCATCGCTGGTTCGCATGGTTCTTCCCAGGTCGGTACCGTACGCCAAGTTGGCGTCCTGTTGAGCCACCGTAAGGTTCAGAGGATTTTCTGCCCAAGCCGGCCCGAAGCGTGGGGTGATCCAATTGTCATCCACGTTTTTGGCCGCAACGCCGGATTCTTTCCACACCAACTGCCAGTCAGCCCCAGAATTTATCGTTTTCGCGACGCCTAACCAAGTATTTCCATCCAGCACCAGATGATCGTACGAGACGTATGCCGTCTGCGGAAATTGCAGGCTGGTAGCAATGGCGCGCACTTTCCCGCCCGCGCCAGGCAGGTTGCTCATGCGCCAGGTCGCACCGCCATCATTGGAGACGAAAATTCCCTCTTCCGAAGTGGCATAAAAGATCGGTTGCGTAACACCAAAGCCCAAGGAGATGTCACTGACTACCGCGGGAAGCGGAAGACTGCGCACGCCTCCCTCGCCACTCACAGCGATCGTGCGATTGCTTGCGAGAAATAACCTTCGTGCACCGGGCGTGGAATGCGGATCCACCCAAATCCGGCGGGGAAGGTCTGGGAGATTCGCCTGTTTTTTCCAACTCGTTCCATAGTCGCGCGAAACGAAGAGAGCGGGGCTCTCCTTCGTACCGGCAGCCACATAAAGAACGTGTGAGTTGGAGGGATCAACCGCCAGGGCCGCGATCGTGCTCAAAGGATCGGGATCGGCCAGGATCTGTTCGTCGGAGTGGTCCGAATTCATCTGGACGCCCTTCACGGCGGATGGGCTCGGGTAAATCAGGTTCCAGTGTTCGCCGCCGTCCGTGCTGCGCCACAAGCCTGTTGCATGGGCGTACATGGTCTTCGCATCCTGCGGATCAAAGACAAAGAAATTCACCACACCCCGGAGATTGAACATGTGCCAGTTGCGCCCCCCGTCATGAGTAATGTAAGAACCCGTCATGTCGCAGGAGATCAGTACGGTGTTGGGGTCATGCGGGCTGATGGTGGGGTTGAACATGGCACCGCCGCCGCCCGGCCCAATGACGCGAAAATCTCCGGGCCGGTCGGCAAAAGCGCTCGTCAAAGACACTACGACAAGAATTGCGCGAAAAAGATGGAGTTTCATCGGATCATGTGGCTGTCGCTCCTCACTGCAGCGCAGCCACTGCAGTGCCCAAATAACTCGTGCCGGCAACTAGAAAGTGATTCGCAGTCGCAGACGAATGGTCCGCTGGCTGAGCACGCCTTCCTGCTGGAAGCTATTTGTCAGTTGACCAAACAGAGGATTATGGTTAACGATTCCCGGGCTGTCGACGATCGGCAATACCGCTCCGGTGTTTGGATCGACTTTGATGTTAAAGTCGCCCAGTTGTGCGAATGTGCCCCCACCGCCCCCGAAATTGGCATCCGGCGCCAGTAGGGGGTGATTGAAGATATTGTCGAAATCAGCCCCGAGGGTCGCAACCACACGCTCTCCGATCTTGAAGCCCTTGTGAATACCTAAATTCACGCCCCATGCGCCTGGGCCCGTCAACATATTTCTCTTGGCAACGGCCGGATTGCTTAACAGATCAGCTCCGACCGAGGGCAGCCCAAACGCAGCGGAGTTCCAAATGATGGCGTTACTCCCTTTTTTCCCCGTATTGATATGGTTGTTCAACACTAACGGCCGGAATGAGGGCTCGGCGTTGAAATCTCCCACGGCGTCGATGGATGAAACCGCGATGTTTCCCGGTTCGACCGGATCACAATCATCGCAGACCCAGAACGGCGTAAAACCTTGTCCGGACTTGGCGAACATGTTGAACGTCGTCTGCCAGCCGCCAATGAAAGTGTCAGCCAGCCTCGAAAACGAATGGCCAATTGTATGAGTCCGTCCGATGGGCAGATCATAGAGTCCATAGGCAATGAAGCGGTGCTTGGAGACGTAACCATCGGTGCCGTAGTCCGAGTTGGGGTTAAATGGGTTGTAGCCGATTCCCCCCAGGCTGGAATTCGCCGTGTCCAACGCGCTGCTCTTCTGATCGAGATAGGTGTAGGACAGATCCAGCATGAGGCCGCTTCTGTAGCGCCGGGTGAATTCGGTTTGGAAGGAGTTGGAATTTCCATGCCCGAAATTTCCGTAGGTGAGCAGAAACTCACCGACCAGCGGAAAAGGCAGTCGCGCCAAGTCCGCGGGCGAGTAGGCGCAGCTTCCTTGTGTCGGATCGCAAATCGTGACACCGTCTCCCTGGGTTGTGCCGAAAGGAGTCGTATTCGGAGCAAGTTCATCCAAGTCTTTACCTGCAATCAAGCCGTCCATGTGTGTGCCCAGATAAGACACGCGCAATGTTCCATCACGAACGATCTCACGTTCAAAGGTAACGTTGTATTCCTGGATGCGTGGACTTTGGATGCCTAACGGTATCGCATTGGCGGTCACAGAATTGCCAAACCCTTTAAGGGTTCCACCGGTGATCGGACTGATTCCGTCTTGCGAAGGGCTTGGCCATCCCTCGAGGGTAAATCGCGATGTAACGCCCTGATTAAAAGGATTGGTTCCGATGGCGTCACGGATTCCCTGCGCCGCGGATGTCGGATAGAAAACGCCCCAGCCCGCGCGCAACACCGATTTATCCCCTATCTTGTAGGCGAAGCCCAGGCGCGGTGCAATATTGTTCTTGTCAGTGCGGACAAGACCACGGCCCAAACCGGCCTGCGCAGCGGTGATATATCCATAGCTGGCGATCCGCGTGTCGAGGTAGGGCAAAGTCTTCGACGACGGAATGATGAACACCCCCGGATTTCCGGTCGGATTCGTGCCCGTGGGGTCAAAGTTGATGAGCAGGTCGTCCTTTTCGATAAAAGGGGTGATCAGGTCATAGCGCAAACCCAGATTCAATGTGAGCTTTGACGAAATTTTCCAGTCGTCCTGAACAAAGTATCCTTCCTCCCAGTTATAGACATTCATGGGAGGCCGCGCCTGCAACACATAACTCGCGCTCGAGGGTGGCAGGCCCAGCAGAAACTCCGCAAATGGATCCGCATTTGAGTCAACGCAGGCGGCGACACAAGCGGTGGGGTAGGTGTAGGTCATGGATCCTCGGGGGTTTCCGCGGTTCAGAGCAAAGCCGTCCACCGCCTGATTGCGCACAAAATCCGCTCCCATCCGCAGATTGTGCTTTCCCCGTACCCATGTCAGAGTGTCCCCGAAAGTGATCAGATTCTGATCCTCGGGCCGATATGTGTTGCGCCCGCCGTTGGTGAAAGTAGAAAAGGTGTTGTTAAAGCTGATGGCAGGATGCCCGAACGTGCCGAGTGCAAACTGACCAACAACCGAACCATAAGCGGCGATGTCAGCCGCGTCAAAACCGATGCTGGAAAGGAAACCTTGCAACGTGGTGTTGCTGTGTTCCAGCTTGTTCTCCTTATTGAATCCAGCGCGCGCTTCGTTGACGAGAGCCTGATTAAAGATGCGCGTGTAAGAAAGTTGGACGGTCTGGTTTTGACGATAGGTTTGCGTCAGACCGAGTCCCGTATAGGGCGACACGACCGGACTCATCGCGTTTGTGTCCGCTGACGTGTTGTAGCTGGCATAGACGTGATCTTTATCGCTGAAGTCATGGTCGAGCCGCAGAGAACCTGTGTCCAGCGTGTCCCGTCCGGGCATCTGGGTCTGATAACTCGGAGAAATCCTGCCGGTCGTCGGGTCGATAGGCGCCGTTAGGCCGATGTGCGGAAAGTACTTGGTGATCAGAGTTTGAACCGACGGGTTCAAGAGCCGCGAAGGTATGTGTAAAAACTGCTGGCCGGCGCCACCAACCGTATCGTCAGCAATCTCTTGCGATGTGAGCATGACACCTAAAGGCACGTCGGGTTCGTTATACACTGTTGGGGACTGACTAGTGTCCGTCATCCCGGAAAAATCACCGGTCCAGAGCGACGGATGAGCCAGTTTTGTCGTCGAGATGTTCACGGGCTCCACGTCGTAGTCCCGCTCATAAGCCGCAAAAAACCACGTACGTTTTAGCCCTTTCACAGGACCACCGACGGATCCTCCGAGATCGTTCTTGTTGAAATAAGGCGTGGGATATTTCGAGGCAAATGCATTCGGTTGAAAATCGGCAATCCCAGCAAGGTCCTGCAACGAGAGAGCGGCTAACGCCGAATTGGCATTGTTGTAGAAAAGCGAACCGTGAAACTGATTTTGCCCGCGTTTGGTCGTAATGCGGATGTTCGCCGTGCCCGCATATTCGGCGCTAAAGCTGTTGGAGAGAACGTTCACCTCGTCGACTGCCTCGAGAGAAGGCTTGCTGTCGGTTTGCGAACCGAATATGCCTCCGTTCGAGCGCTGTCCGTCTACTGAGAAACTGCCACCATAGCTTTGTCCACCGATAAACTTGAAATCTCCCGGCTCGTCTGCTCCTGTGATATTCGGGTTCAAATACAAGAACGAATAGATATCGCGGCTGTCGCGAGGCAGGTCAATCACCGACTGATGACCGATGGAGTCGCTGATGGTTGGATTCTCGGAATTGATGGTCACAGCTGCGGCCGAGACCTCAATCTTTTCTCCGCCTCCGGACACACGCATGGTTACATTGACCCCAACGGTCGCGCTTCCATTCACAACCACATCGTTAATCTCTTCCGTTTTCATCCCACCGGAAGCGACCGATACCTTGTAGCTGCCGGACTTCAAACCGAAGATCTCAAAATCGCCGGCTCCGTTCGTGTTGGTTTGCCGCGACGTGTTGGTGTCCAGATCGGTGACGGTCACTGTCGCGTTGGCAATGACCGCGCCAGTTGCATCCTTCACGGTGCCTCGGATTGTGCCCAAGTCAGTTCCTTGGGCGAGCAGAAAATGGACGGTGCCCAGAGCTGATAGAACGAGGAAGAAGAAGCCGAAGCGAGTGACGGGCCTCATGGTGAACCTCCTACTGCGGAGAGCCTCTACCGGCGAGCTTTTATCACACTTCGATACGAAAAGTAAATAAAGATTACCAAATGAAGAGATAGAAGAAATGAAACGCAAGAATTTCGTTTTCGCGTCTCAGTGGCCAGACGATTCCTTGCGTGGTCGAGAAGCCGGTCGGCGCATCCCTTGCAGAGGGGAAGATGCTACTGGCTTGCGTCGATCGCATGAACTGCCGTCGCCCAGAGAAATTCCGACTCACGCCTTTGCGAGTGTTGGATGTTCTACCGACGGCGGGATTCCTCGAAGAAAACCTACGAACTGATTGGCGAAGGCTTCCGCGCGGTGGTCACTTGCCCGTTCGGACCCGGGCGCGGTGCGCGCCGCTTTCGCGAGAATCATTTAGCGCTGGCACAAACTGCCTGCGCTATGTACGTTGCGTGATGTCGCGGCACAAGTACCTCACCGACGATGTAGTCCGACAAGAATCCACGCGCTCGGGAAAGGCGAAGCAGCCGCGAAATGGTATTCGATCGAGTGTGTCCCGCGGAAAGAGAGGAGTTAATAGATACCAAACGAAATGAATCGTAAAACCGATGTTAGACTATGCGGCATGCCGCGTCCGCAACTGATCGTCTGCGCCGGGCAGGACTTGTTCGCGTCTTTTTTCTCCTCCGAATCCGCACTTTGCCAACTCGATTACGAGCTCTTCGCGTCTTTTGAATGGGAAAAGAAATGGCATCCCGAGATCACCGATGCCAAGATTGCGCGGCCCCACTTTACACGCTGGTTCCGGGAGAATTGGGAACATGAATGATTGCGCGGGCACGACCTTGCGCAGACTGGCAGCACCCGACCTTCCCGCGGCGCTGGAATTGTCGGAACAAGCCGGCTGGAACCAGACCGCCGACGATTGGCGCATGTTGCTCGACCTGGCTCCAGAAGGCTGTCTCGCCATCGAGGCGGACGGCGAACTGGCCGCGACGACGACCCTGTTGTGCTATGGCCGGCACCTGGCTTGGCTCGGAATGGTTCTCACCAAGAAATCCTATCGCGGACGGGGGTTTGCCCGGCGGTTGCTGACGCAGGCGCTGAGCGTGGCCGATCAGACGGCGATTGAAACCGTGAAGCTCGACGCTACCGATCAAGGCCGGCCACTTTACGAAAAGATGGGTTTCCGCAGCGAACAAGCGGTGGAACGCTGGACCAGGCCGGGGACTGGACGCGCAACGGGAACGGCGGACCCCGTCGAGCGACCCGCAGAGAATTGGCGAATCGCAGACCGTCGCGCATTCGGAGCCGATCGTTCCGAACTGTTGGAGAGGCTCGCACGGCGTGGTCCGCCTCCTTTCTTTATAGACGGCTCCTACTGGTTGACGCGGCCCGGCCGCTATTCGCATTACCTGGGCCCGTCGGTGTGCGATGCTCCTAGAACTGCTCGCGCGCTGATCGAGCGAGCGCTGTCGACCGCCGGTTACCAGGACTGTTCATGGGATCTGTTTCCGACGAACGCCGGCGCGGCCGCGATTGCGCGCGATCTGGCATTTACGCCGACGAGGCGCCTTCAGCGCATGGTGCGCGGAAAGGATCTGCACGCAAACAACGATTCGATATATGCAATCGCAGGGTTTGAGCTGGGCTAAGTGACGACGATCAAGAATATCGAGGAGTTAGAAGATCACCTCTCACGACCTACTGAGGCCGATGCCGCAGCCATATCAGCCTTGCAAGGCGACCTCTTGATTCTTGGCGTGGGGGGCAAAATGGGGCCGAGCTTGTCTCGTCTGGCGTGTCGCGCCGCCGCCCTTGGCGGCGCTCATATTCGCATCGTCGCCGCAGCTCGCTTCAGCAACCTCAGCCTGCCCGCGCAGCTGGCAGCACAAGGAATTGAACCGATCTCCTGCGACCTGCTGGAACCCGGAGCATTGTCGCGTCTGCCTGACATTCCGAACGTCATCTTCATGGCTGCACGGAAATTCGAGACCTCCGGCGCGGAACACTTGACCTGGGCAATGAATACATTCTTGCCCGGCCTGGTTGCGGAGCGCTATCACAATTCCCGCATCGTCGCCTTTTCGACCGGCAATGTGTACCCCTTACGTTCGGTGTCAGAGGGCGGAGCCGTCGAGTCTACTCCCGTCGGTCCCGTGGGCGAGTATGCGCAATCGGCTCTGGGGCGCGAACGCATGTTCGAGTATGGCTCGCATCGATGGGGAACACGCATGGCCATTCTGCGTCTGAACTATGCCGTCGAACTCCGCTACGGCGTTCTAGTGGATATTGCACGCGCCGTGTTCGAGCGGCGTCCTATTTCTCTAGCCATCCCCTACGTGAATGTGATCTGGCAGAGGGACGCCAACTCCTGGTGTTTGCGCTGCTTTGCTTACTGTGAGTCCCCGCCATTTGTCTTGAATATCACCGGTCCCGAAACTCTTTCCGTGCGTGAGCTCGCACTGGAATTTGGCCAGCACTTCGGAATCGAACCAATATTCCACCCTGAGCTCGAAGGTTCCACCTCACTGCTCAACAACGCCGGCAAGGCCGGAACACTCTTTGGCCGCCCCACGGCAACGGCCGCGGAAATGATTGGATGGATCGCCGATTGGATTCGTCACGGTGGTGTAATGCTGAACAAGCCGACACACTTCCAGACGCGGGACGGAAAATTCTGATGCAGCTGCGCGAGAAACTTCGCTCGGGTCTTGTAATTCCAGCCCATCCTCTGGCTCTTAACGGCAACCGCAAGTTGGACGAGCGCCGCCAACGCGCTTTAACTCGATATTATCTAGCTGCCGGTGCGGGAGGCATTGCAGTGGGAGTTCACACCACTCAGTTCGCGATTCGTAATCCGCAGTTTGGATTGCTGCAACCGGTCTTGAGGCTCACCATGGAAGAGTGTCGCGGCCGTGACGTCGTCAAGATTGCCGGGGTTTGCGGCAAGAGAGATCAAGCCACAGCCGAGGCGCAACTGGCGAAAGAGTTGGGCTACGATGCCGTGTTGTTGAGTCTCGCGGCCTTGAGCCATAAAAGTATCCTTGAACTCCTCGAACACTCTCGAACCATTGCATCTGTGATTCCGGTCATGGGCTTCTATTTGCAGGTTGCGGTCGGAGGCCGCTTGCTCCCCTATGAGTTCTGGCGCCAGTTCATCGAGATCGACAACGTGGTCGCGATCAAGATCGCGCCCTTTAATCGCTATCAGACCATTGAGGTGGTGCGCGCCCTGGCTGAATCAGGCCGCAGCCACGAAGTCGCGCTGTACACCGGCAACGACGACAACATCTTAAACGACCTGCTGACATCTTTTGGCTTCGCGAACCAACGGATTCGGATCGTCGGCGGCTTGCTGGGGCATTGGGCGGTGTGGACAAAGACGGCGGTTTCTCTCCTGGCGATCGCAAGAAACTACTCCGACACGATCCCCGGCGAACAACTCACACTCGCTCAGCAGATTACCGACGCGAACGCGGCGATCTTCGATCCCACTCATCAGTTTCGTGGCTGTATTCCGGGCATACATGAGATCCTGCGGCGTCAAGGTCTGCTCGAAGGCCGCTGGTGTCTTGATCCCCACGAGGAACTCTCCCCGGGCCAGATGGAAGAAATCGACCGTGTGTGCAGATCGTATCCGCATTTAAAGGATGATGACTTCGTAAAGGAGCACCTGGATGAATGGCTTCGTTAGAACTCTTGTCGTGGTGGTTCTTAGCGGCGCTACGCTGGTTGCGGGACAAGCGGTAATTGAGAGCACCTTCGCGAACAAAGACGCGGCTCTGCAGGTCGATCCAGCTTTGCCCTTCTGGAGCGCAGCACGTCCCGTATTGATGGAGAAAGACACGTTCGGAAAACCTGTCCCTCGATACCGTACGGAAGTCCGCTCGCGTTGGACAATAGACAACCTGTACTTCTTATTTATTTGCCCCTATGAACAGCTCCACCTTACGCCTGAGCCTAACACTCGCGAGGAAACCAATCAGCTCTGGAACTGGGACGTAGCGGAAGTGTTTGTCGGTTCGGACTTCGCGGACATACAGCACTACAAGGAATTTGAAGTTTCACCGCAAGGCGAGTGGATCGACCTGGATGTGAATCTCCGCAATCCTCACCACGAGGATGGGTGGACGTGGAACTCAGGGTTCGAAGCAGTTGCCCGCATCGATTCGCAAAAGCATATCTGGTACGCCGCGATGCGGATCCCTCTGGCGGCAATCGACACCCGGCCACCGGTGCCGGGAAACACCTTGCGCTTGAACCTGTTCCGCAGCCAAGGACCGGCCGAGCATGTGCAGGAGATAACCTGGCAACCGCCCATGAGCAAGACCTTTCACGTTCCCGAAAAATTTGGCTTGCTTAAGCTGGTGGCGAGTAAGCGGTGAACAGCAGGTATGAAAACATCGGCAATCCGATACAAGGAGCCTTACCCATGTCTACTCTGCACCTAAGGTTTCTGACCATCGCGCTCGTAGGTCTGACGATCCTCGAACCGTGTGCCTCCGCCGCGGAACCGTTCGCCGTGACGGTGGAACGCGGTGTGGCAGTGAAAATGCGCGATGGAACGATTCTTCGAGTTGACATCTATCGGCCAAAAACGGAGGGCAGCTTTCCGGTTCTCCTCGAGCGCACGCCTTACGATAAGAACAACTCATCCGGCTTCGGTCTAAGAGCCGCAGCGCAAGGTTATGTCGTAATCGCGCAAGACGTTCGCGGACGCTACACCTCCGACGGAGAATGGTACCCGTTCAAGAATGAATCGAGTGATGGCTTCGATACGATCGAGTGGGCCGCATCTTTGCCCTACTCCGACGGCAGGGTCGGAATGTTTGGTGGCTCCTACGTGGGCGCAACGCAGATGCTGGCTGCCATCGCGCACCCGCCGCACCTTGCCGGAGTCTGTCCAATAGTAACAGCGAGTAACTACCACGATGGATGGACTTACCAGGGCGGGGCCTTCGAGCAATGGTTCAATGAATCGTGGACTTCCGGTCTGGCACAGGACACGCTCAATCGCTCAGTGCGGAGCAACACAAACGCGCTGAATGGAATCTGGAAACTCCCGCTCAACACCTATCCGCTTTTCGACGTTCCATCGAGCACCGGTCCCGATCTGATCCGCTCGCTGGCTCCTTATTTTCTCGACTGGTTGGCTCATCCCAACTATGACGAATACTGGAAGCGCTGGTCCATCGAGGACCATTATTCCGATATCAAGGTTCCGATGCTGACGGTCGCTGCCTGGTACGACATTTTTCAGGGCGGTTCGCTCCGTAACTACATCGGAGTCAAACTCAATGGCGGAAGCGATGCCGCGCGCCACGGGCAGCGGCTGCTGGTCACCGTCGGCGGACATGCGGGTTCCGGGCGCAAGATTGGAGACGTCGATTTTGGCCCCTCCGCCGACTTCCGGGAAGATGATGTAATTCTGAGTTGGTATGACCATCTTTTCAAGAACGCAGCCAACGAATTCGCCGTCCCACAACCGGTGAGAATTTTCGTGATGGGCGCCAACCAGTGGCGCGACGAGGGCGAATGGCCCCTGTCCCGCACCCGGCAGGAACGCTATTTCTTGCACTCGGGAGGAAAAGCGAATTCCGTGAGCGGAGACGGCGTTCTCTCGTCAGCCGCACCGCATGCGGAGTCGGCGGATCGCTACATATATGACCCTGTGAATCCGGCGCCAACCATCGGGGGGCCGCTCTGCTGTGACTCCCCACATCTCGGACCCGGACCTCGCGATCAGCGTCCGGTCGAAGCTCGTAACGATGTTCTCGTTTACTCTACTCCGATGCTCTCCGAAGATCTGGAGATTACTGGGCCGGTCACTCTAGAGCTGTTTGCTAGTTCCACTGCTGTTGACACCGACTTCACGGCAAAGTTGGTTGATGTGTGGCCCGACGGATTCGCACAGAATCTGACAGAGGGCATCATTCGAGCGCGTTACCGCGAATCGCAGGAGAAGCCGACCTTCCTGAATCCCGGTCAAACCTACAAATTCATCGTTGACTTGTGGTCAACCAGCAACCTGTTTCGCAAGGGGCACCGCCTTCGACTCGAGATCAGCAGCAGCAACTTTCCTCGTTTCGACAGAAACTTGAACACAGGCGGCGATTCATCATCGGCCCGAAACCCTGTGCCAGCCACCAACTCGATTTATCACGACGCGGAACATCCCTCCGCCCTGATCTTGCCTGCCGTAAACGGGCACTGATTTTCTTCAAGAGATTTTTCAGTGCAGCGCCTGCGAAGAATTATTCATGGCCCGCGATGGAATGCGATGGAAGTTGACGCGCGAAACGCCAGCCGTCGCTGGCCTGCTAGAGCGACAACCCAGACCACTCTTCTTAGTGAATGTATGCCCCGCTTGGGAGCAAGTACTCGATGGGCCATAGCTCGGTTTTATGGTTCACCAATTCCGACCAGGAAATGTCGTGTCCGTCGGGCTCAGAGAGTAGCTTGATATTCGGGAGCGTTTCTGAGATCGCCCTGGCCAGAGTGAAACTGCCACCCGCACCTACAACCGCAATTTCGGCTCGGAGGTTTAGTTGTGCCCGAAAAAAACGAGTGGCAATTTCAATGTCTTCGATCATCTGCAGAAAATAGGGTCTCCCAGTCAAAATCGAGTTGTAGACATAATCCGCGAGAACCCCTGACACCGGGCTTACGTACGCGCGATCGAAATCCAATTGCGCCAGCGCCGGATCGTCTGGCGATGCCGCCCTGTACGCCATGCGCGTTTCGCCCAGCCCACGCGGATCGACGGAAATGATGTCATAGCCGGCATCCAGATATTTCTTCAGGCCAATCCAGTCTTGTGCGGCAGCTTTCCCACTCTTCCCCAGCCACAACACCACCTGACGCTGGACCCCATCCGCCTTGTGGAAATAGAGAAGCGGTAGTTCGAGATAAATGCTGTGATGAAGCACGTATTTATCGATGGTGACTCCTTCGAACTGAGAACTGCCTCGAGCTTCCCATCGGATTTCCTCCCGTCCCGGAATCTCCCCCTGGAATTCAGCGACAAACCACGAGTTGATTCGCGGGTAGAGATCGGAATAATAAAGTTGACTGAGAGCCCTGGTGGGCAGGTCCTTGTGCTGCAAGTAGTATTCCCGGATCACATCCATCAGTGAGCGCGCGTCCTCGAAATCGAGCATGACCTGCCCTGTCCGCGTACACTGCAACGCCTTCTGGTCGAGTTCTCTCACTGGCGGCAGCCCTCGCCCCGCTCGCAAGCCATTGAAGTGGTCCAGGAAATTCATCGCTGCTTCCTGATTTTCGAGGGAAAACTCGTGGCCATGGTATCCCTCCGTCATTCCAATGCGGTCTGCATGCTGGAACTTGGTGTAGAGTTCGGTAACCTCACGGACCGTTTTGTGCGCGCCCTCGATGGGAAAAAAGTCGAGCACTGCCGCGGCCACAAACACCGGACGCGGATACATCATCAGCAGAAGCCCCGCATCGTCCACATGATTCGAGATCATTCCATAGAGGTCCTGCTCAGGGTCGCTGTCGGGATCCTGGAAAATGCGGTTGTACACACGCATGGGTAAAGCAGTGATGTAACACGAAGGCACTGCAACCTTAATGCGGCGGTCCAATGCGGCGATGTGCGCCGCCTGAAACCCGCCGCCGCTCGTGCCGGTGATACTGATGCGCTCCGGATCTACTTCGGGCCGCGTCAGTAAATAATCTACAGCTCGAATGCCGTCCCAGATCTCCCAGCGGGCCAGGTTCGTCCCGGCAAGATAAGCCAGGTTGCCCAGCACCGCATGCTCGGCGCAGATCAAGTTGTATCGGCTCTTACCAGCTTTTGTGTCCCAGAACTGGCTGCGCTCGCCCTGGCCCACCGGATCCCAGGCGATGACGACGTATCCTCGCTGTACCAACCGCTGGCACAGGGCCTGGTAATGCACCTTCCCGTTCTCAGCATGGCCCGCAGGCACAAGGATCGCAGGATGTTTGTCGCGCCCATCTTCGGGCACATAGACCAGCGCAGGAACATAGACTCCGGGCAGACTTTCAAAAATCAGTTTCTCGATTCGAAAACCATCCATCTGAATCTTCCCCGTGATGCGGGGAAGAAGTGGCGTTCGTTCACTCGGAAGCCCGCCCAGCATGGCGAGCAGATGCTCTTCTGCATGTCGTTGCACAGCCAGCAAATCCTGCTCTGTTTCTATTCCACTCCACTCCTTACGGCGCTCGTCGTCTTGCAGCCATGCCATCTCGGTCTGATACTGCAGATAGGGCGTTATCACAGGCGCGGCTTTTGCAGCCGGCGAAAATATTCGGAAAGCATCGGCGGGAGGTTCATCCGCAGCGGCAGCCCACGAAGCGCATGCGGCACATAATCCGAGAATGAGTGAGCGTTTCATTCGCTGTTGTGCAATACCGTCGTTTTATAAGACATCAATAGACGAATAGCAAAGTAAAATAAGCAATCATCATTTTTCGATGGTAAACTGCTCAATCTGTGCTTACGCCGGGAGCGGAACGTTGTTTTTCCCCTGGCGCGCCATCTCGTCGTTCTCGCGAATCCCAACCTTCTGGGAGCGCAAACTTCAATCCGAACTGCTGGTCAGCAGCTCTTGAAGGAGACGTTATGAGACACCACCGGCATCAGTCCTTCGCCCTCATCCTCACCGCCATCATTTTTCTTTGCGGTGCCGCATTTTCTCAATCCGGAACGTGCGCAGGCATGACAGTGGGCCAACTCACCAGCCTGAACGGTTTTGTACCGTTCCCCTCCAATAGTATGTGGAATACCGACTTATCCAGCTCGCCGGTCGATCCCAATTCGGCGAATTACATCAACTTCATCGGAAGCACCGTAACGCTCCATCCCGATTTCGGCGCTGGCACCTTTCACAACCAGACGATTGGTATTGCCTATCAGGTTGTAGTGGGAACTCAGGCGAAAGTAACGGTAAGCCTTGGAACGTTCGCAGATGAAAGTGATCCCGGGCCCGAGCCAATTCCCCCCAAAGCCCTCATCGAAGGCTATCCCAAACCTGGCAACGGTGATCGCCACGTGTTAGTGCTCGAAAGAGATGGCTGCTGGCTTTATGAACTCTACAATGCGACTTTGAAAAGCGGGCAGTGGAGCGCCAATTCGACAGCCATCTGGGACATGACTATAAATGAGCAGCGTCCCTACACCTGGACTTCTGCCGATGCAGCGGGCTTGCCGGTCTTCGTCGGACTCGCCCGATATGACGAGGTCGCCGCCGGCTCCATTCACCATGCCCTGCGATTCACCGTACCCACCACCCAGAAGGCGTTCGTCCTTCCCGCCACTCACTGGGCATCAACCACAACGGACCCGAATGCTCCGCCCATGGGCCTTCGCCTTCGCCTCAAGGCATCCTTCGATATTTCCAGTTATCCCGCGGATGATCAGGTAATTCTGACTGCCATGAAGAAGTACGGGCTGATTCTGGCCGACAACGGCAGCGGAATCTTCATCAGTGGAGCGCCTGACAATCGCTGGAACAATACCGACTTGAATCTTTTGAAGCAGATTACCGCCTCGAACTTCGAAGTGGTTCAGATTGGCACAATCTACACACCTGCAAACGTCCCCACGGGTGCTTCGCCCTCGATCAGAGGCTTCACTGCCAATCCATCGACGGTGACGGCTGGCCAGCCGACGACCCTAAGCTGGAGCGTAACCAACAGCAACTACAACATCATTGATCCACAGACCGGACCCGTGCGCGGCGCCAGTGTCGTCGTGACGCCGTCGGCTTCGACCACATACACACTGTATTCAACCAATCAATTCGGGCGCACGACCGCTACCGTGCTCGTGACAGTACACTGACCAAGCATCTGAACCGGGAAATGTGATCGAGGCGGCAGGAGTGGAACACTCTCTATTCCTGCCGGTTCAGAAACCTTTACAGAACTGGCGGCGAGTTCAGTCTGCGAACGCACTCCTGCACAGAACTTCTACTTCCCAAGGCGTTCGACTCGCACATCCAGCCATCCGGGAGTGCTCCATATCGGGGGACTGATAGAGCACCCACTTTGCGGCGAACTTCGTGCTTGCTCGAGTGAGTCAATTCCGAGGCGTAAGACCTTTCAGATCGCCGGCGGCCTTGAGCGTAATGAGGCCGAAGCCGCGGTCCGTGGCCTCTTTTCGCAATGACTCGAGCTCGCTTCGCGCGTTGGCCCGATCTCCCAGGGCCTACTTCAATTTCCGCAAGGACAAATCGTGGCTCGAGTTCATAAGGAACGAAACCGAGGCGATCGGCTTTGGAGGCGATTTCCTGAAAAGACTTGGTTACTGCATCTCTAGCAAGTCCTCCCGCCAAAGCTTGGACTCGCGCCGTCGACATGGCTACCTTCAGCTCGGCTTCACGGTCGCTACATTTCGACAAGTAGTTCCCGGCTTTCTCGCTGGCTCCCCGCGCAGCTGACAAATCTCCTTCACGCAGAAGAATGCTCGCTAAGACCGCATATGCGAGCGCTGCGTCTCGTGCACCCCTTGCTTTCACAAATTCTTCGGCAGCGCTGTTTGCGGACGCCTGAGCTTGCCGTAGCTGCCCCTGGTCCAACAAACAACTCGGCAAAGATAAGACGAGCCCTCGCTGCGCTCACTTGGCGAACATTACCTTTCGCGCACGGGCTCCCGCCAAACTATTCGCATTTTGAGCTTCACAGTCGTATAAATGTTTCTCCCAAGATGATTCTTGATTGGTATGTGGATGTTCCAAAGTGTCGTCGGTGTCTGCCCGATTACCATTCCTTCCTCAACGGAGTTCTTATGAATCGTTTCTGGCTGCACTCGCTCATCGTTGTGTTCTGCACCTGCTATGGCAGTGCGTCGGCGACGGAGGCGAGTTTGATCCTTGTCAACGGAAAGGTTTGGACCGAAAATCCCGTGCAGCCCACCGCCCAGGCGGTGGCGCTCGACGGTTCCAGGATCCTCGCGGTTGGTGACAGTACAGCGATTCGAAAATTCGCCGGGCCCAACACTCGCATCATCGATCTCGGTGGCCGCCTTCTCCTGCCCGGCTTCAACGACTCCCACGTACACTTCCTCATCGGCGGCGGTTCGCTCATCAGCGTGCACCTTGGCACTGCCAACAGCCAGGCTGAGTTCAAGGACCGCGTTGCTCAATTCGCTGGAACGCTTCCCAAAGGCGCATGGCTTCGCAACGGCCTTTGGGATCATACACGCTGGAATCCGCCAGTTCTCCCTACCCACCAATTGATCGACAATGTCTCAGGCGATCATCCTGCATTCCTGTGGCGGCTCGACGGACACATGGCCCTTGTGAATGCACAGGCGATGAAACTCGCCGGCATCGACCGAAACACGAAGGACGTGCCGGGAGGCGAAATCGAGCGCGACAAAGATGGCAATCCAACCGGCATTCTCAAAGACGCCGCTACTGGTCTGGTTGAGCGCATCCTGCCTCCGTTGTCTGCCGAGGAGGAGAACCAGGCCATGGAAGCAGCCATGCGCGAAGCGGCGGCTCACGGCGTAACCAGCGTGCAGAACATGGCCGACACCTCTGTAGATGAAGACCAGCCTGCCAATTTCCGTGAGTTCCAGAAGGTGGAACGCGTAGGCAAATTGACGGTCCGCATTTACGAGGCTCTTCCCGTCCGCGATTGGAAAACGCTGGCCGACGCCGGCATCGTCGCGCCATTTGGCAGTCCTTATCTCCGCCTCGGTAACTTGAAAGCGTTTGCCGATGGTGCCCTTGGTTCTGAAACGGCCTGGATGGATGAGCCATTCACAAACAATCCGGCAAAGAGCGGCCTTGCCAGCCCCGACCTTCTGGACGCCGAACATTTCTATGAATCCATGCGCC
>Ga0210405_10001900_pt1 | contig 22566 bp, 17 predicted proteins | sample IncBWH11MmetaG_FD_155492 | JGI IMG/M metagenome (GOLD analysis project Ga0210405, IMG submission 155492) | Forest soil microbial communities from Barre Woods Harvard Forest LTER site, Petersham, Massachusetts, United States - Inc-BW-H-11-M | ecosystem: Environmental > Terrestrial > Soil >... | reverse complement strand
GGCCATCGTGCCGATCGACACTGGCGCGACAGGGTTTTGTCCCTGAGTTGAGGCTGCGGTCATTTGGTACAAGTGAGCAGTGCCGGAGAGAATTGCGCCGTTGATCGCCGTCACCTGTGCGGAAGCGGAGCGATTGATGGCTACGAACACCGTGCGGCCCGGCGTTGTGCTGTCCGTGCTGGCGTATACCATGACATTTTGCACGTTGCTTGAAGTGGCCTGGAGCGAGGTGTCGCCAAAGCTGGCATTGACACCGTCGAACCCCCGGAATGCGCGGAAGCCGGCGAGCGCGTAAGAGTAGGTTCCGTTGGGAGGCCAGAAACTGGCGGCGAAGAGGCCCTGGGTTCCGAAAATTCCCAAGTTGTCCGCTTGCGCGATGGTCCCAGCGATATGATTCCAGCCGCCGTTTTCATATTCAGTGATGGAGATTTTCATTCCGGGATTCTCGGCATTGATCTTGGCTTGCAAGCGGCCGAGAAGGTTGATCGGAGTGTTGCCGAGCTCCTGGTAAATCCAGGGATTGCTGTTGGTTGAATCGGTGAAAGTCGGATCCCACAAGGCGCGAGGGCTCTGGACGATTAGCTGGACCTGAGCGGCGGTGAGAGTCGTGCTAGTCAGATCAAGCGCTCGGGTTCCGTTGGGGTCGTACTCCTCGACGTACCAATGGAAGTCGTAGACGTCCACGAGCGGCTTGCCGTAGGTGGTGGAAGCGGTCTTCAACGCCTGGAGATATTTATCCGGGAACCAGTTTGTCCCGTTGGGTGTGGCGCTCAGCTCGCCTTGCCAGTTGTAGATGCCTTGGAAGCCGTAATGCACGGGCCCGAAAATCACGACGTCGGGAAATTGATCCTTCAAGGCTTTCGAGAGATTGATGGTCTTGGTGATGTAGTTGTCTGAAGTAACGGCCGTGGAGCCTTGCACTTCAAGATGAGTGGAGTTCCAAAGCTCGGGCTCGTTATCCAAACTGATAAAAGTCGGATGCGTGGGACTTGCCCCAAAAATGCCCATGCCTGAGAACTTCTGATCGAGCGCCCAGATGAATTCGTCCATGTAAACGTTGGCGTCGGTCGTGGGAGGAGTGAGCGTGAAAGGAACGCTGGAGACGGTGCTCTTTTTGTCGACGACGGTCCTGAAGCGTGTCATGTCAGGCGGATTCGTGGTGCTGACTGGGCCGCTTTCGTCTCCCGAGACGAGGCCTTGCAGTTGGAAGGTCACAAGACTGGCTACATCGTTGGTTTGATCACCAGCAATGAAACTTCGCACGGCTTCTGCGGCGACGGTGCTGGGGCTGAGGTAGTTGTCGTTTTCGTAGAGATAGTCGCTGCCGGCGTTGGAGGCGTTGGTCTCCCAGTTGTAGGCCGTCCAACGGTTGCCGCCGTCGCGGTCGAAGGTCAAGAGCGGAGGCGCGCCGGTGACGCCCGAATAAAAGTTGATGCCGTAGATATACGGCGAGATGGGCTTGGTTGCCGCCGGATTGACGGAAATGGTCACGTCGGCCGAGGCGGCGACCGGCGTTGCGGACGCTTGAGAGGAATTGGCGCTTTCGCCTGCGGCGTTCAGTGCGGAGACCACATAGTAGTACGTGGTGCTGTTGGTCAGGCCAGTGTCGGCGTCGTTTGTTGTAGTGGGTGCCGCGACCTGGGTGTACGGACCACCGCTCGTTGTGCTGCGCTTGACGTGATAGCTTGTTGCACCGACACTGGCGGTCCAACTGAGGCTCACCTGAGCATTGCCTGCGGTGGCTTGGAGACCAGCCGGCGTAGCGGGTGGTGTAGCAGGAGCGACGGGCGTGGCACTAACCTGAGAAGAATTAGTGCTCTCGCCCGCGGCATTCAAGGCGGAAACCACATAGTAGTAAGTCGTTCCGTTGGTCAGGCCAGCGTCAGTGTCGCTAAGTGTGGTGGGTGCGGCGACTTGCGTGTACGGACCGCCGCTAGTCGTGCTGCGCTTGACATGATAGCTCGTCGCGCCCGCGCTGGTAGTCCACGCGAGAATCACTTGTGTGTTCCCAGCTGTTGCCTGTAGACCTGTTGGTGCGCTTGGGGGAAGCGGCGCCGTGGGGGTTGCGCTGACTTCGGCAGAATTCGCGCTCTCGCCATAGGAATTGTAGGCCGAAACCACGTAGTAGTATTTCGTTCCATTGGTCACGCTGCTGTCGGCATAAGTCGTGGTGGTGGGAGCGGCAATTTGCGTGTACGGACCACCGGCCGTTGTAGAGCGTTTCACGTAGTAAGCCGTTGCCCCAGAGCTCACGTTCCAAGTCAGACTCACTTGAGCGTTGGCGGCAGAGGCTGTCAAGCCTGAAGGAGTTGTCGGACTATTCGAACCACCACCTCCTCCGTTGCTCCCGCCGCTGGCCTTGGAGTAGCCCATACATCCTGCCAGTGATACAGCGAGAAGAGCAGGAAGTAAGCAGTTGGCAATCGTCTTCACTGTGTTCCCACGAGCCATGGAAGCTACCTCCGGATGGAGAACTCGGAAAAGGTGTGTTGAGAGATGCGATGAAAAGGCCGGGCGCTGTGGACTGGAGTGCGTCCGGCCTGGGAACAAGATTATGGCTGACAGAAGGTGCTGGCAACCTGTTCAGAAGTACAGAATTAGGGCAAGGAACCCACGGCTGGAGCGCATGGTATTGTCCGCAAAGCCCATGGGTACGTTAGACTGGCAGCAACAATGCGCTTTGATCTGATTACAATTTTTCCGGAATTTTTTGCAGGCCCGCTCGATCACGGCATCCTCCGGCGTGCTCGCGAGACAAACCTCGTCGAGGTCCACATACAAGACCTGCGTGTGTTCACCAAGGATCGCCACCGCAGCGTCGATGACCGGCCTTTTGGCGGGGGGGAAGGGATGGTGCTCAAACCTGAGCCGCTTTTCGAAGCGACTGAAGCGCTGCTTGGCCGGAGCTTGGGCAGTGCCGAGCAGCCCGCCGCGCACGATCCAAAAACGACCATTGTTTTGATGTCGGCAGCGGGAAAACTCTTCCGGCAGGAAACGGCGCGGCGATTTGCGGAGCTGGATCGCATTGTACTTCTTTGTGGACGATATGAAGGAGTGGATGAGCGTGTGGCCGAACATCTCGCCACGGAAGAAATTTCCGTCGGAGACTATGTTTTGAGCGGCGGGGAGCTTCCTGCGATGCTGATCATCGATGCGGTTACGCGGCTTATTCCTGGTGCGCTGGGAAATGAAGCTTCTTCGCAGAATGAGTCGTTCAGCGAAAATCTCGCAGCGCGGGATTTCACTTCGGTAGGGGCGCAGCATGCTGCGCCCCTACAAGCGGACTCACAACCTGCAGGCCACCCCTTACTGGATTTTCCCCATTACACACGGCCAGCCGATTTTCGCGGCTGGAAGGTGCCCGATGTATTAATCGGAGGCAACCACGCGGAAGTCGCCAATTGGCGCCGCGCCGCCGCTCTAGAGAAGACCCAGCGTAACCGGCCGGATTTGCTTTTGCGCTGAAAAGGGCTCGCGGTATACTGAGGGTTCTGTGAAAGAAGCGATCCAGACCGGCTGTTCGCGCACGACACAGGGCATTTCGGCCTGCGGGCAGGCCTGCACGTGTCCATGCTGTGCTTGTATGTGTACCGCCGCAAGCGGCATGGCAAGTCCTTCGGTCTAGCACAGAACTAAACCCAAAAGGAATCCAGGGCCGCTCGGAATAAGCGGCCCTTTTTCATTGTTAAGTGAATGAGGAGCACAATGCCATGAGCAACGCGGCAGACGGAAACGGCAGGGAGTCCGGCGCGGGGAAACCCATCGCCATTTACTACGAGCAGCAGCACTGGTTCAAGCCGCTATTCGACCAACTCGACGCGCGGGGCGTGAACTGGGTCAAAGTAGACGCGCGGAACCATCAATATGATGTCGCGGCAAAGGAGCGCGAGTATTCGCTGCTCTTTAATCGCATGAGCCCTTCGGCATGGCAGCGCGGAATCGGCCACGGGATCTTCTACACGCTCAATTATTTGGCTCATCTGGAAGAAAAAGGCGTTCGCGTGGTCAATGGGTCGCGGGCATTCACTCACGAAACTTCGAAGGCGCTGCAGTGCACGGTGCTTGAAGCGCTTGGATTGCAGTATCCCAAAGCACGAGTAATTAACCATCCCTCGCAAGCGCTGAGCGCAGCCGAAGGGATCGGGTATCCGCTTATCGTCAAGCCGAATATCGGTGGCAGTGGAGCGGGGATCAAGAAGTTCAATTCGGCCGAAGAGTTGCGCGGGGCAGTCGAGGAGAATAGCTTGGCGTTTGGTATAGATAACGTCGCTCTTGTGCAGGAATTCTTCAGGGCCCGCGACGGAGTAATCACGCGAGTGGAAGTTCTCGGCGGCGAATATCTCTATGCGATTAAGATTCACATTACCGGCGACACGTTTGACCTCTGCCCTGCGGACATCTGCAAAAATACAAAGGGCGAGGAACTGACTCGACTGGCGTGCCCAGTGGATGCTCCGAAGTCAGGCCTAACGGTAGAGGCCTACGAGCCGCCGCGGCAAGTCATCGATGACGTGGAGCGCATCATGGAAGTTGCCGGCATCGAAGTCGGCGGCATCGAGTATGTCATTGACGACCGCACCGGGCGGCAGCTCTATTACGACATCAACGCACTCTCGAACTTCGTCTCCGACCCCGAGCGAATGATTGGCTTCAACCCGTACGCGCGGCTGGCGGACTATCTCATCAGCGAGGCGCGGATTCACGAAGCCAGCCGGGGCGAACGGCTTATCTCCACCGGGAGCATTCGATGAGATACGGCTACTGGCTCCCTGTTTTCGGCGGATGGCTGCGTAACGTCGCGAACGAAAACACGCCGGCGACCTGGCCGTACGTAAAGAAGCTCGCGCAGCGCAGCGAACAAATCGGCTATGACCTGATGTTGATCGCGGAGTTGAATTTGAACGACATCAAGGGCGTAGAGGCGCCATCGCTCGACGCGTGGTCGACGGCCGCGGCGCTGGCCTCGGTCACCGAGCGCCTCGAACTGATGGTCGCGGTGCGCCCGACGTTCCATCTGCCCGCGCTGCTTGCCAAGCAGGCCGCGAATATCGATCACATCAGCGGCGGGCGGCTCACGCTGAACGTTGTGTCGTCGTGGTGGTCGGATGAAGCGAAAAAGTACGGCGTCGGATTCGAACAACACGATGACCGCTACGCGCGCACCAACGAATGGCTCGACGTGCTGCACGGCGTCTGGGCCAAAGATCATTTTTCTTATGCAGGGAAGTATTACCGCGTAGAAGACAACGTCCTCGAGCCGAAACCTGTGTCCCAGCCGCACCCATGCATCTATGCGGGGGGCGAATCGCCTGCGGCCAAGGATCTCATCGCGCAAAAGTGCGACGCGTATCTGATGCACGGCGATCCACCGGAGCGGGTTGGCGAAAAAATTGCGGATTTGCGCGAACGCCGCGCGCGGCATGACCTCCCGCCGCTGAAGTTCGGCGTCGCGGGCTATACCATCGTCCGCGAAACCGAGCGCGAGGCGCAGAGCGAGCTGAAGCGTATTACCGATGTTCAACAATCCGCCGCCGGCTACGCCAATTACCAGCAGTGGCTCGCCGGAACGCAACTCGAACAGCGCGTTTCGCTGGAAGACTATTCTGTTTCCAATCGCGGGCTGCGCTCCGGGCTGGTCGGTACGCCTGAACAGGTGCGGCTCGCACAATTCGAGGCCGTTGGCGTCGATCTCGTCCTGCTCCAATTCAGTCCGCAGCTTGAAGAAATGGAGCGATTCGCGGACAGCGTCATTCGGCGAAGCGTTTCGGCGCCGGCGCAGGCGCAGGCTTAAGAAGTCGCGGGTTCACCTGTCATTTCACTTGGCCGGAGTATTCCGTCTCCTCGGGAACATCCGTGGGGCTTTCGAAGTCGATCCGGTAGCCGTCTGGATCCGAGAATGACACTACCCAAAGACCGTTTCCCACGAACGGGTTCCTGCTGACCTTTATTCCGCGTCCAGTGGCTTCGCGATACATCGCCAAAGCGTCTTCGCACATGAAGCAAACCGACACTCCCTCTCCTACTTTGCAGCTGGGCTTCCAGGAATCGTGACCTTCCTTGCGAAATTCCTGCAACATCAAAGCGGCGTCGCCGATCTCCAGCCAACACCAGCGTACTTTCCCTTCGTCGATCCACTTCTTTGTCATAACAAAGCCGAGTCCGTCGACGTAGTGGCGAAGAGATTCCTCCATATTCGAGACATTGAAAAATGGCACCGCCTGTTTGACGTTCGCTCCTGTCTTCTTTTCAGCGCTCATTTTAGGAACTCCAGCGGGCATCGATGAGTTATCAATGCCTCCAACGGGAACCGGACCAGCAAATTCATAGCTTTAAGGGCACCAGAAGTCAAACAGGAGTGCTTCCCACCAGCGGATTGCGCTAGGTAAATTGTGAACATTTGGCTATAATTGGGGTTTGCTTTTGAAGAGCTGGCCCCGCCTGAGTGGGTCTGCAGGGAATACGAACATGAACCTGGTTATAGCTAAACTCCATGAAGCGCAACTGCGCAAAGACCTCCCCGAATTTCGCCCCGGCGACACGGTGCGCGTCAACGTCCGCCTGAAGGAAGGCGAGGGGGAGAAAGAAAAGGAGCGCTTGCAAGCGTTCGAAGGGGTCGTGATCTCCAAGAAGGGCCGTGCTTCCGGTGCCACGTTTACCGTGCGCCGTGTGAGCTTCGGCGTCGGTATCGAGCGCATTTTTCCTCTGCATTCGCCCTCGATTAGCTCGATCGAAGTAGTCGGCAAGGGTAAAGTCCGCCGCGCTCGCCTCTATTACCTGCGCGATTTGCGCGGTAAGGCTGCCCGCATCAAGCGCGCCGCTCGTGAAGAAGTGGCCGCCGTTGCGACGGCTGGATCGGAAGCCAAGTCGTAAGCGCAAATTCCCGATACGAATTTCACACCGCATTCAAAAAAGAGTCCCTGTTTTACAGGGACTCTTTTTTGCGTTCATTCACAACTGTAACCAGCCCCTTGGTGATCGAGGCCGATCCTTTCGCTTAAGAAGAGCGAATCAGGGCTGCACGTTCGTGACGCCTTCCGCGCCCGCCTTTGCAAAGTGCTTCTCATACCAGGCGATAGACCGGTCGGTCCAGTCAATCACGTGCTTTGTCTCGCGGATACCATGGCCTTCGCGCGGGTAACGCACGAAAACCGCTTCGGTTCCCACATCCTTCAACGCGATGAAAAACTGCTCGGCCTCCGCGATAGGCACATCGTTGTCGTTTTCGCCGTGAATCAACATAGTGGGCGTATGCGCTCCGGCCACGTGTTTCAGCGCCGAACGTTCCCACGCCACGTCCATCAAGTTGCCTTGATGCAAAAATTGGCCGAACTCCATCTCTTCATATTGATTGTAGTAGGTCATGTAGTTATAGCTGACCAGGTTGGCGATGCCTGCGGTTGGAATCGCGGCTTTGAATTCGTTGGTCTGCGTGATGAGCCAATCCGTGAGCTGGCCGCCGTAGCTCACGCCCTCGATGCCCATGCGCTCGCGGTCGATCCACAAATAGCGGCGCACCGCCGCGCTCACGCCGTAGAGAACATCCTGGCCCTCGTTACCGTCTTGATCGGCGAAGACGGCATCGGCGAACTTCTGTCCGTAGCCGGTCGAGCCACGAAAATTCACGTTGAGCGTCGCCCAACCGTGCGCGGCATACACCTGATTCCTGAAGTTGAAGCCGGGACCATTCTGCCCGTGCGGGCCGCCATGGATATTGACGATAAGAGGATGCTTCGAGGTCGCGGTCATGCCTACTGGCTTGGTGAGAAATGCTTCGACTTCAAATTTGTTGTCGTTGCTGACGAAAGTGAAAGACTCGACTTCGCCAATTTGCCTTCCCGCAAGGATTTCCGCGTTCAAGCCCGTAAGCTTACGCGCGGTGGCGGCGCCGGACTTGACGTAAAGCTGCGCCATATCGCGCGGCGTCGTGAATGTGTATGCCAGTGTTCCGTCCTTGCCGACCGAAAAGCCTCCAACGTTGCCAGTATCCTTCACAATGTATTCTGGCGCGCCGCCCGAAACTGGCAATCGCACCAGATGATTGCTTCCGCGTTCCTGAATCGTGAAGTACACCGCGCTGCCATCGGGCGCCCACTTCGGCGCGCCCTGACGATTGTCAATGACCGCTCCAATCTCGCGGCGATCGCTGCCGTCGGCGTTCATCATCCAGACATGCGTGTCTTCCATGGTCGTCTCGCGGTCCGTCAGTCCGCGCTTTGTGCCGCGATAGACGATGTGCTTGCCGTCTGGCGACCACAGCGGCTCATACTCGTTGTATTCCGTGGCTGTTAGCCGGCGAATGCCGTTATCCGCAACATTGAGCGCGAAAATATCGTAATTGAAAAATTCATCCTGGTTCGGTTCGTGGTTCGACGCAAAGAGAATCTCCTTTCCGTCCGGCGACCAATCAATCGAGTGCTCGTCATAGATTCCCTGTGTAAGCTGCCGCACCTGTTTGGTAGCCACGTCCACGGCAAAAATGTGCAGCCGCTGATTGTCGTTGAAGCGAGTCATCCCTTCGCCGGCGTCGGGCTTGTACAAGTAGCGCGTGATCACCATGGGATCGCCGCTGGCCTCCGCGGCCCTCTCGTCCGGGGTCGAAGAAATGAACGCGATCTGTTTGCCATCCGGCGACCACGTAACGTCCTCTCCTTCGCCCGGCAAGGGGCTGTTGGTGCCGTTCATTTTCTCAACGAGAGTCGTGATCTCGGAGCCGTCCGGGCGAGCCAGAAGCAATCCGTGTTTCTCTCCCACTCTGCCCTGAAACGCCAGCCATTTCCCGTCGGGCGACCAGCGAGCATTGGCCGTCACATCCTTCTCGCCTCCGATGCGAATGGATTTTTGCGTGGTGAGATCCATAACCCAAAGTTGCGGAGTAGGCCGCCCCGGGCGGTCGTACAGAATCACCGGATAGGCGATGTGATGCTCGTCCGGGGATAAGACTGCGTCGCCGACAGAGCGGAAGCGGGAAAGATCGCTGCTTGCCAATCCTTGCGCTCTGCTGGACGGAGCCAGCGAAAGGAGCGCCGCCAAACTCAAGAGGCAAAAGCTGGCGCGACGCCGCGCGGACTGCTTGCATGAATGCATGGAATTCTCCCTAAAGCGTTTTCGCAACTAAATTTGCCCGGTCATCGTAGGTCCCCCGATGTGCTGAGGTCAACGAGTCTTGTAAGGAGTTCGCGTCGGCTGGGCATTTGGCGCGTTTAAGGTATGGCAAAACATTCAGGATTCACGAAACAACCACTGCTTCGTCTATACAGAAGGACGACCTGTTGACAATCAACAGGAGCAAGCGTAGTCTCCTGTTGAACGTCAAAAGGAGAATCGCGATGGCGCAGACGCGCGGCGAAGTGTTGCAAGGCACGCTCGACCTGATCGTGCTCAAGACTCTCGATGGCCTCGGACCGCTTCACGGGTACGGCATCGCCATGCGCATACAGCAGGTTTCTGCCGACCTGCTCAAGCTCAACCAGGGCACGCTTTACCCTGCTCTACTGCGACTGGAACAGCGAGGCTGGATCTCCTCGAAATGGGGCGTCTCGGACAACAATCGCAAGGCCAAGTATTACGCGCTCACGCGCAGCGGTCGCAAGCAACTTTTGGCAGAGACGGAAAGCTGGGAGCGCATGGCCGCGCTCATGACGCGCTTGCTCGGCCGCGCCGAAGGAGCCTGAAATGGAGTGGCTGCGTATTTTCGCATCACGCTTCCTGGAGATTTTTCGCCGGCGCAAGCTGGATAGCGAGCTCGACGCCGAACTGCGTGCACACCTTGACGCTCTTACCGAAGAAAACATCCGCCGCGGTATGACTTCGGAGGAAGCACGGCACGCCGCCCGCCGCGAATTCGGCGGCGTGGAACAAACTAAAGAGCTTTATCGCGAACGCCGCGGCCTCCCGTTTTTTGAAACACTTTTCCACGACATCCGCTTTGGTGCGCGGATGCTCGCCAAGAATCCCGGATTCACTATCGTTGCGGTTCTCGCACTCGCGCTCGGCATCGGCGCCAACACCGCGATTTTCAGCGTCGTCAAAGCCGTTCTGCTGCGCGGTCTACCCTTTAAAGATCCTGCGCAGCTCGTCCGAGTCAACGAAAGCGTTGCCAAGGGCGGCCGCTCTCCCGTCGCCTATCCGAATTACCTGGACTGGCGCGCTCAGAATAGTGTTTTCGAAGAGATGGCTGCGTTCGGCAATTGCGAAATGATCCTCGATGGAAAAGACAAGTCTGACCGCTTGGACTGCGAACAAGTCAGCGACACCTATTTCCCTTTACTCGGCGTCTCCGCGGTTCTCGGCCGCACGTTCACGCCAGAAGAAAACTCTGTTCCCATGAAACACGCCGTAGCGCTCATCGGCTCCGGACTTTGGCAGCGGCGCTTCGGCTCCGATCCGCAAGTCCTCGGCAAACCTATCCGCCTGAATGATTACGAATACACGATCGTCGGCGTGCTCCCAAAGGGCTTTCTCGGCTATTCGGATTTAGCCGAAGTCTGGATCCCGATGATGATGAGGGACGCGGCGTGGCCGCAGGTCGCGAAGTACGATTATCTGCACACCCGCGATATTCACTTTCACAAAGTGCTCGCGCGTCTGAAGCCGGGCGTGTCCATCGCGATGGCGCAAACGCAAATGGAAACGATTGCGGCGCGTCTTGCAAAGGCCTATCCGAAGGAAAACCGCGAACGCGGCGTTCTGGTGACTCCCGCCACGGAAGACTACGTGCGAAGCTTCCGTTCACCGTTGCTTGTCTTGCTCGGTGCGGTCACCTTCGTACTTCTCATTGCGTGTGCCAACGTCACCAATCTTATCCTCACGCGCAGCGCGGCCCGTGATCGTGAGCTCGCCATCCGCCTGGCGCTTGGCGCCGGGCGTGGTCGCTTGATCCGGCAATTTTTTGCGGAAAGCTTGCTTCTCACGCTTGGTGGCGCGCTAGCTGGCGTTGCACTCGCCTTTTGGGGCCTTGATCTGCTCGTCTCCGTTCTGCCCGTGACGTTTCCTTCGTTCACGCACGTCAGTTTGGACAGCGGCGTGCTTTTCTTTGTGTTTGTTCTCGCGGCGGGCACAGCGCTGCTGCTGACCATACTTCCAGTTCTCAATTCTGCTCGGGCCGACGTAAACGAATCGCTCAAAGAATCCGTGAAAAGCTCCGCAAGCTTGCGAGGCCGGCAGACGGGACGCCTCCTTATCGTCTCTGAAGTAGCGCTCGCCCTGGTACTTATGATCGGAGCAGGGCTCATGCTCCGCAGCCTCGGGCATCTGCTGGGGGACAGCCTCGGTTTTCAACCCGATCATCTCGTGACTTTGCGATTCTATGTCCCCGATCGAAAGTACGAGGGTGACGGACGAAATCGGTTCGGTCCCGAATTGGCCGAGCGCATTGCACAATTCCCCGGTGTTAAATCAGCAGCGACTACTTTCATCGATCCATTTCTTTGGGGCGGTTTCCAGCGCGGCTTTATCGTCGAAGGCCATGCGCCCATCTCCAACGCAGATGCGGATGCGGTTTATTACCAGGAGGTCGGTCCGAACTATTTCCACACGATGGAGATTCCACTCATGCAAGGCCGCGATTTCTCCACCAGGGATTCTCTTTCCACTTCCGGCGTCGTGATGGTCAGCGAATCTTTTGCGCGGCGCTATTGGCCCGGTCAGGATGCTGTTGGTAAGCGCATCAGGTATGGCGGAGCGGATTCCACCAATCCGTGGTTGCAAGTCATCGGCGTCGCTGGGAACGTTAAATACAACTCGCTGCGCCAGGATCCCGAAGCCGAGCCAGTCATCTACGGTGCGCTGCTCCAAAGCGAAGTCATCATCAACATGAGCCTCGTCGTGCGCACGCATAATTCCCCGGAAGCCATGCTCGGCCCGCTACGCGAGGAAATGCAGCGCATCGATCCTGCGATTCCCGTCTACAACGTAGCCACCCTGAGCGAGCGTATGTACAAAGATTCCGCTGAGACGCGTTCATACGGCTTACTGCTTGCTCTCTTCGCGGCGCTCGCCTTGGTTTTGGCCGCTGTTGGCATCTACGGCGTGATGAGCTATTGGGTCACCCAGCGAACCCGCGAAATGGGCATTCGCCTGAGCTTTGGCGCGAAACCCAGCGACCTCCATCGGCTCGTCATCGGCGAAGGCATTCGTCTGGCCCTCGCAGGGATTGCCGCCGGGGCACTCGGATCCGTCTTGTTGACACGCGCTATGGCAAGTCTTCTCTACGGCGTGAAGCCATTCGACCCAGTTCTCTTTGCGGTGCTGGCCGCCGGACTCACCGTCGTGGTTATCTTGGCGTGTTACATCCCTGCGCGGCGCGCGACAAAAGTTGATCCCATGGTTGCTCTGCGCTACGAGTGATCATACGGCCTCCACTCATCGTGCTAAAATCTCCGGCCAATGAGCCGTCTCTGCTCTTCCCGTTTCGAGCGAGCGGCGAGACAACTCGGCTGGATGCGCATCGCCGGTCTCGATGAGGCTGGCCGCGGTGCGCTCTTCGGCCCGGTAGTCGCCGCCGCGGTCATTCTCAATCCCAAGCGCCGTATTGTCGGCCTCGACGATTCAAAGAAACTTCCCGCCGAGCGCCGCATGGAACTTGCCGCACGCATCCACGAGCATTCTCTCGCCTGGGCCGTCGCGGAAATCGATGCCCAGCGCATCGACGCCTGGAATATCTATCAAGCCAGCCGCCAAGCCATGACCGCCGCTCTGCAACAACTCTCCATCCAGCCGGACTATTTGCTGATCGACGCCATGCAGCTCGATGTTCTCATCGAGCAAAAGTCCCTCATCAAAGGCGACGCGCGGAGTGTTTCCATCGCCGCTGCTTCCATCCTCGCTAAAACACATCGCGACGCCTGCATGGAAAGGTGGGATGCGGTCTACCCGCAATACGGCCTTGCGCGCCACAAAGGTTACGCCACACCCGATCATCTCGAAGCTCTTCGCCAACACGGTCCCTCGCCGCTACACCGCCATTCTTTCGCGCCCGTCCGCGACGCAAATTGCTGGGCCGCCGGGGCCACGCAAACTCCGCTACCACTTTCTTAGGGCGTCACATAAAATCTCCGCCGGACACTCTAGAGGGCAAACCCATGCATAGGAAATGGTTAACGCGCCGCGCGCTAATTCTTCTTTCGGCGTGTTGCATAGTTTCTTGCTTCTGGACTCTCGCTGCGCAAGTCGGGGCCAATTCCCCGGCCGCAGAGGAACAGACTCCCCTCGCCGCCACTCCGCCTATGGGCTGGAACAGTTGGGACTCCTACGGCGAAACCGTCACCGAACCCGACATCCGCGCGAATGCCGCCTGGATGGCGGAGCACCTCAAATCCTACGGCTGGCAATACATCGTAGTGGACGAGGGCTGGTATGTGACGAATCAGTCCGCCCGGCCCGCCGGTGCTGCCGCGGAGTTCAGCCTCGACGGCAATGGCCGCTACATTCCCGCCGTCAATACAATTCCGTCAGCCGAAAACAGTGCCGGCTTCAAGCCTCTCGCCGATTACGTTCACTCGCTCGGTCTCAAATTCGGCATCCACATTCTGCGCGGCATTCCCAAAGAAGCGGTGGCGAAGAACCTGCCCATTGCGGGCAGTCGTTTTCGCGCCAGAGTCGCGGCGGATATCACCGATTCATGCCCCTGGAATACCTACAACTATGGGCTGAAAGCCGACTCGCCCGCCGCGCAGGCTTACTACGATTCCATCGCCAAACTCTATGCCGGCTGGGGCGTTGACTTCCTCAAAGTCGATTGCATTTCCAGCCATCCGTACAAGGGCGACGAAATTCGCATGCTCAGCCGGGCGCTTCGCAAAGTTCACCGTCCGATCGTTCTCAGCCTATCACCCGGCCCGGCTCCTCTCGATAAAGCCGCCGAGCTGAGCCGCTATTCTCAAATGTGGCGCATCTCGGATGACGTTTGGGACGTCTGGTACAGCGACAAAGACTTTCCGCAGGGCGTCGGAAATCAATTTGCCCGCACCGCAAAATGGGCGGCGTCCTCTGGTCCCGGGCACTGGCCCGACGCGGATATGCTTCCTCTCGGCCGCCTTGAGCCCAACGCCGGTTGGGGGAAGCCGCGCACCACGCGTCTCACCCACGACGAGCAGCGCACTCTCCTTACCCTCTGGTCCATCTTTCGTTCTCCGCTCATCATGGGAGGCAATCTCACCCTGTGTGACGAATGGACCCAATCCGCCCTCACCAACGCGGAGTTGATCGGCGTCGATCAGCATTCCACCGGCAGCCATGCCGTCATATCTACCGACAAAGCGGCCGTCTGGCTATCCACTCCGGAATCCGGCGATGGCGCCTACATTGCCGTCTTCAATCTCGACGCGGCGCCGCAATCGATTCACTATTCCTGGAAAGATCTAGGCCTCAAGCGCTCGAAGTACACCCTCCGCGACCTTTGGGAACACGAAGACCAGGGTTCCAAGGAATTTGTCGATGTCACGCTCCCGGCCCACGGTTCCGCAATCTACTGGGCCTCCGAAAAATAGCAAACGCTTTTGTTTTTCACGGTCGCGCCATTCCTTTAGCAAATCCGTGCCGATGGCGATGTCTCCGCATCGCGCGCCCCTTTGGATGACAACCACTGGAACGGCAACGGCACGGCCATCGCTGCCGAAGAAATCTTCAACCTCCGCCAGTAGCAAGCTATTTCTGCTTCTGTTCTTCCACACCTTCGCCTATGTCCCCATCTTTTCCCCAAGCTTCTCTCCGAATCTTCCATGCCCACTAAGGGCCGAAAAAGGCACTTCCCCCGCTTCGCCTTGTCTTCGCCGACTAGTTTCCTAGTCCTAACGGGGATAACTGGCTGCTCACACCCCCTTCTGGGTTCGTTGACTTGCCTTTTCCCTGCCTGCTAGCGTTAGCAAGCACGGCTTGTGTCTGCCTTTCCAACACTTGGGACGGAGCACTGCTCCTCCTGCAGGCGCGGGCCGCGTATTGTCTGAGAACGCGAATGGCCTATACCAAAAGCAAATTTGTCGAATCCGCGCAGAAGCTGCTGAATCAGGGCAAAGTCCCTCAGGCCATCGCCGAATACCAGCAAATTCTCAAGTTTGAGCCGCGCGATCAGGTCACGCTAATGACCATCGGCGAGCTCTATATCCGCCAGGGTGAGACTTTTCAGGCCATCGATTATTTCGAACGCCTCGCTCAGATTTTTGTCGGTGACGGATTTCTCACCAAGGCCATCGCCGTTTACAAACGCATCGCCAAACTTGCTCCGGAAGAGATTCGCCCACTCGAAAAGCTGGCCGACCTTTACGTCCAGCAAGGGGTAATGAGTGAAGCTCGCCCGCTCTTTTTGCAGCTTGCGGAAATCCATCTCAAGAATAACCGTCAGCCCGAAGCCGTCGGCCTGCTGAAAAAACTCCTCCTCGCCGAACCGGACAATCTTCGCATCCAGGTGCGCCTGGCCGATCTCTATCAGGCTATGGGCCAGTCGCGCGAGGCCGTAGACGCCTACGTTTCTGCCGCGCAGCGCGCCCTTGCCCGCGGAGATCAGGCCGAATCCGATAAGCTGGCCGACAAAGCCCTCAAGATTGACGCAAATTGCCTGGCCGCCACCATTGTGAGAGCCCGTTCCTTTTCCTCCCAGGGCAATCTCACGCAAGCTGCCGAGCTCCTCGAGCGCGTCCCCGATCTTGATAAAGGCGGCGAGCAAACCGAGCTGCTCCTCGATCTTTACGTCAAAGACGCAAATTGGGATAAAGCCACCGCCCTCGCGCTCCGCGTTCTGGGAGCTGACAGCAAGAATTTCGGCCCTGCGCAGAAAATCGTCGAATCCCTCCTCGAATCAGGCCAGGGTGACCGCGCCATGGCCATCATCGGCCAGATTCGCGTCCCCATGATCGATGCCGGTGAGCATGAAGTCATCGGCCGCATGCAAAACGAACTGGCCGGTCGCATGCCAGGCCGCCTCGAGCCTCTCGAATGGCTCGTCGACTTCTACGGACGCACCAGCGATTCCTTCCGCCTCCCCGACGCCTTGGCCCACCTAGGCGACGCACTCGCCGCAGCCAACCAGCTCGATCGCGCAAAAGCCATTTTTGAACAACTCGTCGACCGCCAGCCCGACAGCGATTCCGCCAAACGCAAACTGGACGGTTGCCTCCGCAAGATGGGCTTGCTCGGCGCCGAAGCGGAGCCAGTCGCTCCCGAAGAAGATCTGCAGGCAGAAATCCCCAAGGCTCCCGCGCCAAAACTGCGCCCGGACACGGAGCCAACTTTTGCGCCCGTCACCGGGGATAAGCCCGCGGTCGCCTCGACTCCGGCCGAGCCTCAGCTTGACGAAGAGACCCAGAAGTTCATTGCTCAGTCCCTCACAGACGTCGATCTTTTCGCCAGCTACGGTCTCACGCAAAAGGCCATCGGCCTTCTCGAAGCTATTTTGCGCCGCGCGCCTCGCCACACGCCCACTCTTGAAAAGCTACTCGACTTTGTCCTTGGCGCGGGCGACGACCGCCGTACCGCCGAGCTCGCCTCCCAGCTTGAGCAAATCCATATCGAACGCGCCGATCTGCGTGGCGCCGAGCGCTTCGGAGAACTTCGCCGGCGGTTCCAGCGCGCCGCCGGTCTTACCGACGCGGAATTGGCAGCCAGCGCCGCACCTGCTCAGCCGGAACTTCCAGCGGCAACCATCCCGGAAGTCCCGATGATGGAAGTTGCCGCCGAGCCCGAGCCAATCGTCGAAGAACCGGTGCTTGAGTTTGAAACACCAGTCGAGGCCGAACCGGCCCCCAACAAGACAGTGCAGGCCAGTGCTTCCTCGGACGCCCCCGGTGCTCAGGAGGAGGTCGACCTTTCCGCTGAATGGGATTCGATGCTGGAAGATTCTCACCCAGCGGAACCGGCCGTAAAGCCGCCTCCGGCAAGGCCGGCTGCTCCCGCTCCTCCGCCGCCTCACGAAGTTGCCGCCGAGCCTGTTGCTGCCGAAGAATTTTCGATTGCAGAAGAACCGGTCGCAGCCGCACGGTCCGGTCACGAAGTCTCGGAATTCGAACTGCCTGTGGAAGAACCCGCGGGTCCTAAAAAAGAGTCAAGTTCCTTTGCTGACATTTCCGCGGAGCTTCCTCCCGCTGCAGCCGAGAAGATCCCTGCGCCGGTCAAGGAAAGTCACGCACCCGTAGTGCCGGGAAAGCCGCACGTTCACGAAAAGCCGGCCGTTCCTGAAAAGCCAGCCCCGCCCGCGCCGGTCGTACCGGAACCCGAATTCGAGCTCGATCAGGATTTCGAACTGGTCCTCGAGCCGGAACCGCTCGTCCCGGCTTACGACCAGAAACCGCCTGCGACTCCCATAGCCGTACCCCCGCCCGAGCCAGAACATGCTCCTGCTGCGACGGATTCTGCTGCGGCCCCGCCCGCAGCCGGTTTCGCCTCCGACCAATTCCTCGCGGACCTTGCAAAAGAGATCGACGATCTTGGTCTCGACGCGCTGACGCCTTCCCACTCAGAAGCGGCGCCTCTAGCCGCTCCGCCTAAACCGGAAGAAAAACCCGCCGCACTGGGTGAACATAGTCCACTCAAGGAAGTTTTTGACGACTTCCGCGCCGAGCTCGGCGAAATGGGAGCCGAAGACGAAGACCTCGAGACCCACTACAATCTCGGAATCGCCTTCCGCGAAATGGGCTTGGTCGATGAAGCCATCAGCGAATTCCAAAAAGTTGCCAAAGCCACCGAGAACGGCAAGCCCTTCCGCTATGTTATGCAGTGCTGCACGCTGCTGGGTCTTGCCTTCACGGAAAAAGGTCAGCCGGGAATAGCTGCAATCTGGTACGAGCGCGCCCTGCGCGTGCCGGGCATTGAGCCGGAAAGCATTCTCGCGTTGCGGTATGATTTAGGCGTTGCCCAGGAATCCGCGGGTGAGCCGGAAGCAGCGCTGAAAAGCTTTTCCCAGGTCTATGCGATGAACATCGATTATCGCGACGTCGCTGATCGGATCGCCGCTCTCCAGAAGCCTAGCCGTTGATACGCGGTATTCACTGATGCAGGCGATTCCCTCTTAACCATGAACCGTGTCTTCCGCGCGCTGCTGGTCATCGTTTGCTTCGAGATGGGAGCCTTGCTCCTCTATCTTCCGTGGTCCGCCTTCTGGGAACAAAACTTCTTTCTCAACCACTTTCCGTCGCTCATTCACGTTGTCCTTCATCCCTCGTTTCGCGGAGCCGTCAGCGGCATTGGCGTGCTGGACATACTCCTGGCTCTCAGCTTCATTGGTTCTCGTTCCGGTCCTTCCAGTGTCCCTCCCCAATAGTTCGCCGCCCGATTTCAAGCTCTCCCGGGACAGCGAGCCCATCCTTTGCTACGTCACCGACCGCCATAGTTTGCCCGCCGCGCCTCAAAAAGATTTGATGGATCTGCTTCAGAAAAAAATCGAACGACTTGCCACCGCTGGCATAGATTGGATACAGCTTCGCGAGAAAGATTTATCGGGGAAACAATCGGCCTCGCTGGCCCACGAAGCATTAAACCGTTTCTCGAAACAGGCAGCTCAGTCTAAATCCGCAACGCGAATTATTGTGAACGACCGCTTCGATGTGGCCCTCGCCGAACAAGCCGGCGGTGTGCATCTGGGCGAAAACTCGCTGCCTTTGGAAGAGGCGAAACGCCTCCTACTCACGTCACCCGCTGCACAAACGTTCGCGGACGACTTTATCCTCGGCGTTTCCTGCCATTCGCTCGAAGCCGCAGAATCCGCCGCCTCCTCTGGCGCGGACTACATTTTCTTCGGCCCGATCTTCACCACACCCTCAAAAGCCGCCTTCGGTCCGCCCCAGGGCCTCGGTCGTCTCGCCGAGGTCTGCAGCGCCGTAAACATTCCCGTCCTAGCCATCGGCGGAATTACTCTGGCAAACGTTTCCTCATGCTTTTCTGCCGGTGCATCTGGTATCGCCGCCATCCGCCTGTTTCAGGACTCTGCGGACCCCGCAGACCTCATTCGCGCAATTCGCCGGCAAAATTCATAACCTCCCGCCGCCCGCGTTCGCATCTCAGCGAGCCATCAACCGGCGCAACAACCGAATTTGCCCAGCGTGATACACATCGTGAAAAGCCACGCCATAAATTTGCCCTACGAACTTCGCTCCCCGGGGCGTATCCATAACCCGCGTGATCGCCGCCCTCAATGCCCGGTGCTCTTGCTCGAGCAGCTCCTTATCTGCGCGCCAGGCAGCTTCGCCGGCCCTGCCTCTCTCTGGCCGCGCGAAAAAATTGCTCCCCGGAAGCACAAACGACCCTCTTTTTCCGCCTTCGATCATTCTCCGCACCGCATATTTCCAATACGCGGCGTGTACTGTCTCTTCCCATATATTGTGCCGTCCCGCCCCCGGCCGCCACGCCGCCTGCTTTGCGCTCACTCCCCGGATCGCTTGTCTGAGATTGGGTCCGTGCCAGGTCTTCTTTTTGTATGCTTCGTCGAACAACCTCAACATTAGCTCCTGCGCCTTCACGATGTTCTCCTCCAGGCGAGACCCTTTCGCCAGTTCTCCATCATTCCCAAGTTTAACTCTCTCCTCCTTCTCCCGCAGTTAGAGAGCACACCAGACGCAAACGCGCATACCTTGCCACATTAATCCGTCGCTGATCACTTTCTATTTTGCAAAACGTGCTCTACCCAACCGCCACTTTCCGGCGCTGCAAGAGTTTCTTCCGCCTATACAGTTGCCGGTCTGCGACCTCGAGCAATTCGTGCGCTGTTCGTCCATCCGTGGGATATATCGCCATGCCAATGCACACGCTGATGGCCGGCTCTTCCTGGTCTTCCCGTACATGATCTTCAATGCGTTGCGCCACCTGCTGCGCCATGCCTTGGTCGGATTCGATCAGCACCACTGCAAATTCGTCGCCGCCGTATCGCGCGGCCAGGTCCGTTGCGCGGCATTGCTCTTTTGTGACCTTTGCCAGCCGCTTCAGCGCCTTGTTTCCCGCTAAGTGCCCCAGCCGGTCGTTGAGCCGTTTCAAGTCGTCCAGGTCCAGAAGCAGCACCGTAAACGAATGATGGCCGCGCTCGGCGCGCCGCAGTTCTCGCTCAAGCGTGTCCATGAACTCCCTGTAGTTGGCCAGTCCTGTTAGTGCGTCGTGTGTGGCCTGGTAGCGGACCAGTTCTTCGTTTTGTTTCCGCACCGTGATATCAAGCCCCACTCCGATGCACCCCATGATTTCTCCCGACGGCGCGCGCAGTGGATCCACGTGAATGTCCAGAATCCGGTCCTGGCGCTTGTACTCGAAGTGCGCCGACTCTCCGCGCAACGCCGCATAATGGTGTGCTATCGGCCCCGTATTCGTGTCATGGCACTTTAAGTACTCAGACACCGTGCGCCCTACCAGGTCTCCCGCATGTACGTCGGAGTGCTGCAGACCAGAACCCCAGTTCGACGTGATCCGCAAGCTCTGATCCGTTGTCCACAGCAGCACCGGCATCTGCTCCACGAGCAGCCTCAGTTGTGTTTCGGACCGCGTGTCTTGCGTTTTCTGGCGCGTGGCCCGCCCAATCTCCAGAATGCCCGTTATGATTCCCCGCCCATCCCGCATGGCCTGCCGCCTCACCCCCACGCTCAACTTTGCACCCATCTTGTGCAGCCGCTCGACCGTTTCGCAATCGAGCATATTTCCTTCGCGCGCCGCTTGCAGAACTGCCTGCAGTGATGGCCTTTCGTAAATGGGCAGCAATAAGATCAGCGCAGCGCCAGTAACCTCGGCCTCTGTGTATCCATACAAACGCTCCGCTCCCCGGCTCCACAATTCAATCGAGCCATCGAGCGCTATACCTATAATTGCTTCTTCGGCTGATTCCAGAATGGCAGCAAGCACTTGCTCGCACCGCAGGCTAGTCAGCATGAGAACCTGATGCACTTTCAGAACGGAGAGGGCGTTCGAGTCGCAAGGCGGGGTTTCTCGAAGGCGAGAGGAGGGACCTGCGAGTTTTTTTTATTCAACCAGGAAGCGTTACATCCACTGCGTCATTGAGCTTACCACTGAGCGCTCGACGCGAAACGCGTTTGTCTGTGGCGATGTTCCAAAGTGCACACTCTCAGGTGGACGTGGTCGGACTCGCCGTCCGATGCAGCTATGGATTCGTCTTCGCCGCTTCGTTCAGGATCATCGCCAGCCGGACACCGCCCTCGGCAATGCGCTTTTCGGTCACTGAAGCCGCCTTTTCCTGGTACGCCTCGCCTGCCGTGATGTTTTGATGCAGCAGCCGCTCTCCTAAATTGTTGTCGTCCGAGCAGCTGTGCACTACCACATTCGGTTCGATGGCGACCTTCGGCGTCAGGTCTCCATAAACCACGTTTTCCGCAAAGTCATAGCCTTCCCACACCCATTCATCAACGTGAATCCCCGCTTTCTGCCAACCTTCAATATCCGCTGCGAATTGCGCGTCGAGCGTTTCGGCATACTCCGCCGGATCAGCGCCCTCCGCGTCGCGTTCGAGAATTGCCGTATCCCAAATGCTATGCAGGTTTGGCGAAAACGAATAATTGTGCTCATGTGGGCCGCGCCGGAAGTATTTTACCGGCACGCAATTCCCACCTTCATCGGCGTTTGTAACCGTGTGCAGCGGCTGGTGCAAATCTCCGACGAAATGGATGATGTAGCGTAGCGCCTCCGCGCGTTTTACCGCATCGGCTTTAGGGTCTTTCAGAATAGCCAGTTGCTCGCTGATCGCCCTCGTCACGCATCCTTCTTGTCCGCAAAATGGCTCGAGCGGTCCGCGCTTCGAACCTCGCGGTATGTCGATATAGTGCCACGGCCCGTTCTTGCGCTCTCCGCGCACATCGTCTGCCCACGTCGAGGCATCCGCCATCAGATCGCGGCTCGCTCCTCCGCAATAGCGACTCAATTTCGGATCGATCGGGTTCTCGCTCAGCAACTTCAGCACCCATTGCCGTGCCTCGGGCGTCAAATGCTTCTCCGCGATCAATGCCACCGTCTGGTGCCCCTTGCATCCCCACGCCTGCGCCGCAGTCGGCCAGAAGAGCAGTACGAGTAGGTATAGCGAACACAAATAAATTCCAAACCGCTTCATGGATAGCTCCAATTTAAGGCGTGCGAAATTTTTAGAGAAGGTCTTAATTTTAAGGTTCTGTCTCAGGATCAAGAAAGAGGTAGCTTAAAGAAGATTTCCTGAACAAGAAAGTGCCAAGCTCAAATGCACGGAACATCCACGACTCACTACTCACCACCCACTACTCACTTCCTCACGCACTCAGCCATCGCCCGATCGGCCGCCAGGACTCCGTGTGATCGCAAATCACTCGCAATGCGGCTGTGATGGGAATCGCCAGGATCAATCCCATACCGCCCCACACCCAACCCCAAAAGAGTAGCGAAATCGTAATCGCCACGGCATTCAGACGCACGCGCCGCCCCACCAATTGCGGCGCCACTAGATTCAGCGCCAGCACGTGAATGGTCATCAACCCCCCGGCAATCAGCGCGAACTGCCCAAACGTTTTCCATTTGGCCAGCGCTATGATAAACGCCGGCAGCCAGGCCAGCACAGCCCCGATGTACGGCACCATATTCAGCAAACCAGATGCAATTCCCGTGAGGACCGGAAAGTCCAGCCCCAGA
>Ga0210405_10001899_pt1 | contig 22584 bp, 20 predicted proteins | sample IncBWH11MmetaG_FD_155492 | JGI IMG/M metagenome (GOLD analysis project Ga0210405, IMG submission 155492) | Forest soil microbial communities from Barre Woods Harvard Forest LTER site, Petersham, Massachusetts, United States - Inc-BW-H-11-M | ecosystem: Environmental > Terrestrial > Soil >... | reverse complement strand
GCGTAAAGCAGATTATCGTCGAGCAGCTCGGCGTCGATGAAGCCGAAGTGACGCCGACAGCGTCCTTCGTGGACGACCTCGGAGCGGATTCCCTCGACCAGGTCGAGTTAGTCATGGCGTTCGAGGAAGCCTTCGGAATCGAAGTTCCCGACGAAGACGCCGAAAAGATGACCACGGTGAAGGACGCTGTCGAGTACATCGACAAGCACGCCAAGGGAAAGTAAGCCACGAAATTATCACCTCAACAGGGAGCATTAAAGACTTGACTCGCCGGGTAGTCGTTACGGGTGTTGGACTGGTCTGCGCGCTGGGCATCGGCACGGAGGAATCCTGGAAAAATCTCCTCGCCGGCCTCAGTGGTGTCGGCACGATCACGCAGTTCGATACCACCGGCTTTGATTGCACCATTGCCGGTGAAATAAAAAACTTCGATCCCTTCCGTTGGATCGAGAAAAAAGAACTCAAAAAAATGGGCCGCTTCATCCAGGTGGCTCTGGCTGGAGCGGACTTCGCCGTAAAATCCGCGAACTGGAAACCCGAAGATTCTGACCTTGACGAAGTCGGCGTCTACGTCTCCTCCGGCATCGGCGGTTTCGACATCATCGAACGCGAGCACAGAAAATTGGTCGAGGGCGGCCCAGGCAGAATCTCTCCCTTTTTCATTCCCTCCGCCATCGTCAACCTTGCCTCCGGCCACATTTCCATTCGTTACGGAGCCAAGGGCCCGAATTCCGCCACTGCCACAGCCTGCTCCGCTTCCGCCCACGCCATCGGCGACTCCTTCAAGATCATCGAGCGCGGCGCGGCGGAGATGATGATCTGCGGCGGCACCGAAGCCACCGTTACTCCGATGGGTATAGGCGGCTTTGCTGCCATGAAAGCGCTTTCCACTCGCAATGAAGATCCCGCTCACGCCAGCCGCCCGTTCGACGCCGGCCGCGACGGCTTCGTAGTCGGCGAAGGCACAGGTATTCTCATCCTCGAATCCCTCGAGCACGCGCAAAAACGCAACGCCCCCATCCTCGCCGAAATCGTCGGCTACGGCATGTCCGGCGACGCCTATCACATTACGCAGCCCGCCGCCGACGGCGACGGCGCTTACCGCGTCATGCGATCCGCCATCAAGGACGCCAAGCTCAAGCCCGAAGACATCAGCTACGTAAACGCGCATGGAACCTCGACGCCCATCGGCGATGTAATTGAAACGCGCGCCCTCAAAAGGGTTTTTGGTGACAATGCGAAAAATGTCCCCGTCAGCTCGACAAAATCCATGACCGGCCATCTTCTAGGCGGCGCCGGAGGCCTAGAAGCCGGCATCAGCGTCCTGGCGTTACGCGATCAGATCCTGCCGCCGACAATCAATCTGGAAACCCCAGATCCCGAGTGCGACCTGGACTACGTCCCGAATGTCGCCCGTAAAGCCTCCGTCGAATACGCGCTCTCGAATTCCTTCGGCTTCGGCGGCACAAACGCCGCCCTGATTTTCAAACGCTGGTCCGAGTAGCACAGACTTCAGTCTGTGCCGGCTGTAGCGCCGCCGAACGCGAAACGCGGAGCCAGCAAAATGTGCAACTTGCGGAATCCGTCGTAGCCGCGGCCTTCAGACCGCCAAGGGTGAGCGCAAGGGCGGGCCGATCGATACCGTTAGTAACTAACAATCGTAAGTTGGTATAATGATCCGACAAAAATCAACGGAAGACCGTCAAGGAAAATCGCGTGAACATCATCGTCTGCATTAAGCAGGTCCCTGCAAAGGACGCCCCGCTCGCTATCGCCGGAAACTGGATCAAGGAATCCGACATCGGCTTCGAAATGAACGAGCCCGACAGCTACGCCCTCGAGGAAGCCCTCCGCCTGAAAGAAAAACACGGCGGCGAAGTCATCGCTCTCTCCATGGGCCCGGAGCGCGTAAAGCAAACCATCAAAGAAGCCCTGGCAAAAGGTGCCGACCGCGGCATCCACATATCCGACGACAATTTTGCCCAACTCGATCCGCTAGGTTCCGCAAAAGCGTTAGCCGCAGCCATCAAAAAAGAAAAAGTAGACCTCGTCCTCACTGGCCTACAAAGCGACGACCACGGCTTCGGCCAAACCGGCGTCCTCCTCGCCGCACTCCTTGATCGTCCGCACGCCACGCTTATCATGGCCATCGAAGTTGTCGGCGAAAAAATGAAGCTCAAGCGAGAACTGGAAGCCGGCTGGTTTCAGCACATCGAGTGCCCGTTACCCGCGGTCCTTTCCATCCAGTCCGGCATCAACAAAGTGCGCTACGCCACGCTAAAAGGCATCATGGCCGCCAAGAAAAAAGACCTCGCCACCATCACTCGCGAATCCTTGGCCATTCCGCACGAACCCACGCAAAAGATCGAAAAAATCTACGTCCCCACAAAAACCAAAAAGACCGAATTCCTCACCGGCACTCCCAAAGAAGTCGCCACCAAGCTCGTAGAAAAATTGAAGTTCGAAGCGCGGGTGATCTAAGAATGAAAATCCTAGTCATCACCGAACTCCGCCAAGGCAAGTGGAACAACGCCAGCTTCGAAACCCTGGCCGCCGCCCAGCAAATCGCTGCGGATACTTCCAGTTCGATCAGCGCTGCACTCATCGGCAAAGGCCTATCCGCGTTCGCCGGCGAGCTCGCCACAAAAAACGTCGCCGAAGTTCTCACCATTGAAAATGATTTGCTGGAAGCCTACACGCCCGACGGTTTCTGCATCGCGCTCAAGCAAGTCATCGACTCCACCAAGCCTGATCTCGTCCTCTTCCCACACACGTATCAGGTCCGCGACTTCGCTCCCAAACTCGCCGCCTCCTTGGGCAAAGGCATGATCGGCGACTGCATCGGCTACCGCCACGAATCCGGCAAACTCATCTTCGTCCGTCAAATGTTCCAAGGCAAAACCGCCGCCGACGTCACTTTCCAAGGCGCCGCCCCGTGGTTCGCCTCGTTTCAATCCGGAGCCTTCCGCGCCGATCTCCTGGCCGCGCATCCGACAGGCAAAGCTCCTGTAAACGCCATCGCTGTCAGCCTAACCCCCGATCAAATCCGCACCAAGCCCCTCGATCTTTTCAAAGAAGCCAAATCCGCCGTCGACCTAACGCAAGCCCCGCTCATCGTAGCCATCGGCCGCGGCATCAAAGCCCCCGAAAACATTCCCCAAGCCGAAGCCCTCGCGAAAGCCCTCGGCGGAGAAATCGCCGCCTCCCGCCCCATCTGCGACGAAGGCTGGCTCCCCATGGAGCGCCAAATCGGCAGCTCCGGCCAAACCGTAGCCCCCAAGCTCTACCTCGCCCTCGGCATCAGCGGTGCCATCCAGCACGTCGTCGGCATGAAAGGCGCCCGCACCATCGTCGCCATCAACAAAGACTCCAACGCCCCCATCTTCGAAATCGCCGACTACGGCGTAGTCGCCGACATCTTCGAAATCATGCCCGCCCTGACCGAAGCCCTAGAAAAATCCAAATCCTCCTAACCGCTCCGCCGCGTCTCCATGGAAGGATTTCCCTTTTCTCTCGACTAGGCAGTGGCTCAGTTTCCGGTTACCGCAGCGTTAATCGGGGTGCGCCGGGTTAAACCGGCGTGTTGTAGGGAATGAAAGAGTCCCACAAGAAAGGAGACAGCGACTCCATCTTGGCCCTCAGTCTTGCAGGTGACATCGCGAGGTGTCGCCCGAAGCGTAGACAGGGGTATCGGTGGGCCGGGCTATTGAACTTCGAAAAACGCAAAACCAGGACGCCGACTCTCTCCTGATTGGAGGAAGGCAACACGGCTGTTTCGCGATAATCGCGAGCGAGCAGTCGGTCCTGCGTAGTCTGAGAACCCGCGCACGCTGAGAAACAACATGCACGAGAACCGGGAGACCTCTGGAGCGCCTCGGCCCGCAAGGGAACGAGGCCGGTCCGCGAAGGCGCAAAGCCAGAAGGCGGACGCGCACGCTCCAGAAGAGTCGGACCGCACCATACTATCGATGAACCAGACGAACAAAGAGGAGCGATCTTCGGCGGAGCCTGGGGAGAAAAGGGTGCGGGCCAAGGAGAACATCGTTCAACCTAACACTCACCCGACACAGAGCGGAGAACGAGTGTCCCAGGGATTGGACGGTGTGCGAGAAGCAGCAAAGAAAAGGAGGCAAGAACGGTTCACAGCTTTGCTTCACCATGTGAGCGTGGATTTACTCCGGGACAGCTACTACGCCTTAAAGCGGCAAGCCGCACCGGGAGTAGATGGCGTGACGTGGCAGGAGTATGAAACCGGGTTGGAAAGTCGGCTTACCGATCTACACAACCGGGTACACCGAGGAGCGTATCGGGCACAGCCCTCACGAAGAGTCTACATACCGAAGGCTGACGGGCGGAAACGCCCGTTGGGCATTGCGGCGCTGGAAGACAAAATCGTACAGCAAGCCGTGGTGACCATTCTCAACCAGATTTATGAGGTGGACTTCCAAGGATTCTCGTATGGGTTCCGTCCCGGACGCAGCCCGCACCAAGCGCTGGACGCGCTGACGGTGGGCCTCCAAAGGAAGCGCGTGAACTGGGTGCTTGACGCCGACATTCGAGGCTTCTTTGACAATATGAGTCACGAATGGACGATGAAATTTGTTGAGCACCGCGTAGCCGATCGCCGGATCCTGCGCCTGATCCAGAAATGGCTGAAGGCGGGGGTTTCGGAAGACGGCCAGTGGTCGGAGAGTAAGGTAGGAACTCCGCAAGGAGCAGTGGTTTCACCGTTGCTTGCCAATGTGTACCTGCATTACGTCTTCGATCTATGGATCGAGGCTTGGCGCCAGAAAGTGGCCACGGGCGATGTGATTGTCGTCCGCTACGCCGATGATCTGGTGGTGGGCTTCGAAAACCGAACGGAAGCTGAGCGATTCCTGAACGCATTTCGGGAACGACTGGCTAAGTTCGGACTGGAACTACATCCGGAGAAAACACGACTGATCGAGTTTGGGCGGTTCGCTGCCCAAGATCGGGAGAAGCGTGGAGTAGGGAAGCCGGAGACCTTCACGTTCCTGGGCTTTACGCATCACTGCGGGAAGCGCCGGAGCAACGGGTCGTTCATCGTCTGGCGGAAAACGGCGAAGAAACGCATGGTGGCAAAGCTGCACGCACTCAAAGCAGAACTGCGCCTCCGCATGCACGAGCCGATTGCCGAAGTCGGTGCATGGCTACGCAAGGTTGTGACTGGCTATTACCGCTACCATGCGATCCCGGGAAACATCGCCCGGTTGAGTGTCTTCGGACAACGCTTGCGGCGATTGTGGCGGCTCCTTCTACGCCGTCGCAGTCAACGACCAACGTCGTGGAACCGGACAACCCGGATCTTCAAGCGGTGGATTCCAGCCCCACGCGTTTTGCATCCTTATCCTACAGCTCGCTTTCTCGCCACTCATCCAAGGTAGGAGCCGTATGCGTAGAAGCGCCCGTACGGATCTGTGCGGGGGGCGATCAGCGATGGTCGTCCCTACCGCGACAGTCGACAGCCTGCGCGATGACGAAAGCCAGGGTTCCCTTGTTGGGCGCATAATTGAGCCATGAGCAACTATCGAATTTGCGTTTCACTGCTGGGCAGTCTCGGATTGACGTTGACGTCCTGCAATTTCAGTCACGACGGAGCAGCGGCATTCCGGGCGTCGCAAAAGGTTGCCATGCACACGAATCACTTTCATGTTGAACTGGATCAGCAGGCTAAGATGGGCGACTTCAAGAATTCACAGTCTCTCGATTGCGACGCGCCGTACTTTTACGACCATGCGGCAGTCGATCTAAACCCGGAAGGAATTGAGGCTGGAGTGACCCTGTCCCAGGGCCGTCCGAGCGCCCATCGCGAATCCGATACGCTCTTTGTGGGTGGGAAAACCTACTTCAGGAATACCAGTAGTTGGGAAAACGCGACGCTAAATGGCGATGCCCGTCCGGACTGGTTTGTTTCATCCATGCCTCGAGACCCCACTAAGGAATGTAGCGCAATGAAGAGAGGCGAGAGCCTGGGCTACGTAAGCTACGATACGATTCTTAAAGAAGGCCAAATAGAATATCTGGGGAAGCAACGAATCAATGGGCAGAAATGCGTTGAGTACAATGTCGCGTTCTCCAGCAGGGTGCTCAAGGGCATGAAGGTTTGCGTTGGGTCCAGCGACGATTTGCCCTACCGCGTTGTTGGCGAAGACTATACGGCGATATACAGCTACGGACCGGTGTCCCGATTGCCGGTTCCGGGACAGACACCCGCCGCTAGCTCTTCGCCGTAGAGAATACCCGTTCTGATGTGGCAAGCCGATTCGAAACCCTATGGTTACTTGCAGTAGGAGGCCGGATGGTTCACCGAGAATTGGGGCGGGCCGATCTCCATACCGCTTATTCTCCCGTCTCTGCCGTAGTTTGTGATCACATAAATGTCGTCTGCTCTCTTATCAACTTTTGAGTTGCGAACCACGGCCACGGAAAAAATCTCGCGGTCCTCGCAGACCTGATAGTTTGCGTGAGTCCTGAAGAAAGCCTGCGCGTCCTCACGCGTGCCGCCGAGGACCACCTGTCCCTCTTTCAATTCCTCTTCCACATCATCCGCCGCATAGATTTTCGCTTCGTCTGCGGACCGCGGTTTCGCTCGATTTCCGCATCCGCACAACGCCCAGCAAATCACTGAGGTTTGCAACGCCAACCGCCATACCGGCCTTGAATTCTTCATAGCGCCCCGAGTCACGCTACTCTTTCATTTGGCGGCGAGTTTTTGCCTTGCCAATTCGGCGCGGAAATCTTGCTCCTTTTGGGCAATGTATTTTTTGTAGCCACTAGGATCGGCAAACGGGTTCTCACGTTCCTCTTTCATCTTAGGGTACTTTTCATCGAGTCCGAAGTAGCTGCCATGGGCACCGAGGAAAATATCGCATGGCAATGACTTTAGAACACGCCACATGTGCTCATAGTCTTCTGCGATCTGCGGGTAGGCCGTGTTGCCGACCAGCTTGTATCCAGGATTCACATTGGGGCTACCGAGGATCACCACGTTGTACGTCTTACCGCGATCCGTGACCTGCATCGTCCAGGTGGTGCAGCCTTTGGTGTGCCCTGGAGTGAGGTGCGCCACCAGCACGGTGCCACCAAGCCGCACTTCCTCGCCATCGTGCAACATGCGGTCCACCTTTGTAGGCCGATAGAGAGTCGTAGGACTGTTTCCGTACTGAAAATCAGTCTTGCCGCCAGATTCGACCACGGGTACATCCGCATCCATCACCATATACGCTGCGCCGGTCATCTCTTTGATGATCGCGCTGCCGGCGTCGTGATCCCAATGCGCGTGACTGATGAGGAGAATCTTTGTGTCTTTGAGCTTGAATCCAAGTTTCCCGATGCTCGCATCAATCAGGGGCACATTGGCTTCCAGATCACTGTTGATAAGGATGTTCCCTTGCGGTGTTGTGACCAGATAATTCGCCAGCCCCTTACTTCCTACGTAGTACAAATTACCTGCGATGTGAAACGGCGGGAACGGTTCGGTCCACTCGGGATTAGCTTGCGCGAACACACTACCCGCGGCGACCAGGACTAGGATGCATACGCAGGATGCGATGAGGATGCGTTGGCGCATCGGCGGAGTATAAGCGAAATCGTCGGCGCGAAGCGAGTGCCACGATTCCTGACAGATCGCCGTCAACTCGGAAAGCCCCCTATTTGCCGGGCTTCTTGCCGGAAACATTTCCCCGAATTCGCTGTATCTTATGCAAGAATCGGTCGGCGACGGCATTAGCCTGTACGGCCCACAGCTTCCGCGAGGTGCTTCGTGACCGCCCTCTGGCAAGACCTTCGATACGGCCTGCGCGTACTGGCAAAGTCTCCCGCTTTCGCTCTCGTGTCCATACTTACCCTTGCTCTAGGCATCGGTGCGAACACCGCCATCTTCACCGTAGTTTACGGCGTCCTCCTGCGCCCGCTCCCCTTTCCCCACCCGGATCGCATCGTCGCACTCGCGGAAAGTTATAAGCAGGAAACGGATGAGTTACGGCTTACGGCCCCGCAGCTGAAACGGATTCAGGAGTACAAAGACGTCTTCGAGCACATCGTTGGCACCGCTTCGGTTGGTTACAACCTGGCAGTGGGGAACAGCGCAGACCATTTGCGCGGCATGCCTGTTTCTGCTTCGTATTTCCGCGTTTTGGGCGTTCAGCCCTTCTTGGGCCGCGATTTCACGGCTGACGACGACGCTGGCGATGGCCAACGCGTTGCCATCATCAGCTATAGCTTGTGGTCCCGGCGATTGAGCGCCGATCCTTCTCAAATCGGCCAAAAGATCCTCTTGAATGGCGAACCATTCACTCTGATTGGCGTCATGCCTCGCGCCTTTTCTGCCTCCGCAGCGTCCGGACCTCTTCCCGATAGGGAGGCACCCGAAGTTTGGACACCGCTTGCACTGGTGGCCGAAGCCGTCGGCAATGGATCAAACATCGGCGTGCTGGCGCGCCTCAAGCCGAGCGTCACTCGCGCGCAACTTCAGGCGCAGATGAATATCGTCACGCAAGATTTCCGCCGCGAGTACCCCGGTCGAATCGGAAAAGAACTGGTCATCCGTTTCCTGCCGTACCAGCAAATGCTTGGCGCCGACATTCGCCCCTACCTTTTGGTGTTACTCGGCTCCATCGGCTTTGTGCTTTTAATTGCTTGCGCAAACGTCGCCAATTTATTTCTGGCGCGTAGCGGATTGCGCGCCCGGGAGATCGCCGTCCGCATCGCCATGGGTGCATCCGGTCCGCGGCTTTTCCAGCAATTGATTACGGAAAGCATGCTCGTCGCCCTCGCGGGCGGCGCGCTCGGCCTGCTGGTGGCTTACTTAGGGCTTGGTTCTCTCTTGGCCGCCGCCCCCGTTGACCTGCCCCGCGCGTCCGATGTGCATCTTGATGTTTGGATTTTCGCATTCACGTTTGTCATTTCGCTGCTCACCGGAGTGCTCTTCGGTCTCGCGCCGGCTCTCGAAGCGAGCAGGACGGGCATCAACGAAGCCCTCAAGCAGGGCGTCGGCCGCGCGAGCTCGGCTCCTGGACGCGCGCGCCTGCGCCAGGTGCTGGTCATCGGTGAATTCGCGATCTCTTTGGTTCTGCTCACCGGCGCTGGTCTGATGATCGCCACATTCTCAAAGCTGCTCCACACCAATCCCGGATTTAATCCGCACCGCGTTCTCACGGCGCAGTTCTGGCTGATTGGGTCAAAATACGATTCCTCGGCACGAATCGAAAACTTCAACCGCGCCGTTGTTCAGCGCATCGAGTCCTTGCCCGGCGTGGACGCGGCAGCCATCGTCGCAGCCGGTCTGCCACTCGAATTCGGCGGAAACGTTGGAGCCAGGTTGCCCAATGCGCCGGACCACTCGTACAGCATCGACTATCGGGAGATCACTCCCGGTTTTTTCCGTGCGATGGGCATTCTTCTGCGCCAAGGTCGCGTATTCTCTGACTCGGATTCCGAGACGGCCAGCAAAGTGGTGATCGTCAACGAAGCGCTTGTCCGCGAGCTTTTTTCCGGCCGCAACCCTTTAGGTGAGCGCATTCTTCTCGAGAGCGATTCCTGTGAAATCGTCGGCGTGGTGGGCGACGTGAAGTCGAACCTCGACGAAGCGGCGCCTCCCACGACTTTCATCCCCGCGGCACAAGCTATTTACAGTATGTCGAAGCTCTTTGAGGGTTGGTTTCCGAGGAGCATCGTTATCCGCACCAACGTTGATCCCTTAAGCCTTAGCAGCGCCGTGCGGGACGCCATTGCCGCGGTCGATCCCATCGTCCCGACGGGTTCTATGCGCTCCATGGATCAGGTTTTGTCCCATTCGCTCGCCCTCCGCAATTTTATGATGTTTCTGCTCAGCCTGTTCGCCGCTCTCGCTTTGGCGCTGGCCAGCGTAGGAATTTATGGAGTCATCTCGTACGCGGTGTCACAGCGCACGCGCGAGATTGGTGTCCGCATGGCACTCGGAGCGCGTCCGGGCGATGTGCTGCGGCTTGTTTTGGGAGAGGGTTTGAAGCTCGTGCTTGCTGGCGCTGCACTGGGCATAGTCTTTGCGCTGATCGCGACAAGGTTTATTACGACAATGATCTACGGTGTCAGTGCCACGGACCCGCTCGTCTTCGTTTCCGTCATCACGCTTCTTGTTGTCGTCTCTCTTGCGGCGTGTTACGTCCCGGCGCGGCGTGCCACGCGCGTTGATCCTATCGTCGCTCTGCGTTGCGAATAGGTCCGAGCGCGAAAGACATGCAGAGCGAGATTATTTTTTCTCTTCGGGCTTTTCCGCGGGGCTTCGCTACGTCCGCCGGTTGTTCCACTGGCTTTTTGTTGAGGGTATTGCACAATCAAGGAAATCCGGCGATTTGCAGAATCTAATGGATCGTTGACGAAATCGGCATACGCCACCTTCCAATCCAATGATCGCGCCTTCCCGATCGCGCATCGCGATGGCCCGCAGCCTCACCGGCACGAGGTGCCCTTCTTTATGCCGGAAGGAAACCTGCGACTCCGCTGCTTTTCCATCTTTCAGCACGGCTTCCGCCGCGGCGGAGGCTGCCGTGACCTGGTTATCGCCGCCTCCTGCGTCTCCCAGAAAATCCTCACGGCATGCGTGTCCCACAACGTCTTGCCGAAGATGTCCCGTGATTCGCTCCGCTCCGTAGTTCCAAAACAGGATTTTCCCATCTCGGCCCACTAGGTAAACCCCGGTTGGCAGGTCTTCCATCACGCGGCGGAGTGTCTCCGGATCGTCAAAACTGGGCATCGGGCGCTCTCTGGGATTGCATCGGTCAAATCAAGGGCAACTTGAGTTCCACGATGTTCGTCAGCCAGAAATCTGTTTATCCGTCAAACTTCTTTGTTTCCGAGAATTTCGCAGCAGAAATTGAAGGCGGGATGCGATTGTGGGAACGGGTGTGCCGATTTGGAGCCAGCGCGGCTTCTGCACTTCGCAACGCTATGCCCAGCTTCCCTTGGTCCCGCACTTAGCAGTCCTACCGAGTTCGCCGTTGCTCAGCGTTTTCCAGCGTTGCAGCGGCGTCTGACAACATTTAGCTGTGGAGCTCGCACAGATGTCAGTTACACATCGCACAAATCCACCGCTTCCCGCAGTGAGGTCAAGGGGTCGCGCGAAGGCACGAACTCGTGCGCCACATAGCCCTGGAACTTGGCAGCGACGATTCCGCGCATCACGCCATCCCATTGCACTTCCTGGGTGCCATCAAGTTCGTGCCGTCCCGGAACGCCACCCGTGTGGAAATGACCAAGCCACTGAATATTCTGTTGGATGGTACGAACCAAGTCTCCTTCCATGATTTGCATGTGGTAGATGTCATAAAGAAGCTTGACGCGCGGTGAATTCACCGCTTGCATCACTTGTACGCCCCAGGCGGTGTGGTCGCACATGTAATCTTTGTGGTCGACCTTGCTGTTAAGTAGCTCCAGGCAAATGGTAACGCCGTGGTCCTCGGCAATTTTCTTCACGCGATTGAGCCCCGCAATTGTGTTTTTAGCGCCCTCTTCGTCGGACATCCCTGCGCGGTTTCCGGAGAAGGTGATCACGTTAGGCACGCCGGCTTTTGCCGCAAGGGGGATGTACTCGCGAAAGCCCTCCTCGATCCTTGCGTGGTTTTCGACGCGGTTCATGGCGCTCCCAATTTCGCCGCCTTCGGCGTAGGCCATGCTACAAACCAGGCCGTGACGCCCAGGTATTTCATACTCATCCGGTTTCAGCAGATCCACAGCCTTCAAACCAATTTGCGCCGCGTAGGCGCAGAGATCTTCAAGCGGAATCTTCCCGTAACACCAACGGGAAACCGATTGCTTGATCTGGCCTTTGCGCGGGACCGGCGACTTCTGCTCCGTCCAGGACATCGAGGGCATGGAAGCCATAGTCACTCCCGAGACAGCCGTCTTCAGCATCGTGCGCCGCGATAGTTGTTTAGTCATAAGAATTTACGCAAAGTGGCCGGAGAACGCAGACTGCGTGCGTGGACCGGTTCCTTCCCCCTTTTCAACGGAATCTCTCATTTGTCGAGTGAAACGGTTAACCAACGTCGCCGCCATTCTTGCATATTCTTATCTCATGCAGACGATTTCTTGAAAATCTTCAGGTTATCCACGAAAGCAGGGTTTGAAGGTCCGTTACTGTGGTTGACTCGGTCCCGCGCGGCATGGAGGGGCCAATGGCCACAGCCTCGCCGTGATTCTCGAACCACACCAAAAAGGAGGAATGCTCAGCACCAGTCAGACGCTGCTGGTTGAGCCAGTTGTAATAAGCTCCGTTATCCGCATCGACCAGCGAACCGAGCGGATCGACTTCGACATGGTCGTCGCTTCCTGAGAGCATCTCGTTCATCGGCTTTTGGCGCTGCCGGGGGGCGAACCGGACCAGCAGCGTAAGCGGCTGAGCACGCCGGAGCGCCTCGCGTGCCGCCCATTGCGCGAACGTCGTGCTGAAAACCTGGGTGCCCGAACCCTCCGTCAGCAACTTGACCCGAAAACGATCCAGCACAGCTTCGCCTGATTTGGCCGCGCTCTCCTGCGATCCCTGAGCAGTTCTTCGATCCAGGCCAAGATCGGCGGGACGCAGTTGCGCCAGTAGCGTGCGCAGCGTCTCGGGTCCCATGCCGGGCCGCTCGATCTCCACGCGTATTTTGTTCGATAACGCCGCCCGCGCGGGTTCCAGTGCGTGGTAGGACACGCACGTAAGCGCAGGGTCGTGAGCCGCTTCTTGCCCGCCATCGATATACCAATGACTGTGAACAACGGGTTGCGCTTTGGATCGAGCAGCTGTTGCATACAGAAGCTGCTTCAACCCGTTTTCCGGTTGGATCCGGCTGAAATACACGCCGTGCGGACGCAGCTTGCGAAAGAGCGGTTCTTCTGGAGTGGTAACCCCCTGCCCAATGACCGCAATTCCCAGCCTTGGAATTGCAGGCGGTTCTGGGGGCGCCGCAGCCCGTAAACGTTCCGCGTAAGCGATCGCCGCTAAGCGAAAGGCATCGAGTTGGTGTGTCGTCCAGAGGTACGCCGACAGTTTCTCGACAAACTGTGCCGGGGCGTTTATCCAATCGAATTGTTCGAGCTGCGAGGAAAGATGGATTTGCGCGAAACCTCGAAACCAATCCTGGGTCTGCTCAGGCGAAAGTGAATTCAGATTTGAGAGTTCTTTCTCGAGGGCTTCGCGCTCCGCGGGAAATTTGAAATCGTAATCGATCGCCTCTCGCAACAGGCTTGGCAGAAAACTCACGGGCAAGCGCTGAAGCACGGTGAGATTGTTGGTGACAAGTTTTCGTGCCTCTGGCGGGTAGCCGCTGAACTGCCCGGGTTTGAGCTCGAAGGGAGGCATAGAGCTACGCGAGCTCAACGATGGGCTTGCCTTGCGCAAGCGAAGCAGAAAAACCGAGAATCGAACCAATCGACGGCACGAGATCGGTTGACTCCAGCGCACGGTCGACAACGACGGCTTCGCGAACGCCGGCGCCCATGGCCATCATCCAGGTAGTACGCGAAAGCGTATCGCCGGTGCGATGGTGCTGAAATCCGTTGCCGCCGGAATCATCGTCGGAGTCGCGGCCAAAGTCCGGCAGGATGAAGACCGTGGTGTTGCCGGCGTATTCCGGTTCGGTTTGGATTGTTTTCCAAAGGTCGGCGCAAAGCCGGTCGGTGCGGCGAATGCCTTCGATGTATAGCGAGTACGCTCCGGCATGCGCGATATCGATGTCGTGCATAGTGATCCACAAAAGGCTGGGAGCGAGTTGCCGCATCAACTGGCGGGCGATGTAGACGGAGAGTTCATCGGGACTCGAAAGCGTGCGGGCATGCTTCTTGAAGTCGTCCACGGAGAGCTTCAACAGCATTTCCAACTGTTGCAATTCAAATTGGCCGCCCCCGAGCTCCGGCGTGTAATAAGGCGTTTCGTAATTGTCGCGCAGTAAGTGTCCGTAGTCCGCGCTGCCAGAAGTTGCCGCGGTCAAGAGATGCTTGGGCAAAATCACTCTGGCGCCCAAGCCTGGGCCGTAAGAGCGGTGATTGCTTTCGCCGATGCGATTGAAGCCGTTGCTAGGCGCCACGACCCACGCATCGGACGAAGGGCGCTTCAAATCCTTGCGAAAGTACTCGAACGCCGTCGGGTTTTCCGGGGGAAGGGAAGCAAAGTTGTTGATGGTTTCATAGACGCCGGTGGCCAAACTTGCCGTCGCCACGTAGTGACCCAGGATGCCGCGGTTAACCACCTGAGTGAAAAAGGTGGATTGCGGAATCAAATCCCGCATCAGGTAGGGGATGTTTTCCTGGCCTTCCGGCGCAAACGTCTCTTGGTCGCGGGCGCCACCGCCGAAGGTGATGACTACGACTTTTCTCTTCTTTTGAGGAATGCCGGCTCGGGCGAGGAGCCCGGAGCCTAGCAGTGTGCTACCAAGGGTGACACCGGCGGCGGTGCGCAAGAAATCGCGGCGCGTGAAGCTTATTTGGCTGGCAAGCTCCCGAGGGTTGGAGCCCAAATCCTTTGCCCTTAGAGTTGAACGACGGCCCGAATTCCGATCGGTTTTGGACGGTGATGACATCTCGTAGCTCACTGTAAACGCGATGCTTAGCGTAAGCTACGCCGCGCCTCTAGCGAAGTCAAGCATTGGCTGGGCGTGACAGGAATCTCGCATTGCGGTTACCGGATCGTTCTAAGCCCTCGTTTTTCCAGAAGAAGCCTTATCGTGGGCCTGCCGAGGAGATTCGCAGGGGGCTTGGAGAGCCCCAATGGAGCTTCGGTCAGTAGATGCGAGGACGGGAACCCGATTTGGGGCAGGGTCTTCCACGAACTGCGAAGTCCGCAGTCGGAGAGGCGGATAGCGAAATGGAACAAAGGTGCAAAACGATCATCCGTCTGGGGCTCGAATGGGCGGCTGAAGACACCACAACGAGCGATAGAGTTGGCGAGAGATCTCCAGCATGCTGAGTCGGTAGCGGCGGAACAGTTTGGAGTGCAACCGAGCAAAGGCCGAGCAGAGTACGAAGGCAATGCAAAGGATCAACGTGACCGCCTGCAATCCGTGGTTGGGCAACGGCTGGAGTTGGCCTTGCGCATCGCGGCGCCGCGGCCGATGTTTACAGGCGTGCAGGAAGCCATGCTTGAGAGCCCAGTGTTTGGTGAGATCGCACCAGGCGTTGTTTTCCAGCAACCAGCGATCATGTCCGAGTTGGCGCACCAGCCGGATGGAGAAGGTTTTCGCTTCTAGCGTGGTAATCCACACCCATTTTTCGGACTTGGTCTCCGAGACCCGCTTTCCCTGTCGGTAGTGCCATTCTGTTTTTCGCTCTTCCGAGCGCACCACGCGCATCGGTTGCGGATGCTCCTCAGTGAAGGGAAGATCCTCGGCCTGCCAGAGTTGTGCTTCGACAATGTTGTGGTCATGCTTTTCGGTGAGTTGATCGTCGGGTGCGCGGCCTTGAAACAAGCCCTGGGCATCTTGATACAGCGTGCGGTTTTCCTGTTTCATGGTGATGACCAAATCCCAATCGATTTCTTTGGCCAGCTGGAGAACCGGTGTTTGCGCGTAGAGCGAATCCAGCAACAGGATGTCGAAGAAGCGGCTGCCATAGAGCTCGGGCAGTCTGCGCAGCAAGCGCAGCGCCGCGGTGTCCTCCCCCTCGTTCGGACGAACCCACTCGAGCGCCAGGATGGGCTTGACCGGGCTGCTGACCACCTGGCAGCCCACCAGGCGATGGTAATACTGGGTCTGCTCGACGGGCTGCCCTTGTTGGTCCTGGGAAACGATCCGCCGTTGCAGACAGAACTCACAACAGCGACTGAAACTGCTGAGCACCTCGATGCCGTCCAATGCCGCCACCACACGTCCCTGCACGCGGCCCGGGTCCAGAGCTTTATTCCGTTTCAGTCGGCGATTGATGTTCACCAACATCTGCTCCAGCGGAGCTAGCGAAAAACTCGCCAGACTGTAGCGCAGGACGTCATCGCCGAAGGCCCGAGGAGCCTCGGTGTAATGTTGCAGCTGGGGTTGCGCGAGTTCCGCCTGCAGCTGCAGGAAACTGCTGAAGCGAAAGACGAACCCATGAAACAAAGCGAGAAACACCGTTTGGGGAGAGATGTCCGGATCTTGTCGGCCATCGCGGAGGGTGGCGACCGCCTTCCGGAAATGGAAGACTTTGCGGAGATAGCCAGAAAACGAAGGCAGTTCGTGGTTTTGCGTTGTGTGCATTCTTATAAATGCAAGACAGATCAGACACAAACGTGAAAATACTCTTCCACCTTCCTTACTGTTTCTTACTGTTCTTTTGGGAACCCGGACGCTTGCGCCGCAGGAGTTCGCGGTTAATGGCCGAGATGCTCTCCAGGTCTTGCTTCATCCGCTGGTAATTCTCCACCCAGTGCCGCACTTGTTCGATCTGCTCGCCAGACACCACAGCGCCGGTCGTTCGGCCCGGCGCCAAGGTAACCGTGAGATACCAGCTCGGACCGTGCCGTTCTCCACGGGCGCACTTGCAATCGGGCTTGCCGCAGGTGACATAGCGTTGCAGCAGCGTGCCACGCAGGGTCTGCTCCGCCCGGGGTAGGTTTAGGGCCAGCCCGCGGCGGCGGTTCTCCAGTGCCAGAGTGGAGAGCTTGGCTAACGCTCGGTCTGCTTTCATATAACAGCAAGATAGTGCCACTACCCCGTGAAAAATGCAAATGCGAAACTCCTCCTGTGCGAATCTCCCCCTAACTCTCAGCTGTCCTAGAGGTTAGAATCTTCATGCGAAATTCGTGCGAGATTTCTCGAGATTTCTGGGCCGCGGACCACCTTTCCCATCTGTTTGGCGTGTCTGGGTTTATTATCTTATTCTCAGTTGCTGGAAGGAACCAGGATGGGGCATTACTGCAGGATTTGCGGGCGCGAACGTCCGAACGAGCAATTCTCCGGCAAAGGTCACAACATCCATGTGTGCAAGCGTTGCAAGGCCAGGCCGAAGAGCGAGCGCCAGGCCATTGAGGACAAGGACGACATCTTCGCGTTCCTTGAGCAATCGCACATCTCCGAAAAGAACGTGGTCCAACTTCAACGGATGGCGAAGTCCGACAATCCGCAAGTTGCCAGCCTCGCCGCGATTGTTTTGGATGTCGTCCGTGTTAAGCCGTACAAAACCAGAAGACTCAAGTTCCTCGCCCACAAGCATCCAGAATTGCTGGGTAAGTTGAGGGGCACGGGTTTGATTCTCGCCTAGTCTGGAGGACGGTCATGGCACGTATAGCGAACGAAATCTTCGGGATGAGGCGGGTTCTTTATTTCATAGGCATGGCGTCTACGCCCCTTTAACGATATGGCCTTGCAGCGCGCGGGAAATGCCCTTGGGACGTTCCGTGGTCAAAAAGAATGAGCATTAACGGCGAATCGGGCTGATCAAGATAGCGATGTTTCGGCCCGTCATCTTCTGCTGATACCGAATGTTCTTGTCTGTTGTGACGAGGACAGCAAAGTGCCCTTCAGCCAGAGCCAACAGCTCCCCATTCTCCTTGCAGCTGAAGACCGCGTCTCGAACGTTCTCACATTCATGACCGCACGTGCGTACAAGAAGACAAACCTCGAGCGTTGGTTTCGGGAAACACGAATAATTCATTTTCCGCGGAAGATGGATTTTATTAATTGCCAAAGCCCGGTGTGTTTTTCCGACGGATGTATCTTACCTCTTCGAGTTTTCTGCAATCCGAAATAGGCCATAATTGCAGGAGGTAGCTCAACTGCTTTGCGGGCTCTCGTCATCGCCACGTAAAGGACCCGAGCTTCCGCTTCAAATATCTCCCTATCAAAACTCGATTGATCATCGAATGTAGTCCATCTCGTATAGAAGAATTCGAAGTCGCTATCAACGGTCACGGTCTTCCATTGTTTGCCTTTTGCTTTATGCGTCGTAGAGATAATGACAGAGGCGCCTTCGTCCGCTCCTTGACATTGTCTAAGCGCCGACAGCAAACGGGCTTCCCCATGTTCGCTTACCAAATTCACCCAAGATCTGAGTTCTTCTCCCTCTGGAAGCTCAGTAAAATCAACAATTTCAGCCCAGTTGGCGAATCCGAAGAATTCGGGAAGGTGCCCTGTGTGTCCATTTTTCAGTCTCTGAACGTCCTCGAGGAATCGTTCGAGTCCAGCGGTTCCTCCTAAAATATAACATTTGTCATTATTTGATAAATGGGATATAAGGCGTGAGAAGACTCCGGCGTTTGTTCTACAGAGGATTGCTTGCGGGTAAACAGAACATATTTCCGATTGAATTTCAGGATTTCCACGAATTGGTTCTGAAGCGCCGAGCGATGCGATCACTTTGAAAGCAGCATTGGCAATAGAAGGGCCAAATCGAAATGCCTGAGTTAGCGAAGTCCTATGTGGCGCATGGACTTGGTTCATCGCATTAATTGCACCACGCCATTCATATATCTGCTGGTAAGGGTCGCCGACATAAATGACCTGAGACTTTTGGTCTGCAAGAACACCTAACAAGGCTGGGTTAGAGTCTTGTGCTTCGTCGAGCATAATGTACTCGGCTGAGATTTTTGGAGAAGAGAGTGCCCAGAGCTTTAGATAACCATCGTGCCCTAAAGGAACTGACCTGGATGAGTCTCGCATGTCAGCCCACAACTTCCGTAGTTTTGGAAGAGCTTCTTGAGTGAAAGCGTTAAATTCAGCGTCGTTTAACCCCGCGAGCTTTCCGCACCGTGGAAAGTGTTTAGAAAGAGGTTCAAGATCCGAGCTATAAAGGAATCTATTGCAAGCAGTACGCAATATCGCGCCATAAGAACGATCGGATAAGGTCAATTTCTTGGTGGAATCTGGATGACTAATCGCCGGTAACTGAAGAACTTCGCCGATTAAACTAGCGTTAGCTCGGCCTGTTAACTTATCATCTGAATATCCATACTTCCTTTTAATAAAACCATACGCCAGGCTGTGAGTCGTTGTACATCGTACGGTTTCGGGAAACTGGTTCCGAGCGTCATCCGCAATGGACTTATTGAATGCTAAATAGTGTCCCCGCCCTGTTTGGCTTTGGGCCAAATAGATCAGTGTTGTTGTTTTACCTGCTCCCGCATACGCATCGATCTTCAGCGTGTCACCTTTCTTGAAGAGCTGAAGCGCCTTTTCCTGTTCTTCAGTCGGAGAGAATTTCATGATCGTGAAAATTATTACATACCAGAGCACCTGAAATGCATCTGGACGAACACCATGAACTTGGCTTGTTGGCCGAGACAAGTGTACGCGTAGGCGAACTCTGCGGGCTTAGATTGGACGACGTAGACGTCGGTCGTGGACTGCTTCAAGTGCGACAGAGCGCATGGCGCGGGAAGCTAGGCGATCCGAAGGCGGAAGAATCCACCGGGTTGTCGAACTCTCGCCACAAGCCTGCGAGCAGGTGAGGGCGTTCTTGAAGTCGTGGTGTCCGACTTACCGCCGGATGCTCTTCGCCATGTTGTTTATTGCAAAGAAAGAAAAGCGCGAGGCTGTGGCTCCGAAAATGCGGTGCTGGCGGAACATGCCCCAAATGTGCAGTCGTAGTCTACTGGAATACGGCATTCGATTTTGAGGGTTTGTGACTCGCAACTCTGGCCAGAAATTGAAGTGTTGTGCGCAGAATGAGTGAACGAGTCGTGTTCCAGGGATACACCAGGAGAAGCTTGTGCCAGCCTCTTCTTTTCATATTCGCATGCGGGCGAGGGCTTAGCCGATCAGCATGGCTGACTTTGTATGGCTTTGAGGCAGTTTGGAAAAGGGCCGTTTTTCGGCCCCTCTTCCATTGTGCTCGGACCGGTCGCGGAAACGAAGCAATGTAGTCAAATGCTTAGCCTCATCAAGCGCTTGATAGGCAATGATTTAAGGCTTGATTAGTGTCGGGTTTTTGTAAGGTGCTTTTTATGCTTAGATCAAAGACATTGCGGGAGAGGATCGAGAGCCGGATCGCCCGGAAGCGCGACGAGGGCGTGTTCTTGACGCGGGAGTTTCGGGACCTCGGCGGGGAGGATCAGGTTCTGCGTGCACTACGCAGTCTCGTGCGTGAAAAACGCCTCGTTCGCCTCGGCTACGGAGTCTATGGCCGCGCAGTTGTCTCGCGTCTTTCCGGCGACCCAATCCTTTACAGCCAGAACGGATTTCTAGGCGCGGCACGGCAGGCTCTTACTAAGCTTGGGGTGGCATGGGAGCCTTCCGAAGCCGAACGCGACTACAACGAGGGACGTTCAACACAGATCCCACTCAATCCGATGATACGGGTAAAGGGTCGATTTTCGCGCCGACTCCGCGACGGAAATCAGGAGCTAGTAGTTGCGCGATAAACCGCGCATTTCGTGGAAGTGGAGAGGCATCCTCTATATACGCGTATGCGCGTGATCCTTTGAAGCGGGCGAGGGAATTGGTCGTGACAGTGTGGGATTCTAACCAGTGACGGGGCAATTTCCTAACCAACTGGACTACATCCCGCAAACTCACAAAATGACTCCCCGCTCCTTGCACAGCCTTGCAGTGTCTTGCACTGCCTTCCACCTCCTTCGACGTGACTGGGCATCGCTCTCGACATAGCCTAATCGATGCTAGCCGGTCGAAACCGCGGGTGTACTGCCGGGTTTCTTCGATGATCTTGGGGCTGGCTCTCTCAATGAACGGGAACGTCGCCGCCTTTGCCGGGCTCGTTCTTGGCAAGCAGGAAGCACAACAAAAACATCACCGCCGAAGTCGCGGCGAGCAGCCAGTAGATGTCAACGTAAGAGAGGGCTTGAGCCTGTGACAGTACCATCGCGTACAACCTAGCAAGGGCCTGTTGTTGAGCCGAGTGCGCGCTGAGACCGACATGCGTCAGACGGCTCGTCAAGGCCGTGACTACCGCGTCGAACCGATGAGAGCGTGTGTACGCGGCGAGAACGGACTGATGGTACTGACCTCGGCGTGCAAGCAACGTAGTCACAGCCGAGGTTCCTACGCTCTGCCCGATATTGCGCGTGAAGTTGATCAAACCGGCGGCAGCGTTGCTTTTCGACTCCGGCAGGCCGACATAAGCAGCCATCGTGAGGGGAACGAATAAAAATCCAACCGGCAGGTACTGCCAAATGCGCATCCACGCGGCAGCACGAAAGCTGATGAGTAGGTCGATGTGCTTGCATGAGAAATACATGCCCACAGCGAGAGCGATCCAGCCGAAAGCGAGAAGGTGCCGCGCCTGAAAGTGTCCGGCGAGGCGCCCGACCACCGGCAGAAGGAAAACCAGAAGAATAGCCGCCATCGAAATGACCATGCCGGCCTTTTGCGCCGTGTAACCCATGAGCGTTTGCAAGAACTGGGGAAGAAGGACGGTGGAACTGAACAGAACGGCGCCAAGCGCGAACATCATCAGATTGCAGCTTGCAAAATTAAACCCTTTGAACAGATGGACATCCACAATGGGTTCCTTGTGGCGCCACTCCCAGATAACGAGGGATACCAGCCCGACGGCGGCAAGAATAATCAGTGTGGTAATGAACCGCGACCCGAACCAATCGTCTTCTTGTCCCTTGTCGAGCGCAACCTGGAGAGCGCCTACACCGACGGCGAGCAGTGCGAACCCAACGTAGTCGAACCTCGCCAGGGTAGTCTTCAGACGGGACAAGTAGGGTGGATCTTCGAGTAGCTGAGAAACCAGCAAGACAGCCAGAATTCCCACTGGAACGTTGATATAAAAAATCCAGCGCCAGGAATAGTTATCGGTAATCCAGCCGCCCAGTGTGGGACCAATGGCGGGGCCACAGATGACCGTGATTCCATACAATGCGAAGGCCAACCCGCGTTTCTCCGGCGGGAAAGTGTCCGCCAGGATTGCCTGCGTCATCGGCTGCAGTCCGCCACCGAAGGCGCCTTGCAGCACTCGGAAAAGAAGCAGCATGCCGAGGCTCGGCGCGACTCCGCACAAAAACGAGCTAACTGTAAAAAAGGCGACGCATACTAGAAAGAAACGCTTGCGTCCAAGCCAGCCAACGAGGAATCCGCTAATAGGAAGCACGACGGCATTCGACACCAGGTAACTGGTCAACACCCACGTGCTCTCATCATTGCTCGCGCCCATGCTGCCCGCAATGTGTGGAAGGGCCACGTTCGCTATGCTGGTATCGAGCGCCTCCATGAATGCAGCCAACGAAACCGCGACACCGATGATCCATGGGTTGACCTTTGGCTGTGACGTGGCTTGCTCAGTCGTCAGAGCGCCCGCTGTGCTCATCGCACCCTCACGTTTGGTAAGACTGACAATCCCGGCTTCAACAGTCCCTCTGCATTGAAATCCTGTCCCTCGGTGCGGTCGAAATCGATCCGCACCGGCACCCTCTGCACGACCTTCACGTAATTGCCTGTCGCGTTCTCCGGAGGCAGCAGACTAAAAACCGACCCCGTGCCGCCGCCCATGTTGGACACGTGTCCGTACCACGTACGCCCGTAGGCATCCACCTTGATTTTCACGCGCTGCCCAGGTCGCATATGTTCGAGCTGCGTTTCCTTGAAATTGGCGGTAACCCAGACGTCATCGAGCGGCGCAACTTCCAGCATCTCTTGGCCGACACTCACGTTCTGACCGACTTCAGCGCTCTTCTTTCCA
>Ga0210405_10001897_pt1 | contig 22598 bp, 14 predicted proteins | sample IncBWH11MmetaG_FD_155492 | JGI IMG/M metagenome (GOLD analysis project Ga0210405, IMG submission 155492) | Forest soil microbial communities from Barre Woods Harvard Forest LTER site, Petersham, Massachusetts, United States - Inc-BW-H-11-M | ecosystem: Environmental > Terrestrial > Soil >... | reverse complement strand
GGCGACATGGTAAACGGACTCGCTTCAATAGTTTGAATAGGTAGTTTAATGTTGTCCGCACGTGGCCTCCGAGATGTTTTTGAGAAGTATGGAAAAAAGATGGAGCAAGCTGGAGACGGCAGAATGTCCGGTGTAGAAGGGGCTTCCGCGGTTACCGGAGGAACATATGCGTTTCCGCTGACCTATGCACAACGGCAGCTCTGGTTTCTTAATGAACTCGATCCGGGAAATGTCTCATACAACATCCCCTGGTCCATTCGCATTACCGGCGATCTCCACGTCCAAGCTTTGGAGCGTAGTCTGAATGAGATTGTCAGGCGTCATGAAATTCTCAGGACAACGTTCGTTGCCGTGGACGGCGAACCCCGCCAGATTGTCGCCGAACGCCTTACGATTCCGCTACCTGTCACGAGCCTCGATCACCTCGCGCCGTGTGATCGGGAAGCTACAGCTCGGCGCCTCGCAGCTGACGAAGCGCGTCAGCCGTTCAATCTTGCGAACGGTCCGCTGCTGCAGGCGCAACTCATTCGGTTCGCCCCTACGAACCACGTCCTTCTCCTGGCCTTGCACCACATCATTTTCGACGGTTGGTCACGCCCCATTTTCGCGCGAGAACTGGCTGCGCTTTATGAAGCGTTCCGGCACGATCAACCATCCCCATTGCTGGCACCTAGTCTTCAGTATGCCGACTACGCTGTCTGGCAACGCGAATATCTCAATGGGGGTAATCTCGAGAAGGATCTGGCTTATTGGAAACAACAGCTCGCGGGCGCGCCTAACAGTCTGGAACTTGCGACCGATCACCCTCGCCCCGCGATCCAGACCTTTAATGGGGCGGCCACGCCCATCGCATTCTCAAGGGAGCTGTCGGAAAGCCTCGCTGCGTTGTCGCGCAAACGAGGCGCGAGCCTTTTCATGACGCTGTTGGCGGGCTTCCAGGCGTTGCTCTCCCGCTACACCGGACATTACGACATTGTTGTCGGTACGCCGGTAGCGAATCGCAATCGCAAGGAGATCGAAGGAATTATTGGGTTATTCGCCAACACTCTTATTCTCCGGACAGATCTCTCCGGCGATCCCGACTTTGGAGAAGTCGTTGAACGGGTAAGAAAGAACGCGTTAAAGGCGTATACGCATCAGGAACTGCCATTTGAAAAGCTCGTTGAGGAAATGAATCCCGAACGTAGCCTCAGCCACAATCCACTGTATCAGATCATGTTCTTGCTCCAGAATGCTAGATCGGAGGCCTTTGAACTCAGTGGTCTTGAACTTCGCGTGCTGGGTGGGACAATTACTACGGCCAAGTTCGACATCTCAGTCTTTCTTTCCGAGACGGCCAAGGGTTTGCTTGGGCGGATCGAATACAAAACAGATCTGTTCGACGCGGGGACGATCGAGCGCATGGCGGGGCACTACCGGACGCTGCTCGAAGGGGCAGTGGAGAATCCCGGGCTGCGATTGTCGGAGCTGCCGTTGCTGACGCCGGCGGAGCGCGGGCAGATCGTAGACGAGTGGAACGCGACAGAGGCCGAATACCCACGACAGCTTTGCCTCCACGAGATGTTCGAGCAGCAGGCAGCCCAAACGCCGGGAGCTGTGGCATGCCTTTTCGGCGAGAGCCAGCTCAGCTACGCAGAACTGAACGCACGCGCCAATCAGTTGGCGCATTGGCTTCAGCGGCGGGGTGCCCGCCGCGGGCGGCAAGTAGGTATTTTCCTCAAGCGGACGCCTGGACTGCTTGTGGGATTGCTGGGGATTCAAAAGTCGGGAGCGGCGTGTGTGCCCATCGATCCGGCGTTTCCGATCTCGCATATTTGTCAAGTGCTGGAGGAAGCGCAGTTGAGCGCGCTGCTGACCGAGCCCGGGCTGCGGGCGAGCCTGCCGGAAGCGCTATTGCCGGATGTGATCTGCGTGGAGGGCGATTGTGCGGCAATCGCACAGGAGGTGGAGACCAATCCGGAGAGCGGGGCCGGGCCGGCAGACATTGCTTGTGTGATTTTCACCTTGGGACCGACTGGACGAACCAAGGGAGTACAAATGCCACACCGCGCATTAGTGAATGTGCTTACGAGTATGGCGCGGGAACTGGGGATGGGGTCGGCTGACGTGTTTCCCGCGCTAGCGAGTCATGCCTTCGACATGTCTATTCCGGAGCTGTATCTTGCGCTGATCACTGGCGGACGCGTGGCGTTGGGGCCTGACGCGCTGGCAGGAGATGGGAAACAATTGGCGGCGTTTCTCCGGGCCAGTGGAGCTACTATCGTGCAGGCCACGCCGACCACGTGGAATGCGTTGCTGGAAGCGGGGTTCAACGGCCAGGGGCTGAAACGGGTAGTTGGGGGCGAAACGCTGCCTCCGGGTCTGTGCGCGCGGCTGCTGGAGGCCGAGCCGTCCTTGTACCACTTTTATGGGCCGACCGAGACAACGGTGTGGTCGGCGTTTCATCACTTCCGCTCAGCGCTGGAGCCCATTGTGATCGGGCACCCGCTGGCCAACACTCGGATCTACATCCTCGACCGGCATCAACAGCCCGTGCCAGTAGGGGTCGTAGGCGAGGTTTACATCGCAGGCGACGGCGTGGCTCACGGCTACCTGAACCAGGCGGAACTAACGGCGGAGCGATTTTTGGCCGATCCGTTCAGGGCTGCGCAGCGGATGTACCGGACAGGAGATCTGGCGAAATTTCTGCCGGGCGGCCAAATTCAATGCCTGGGGCGAAGGTATCTCTCGACCGGCGTACTGGATAGTCAATTTGCTTACTGGAAACAGCAACTCACGGGCGCTCCCGCCTCGCTTCATCTCCCCACGGACCACCCGCGCACCTCTTTCGCCAGCTTCCAGGGAGTGCAATGTCAAATCGTGGTGCCCGATGCAATGCGGGTGGGCCTCACGGAGTTGAGCTGCAAGGAAGGCGTGACCCTTTTTGTGGCGCTGCTGGCGGCGTTTAGCGTCCTGCTCGCACGGTACTCGGGTCAGGACGATATTGTCGTAGGCACGCTGGTCGTCGGGCGCAATCGTCTCGAAAGCGAAAAGCTGATAGGTCTCTTCGTAAATACCCTGGCTCTTCGAGTCGTCCTCCCGGGCAACTTAACGTTCCGCCAGTTGCTTCACCGTGTTCAAGAAGTGGTTCTGAGCGCGCATGCGCATCAGGACTTGCCGTTCGAAAAGCTCGTTGAAGAGTTGGAGCCGGAGCGCGATCTCGGCCGTAATCCGCTATTCCAGGTCATGTTGATATTGCAAAACGTGCTCCCTCCCAACCAAAAGTTCACGGGCGCGATCTCGCCGGCACTTCCTCTTCCGGGTGAGACTTCCAAGTCCGATTTAACGATGGTAATTACGGAGGCCGCGGAGGGCCTTTGGATCACTTTCGAATACAACAGGTGTTTATTCGAGGGTTCCACTATCGAACGCATGCAGGAGCATTTACAAACCCTTCTTCAGGCCGTAATAAACGACAGCGGGCAGGAGATCGCGCGGATTCCGCTGCTTAGCATAACTGAACTGCGGCAACAGATCGAAGAGTGGAACGCCACCGAACGAGAGTACTCACGAGGAGCTTGCGTTCAGGATCTGCTAACGCCTATTGTGCAACACACACCCAGGCGAACCGCCGTAGTTTGCGGGCGTCAACAGATCAGTTATAGCAAGCTGAATCAGCGCGCCAACCGATTAGCGCGTTATTTGCGGAAACATGGTGTCCAGCCGGGATCTCTGGTTGCGGTATTCCTGCCACGTTCCATCGACATGGTGGTAGCACTGTTGAGTATTTTGAAGGCGGGCGGGGCCTACGTGCCGCTCGACCCCGCGCATCCAAGAGAACGCAGTGCGTTTATTCTCGGAGACGCCCACATCTCCATTCTGCTGACGCAGCGCTCAATAGGCGAACTTCTGCCGATACATGGAGCCAAGAGGATTTATCTTGATGACGACTGGTCCGAGATTGGCCGCGAGCGAGCTTCAGAATTGCCGCGTGCCGTCTCGCCCGATGACTTGGCATACGTGATCTTCACCTCTGGTTCGACGGGCCGGCCCAAAGGAGTAGAGATTACGCACCGCAATTTGGTGAATTTCCTCCAAAGCATGCAACGAGAACCAGGATTCAGCGCCCTCGACACGTTGGTGGCAGTGACCACTCTCACCTTTGATATCGCGGGTCTGGAACTATACCTTCCTTTGATCAGTGGAGGAAAGGTGGTAATCGCTTCTCGCGAGGAGTCAACCTATGTCGACGCGCTGAGGCTTCTGCTGGAGCGCTCGCAAGCTACGGTGCTGCAAGCCACGCCAGCCACGTGGCGGATGCTGGTCGAATCCGGGTGGAAGGGCGACAGCCAACTCCGGGCTTTCTGCGGAGGCGAAGCTCTTTCCGGCGATCTTGCTTTTGAATTGCTTCCGCGTTGCCTCGAGTTGTGGAACATGTACGGCCCGACGGAAACGACCATTTGGTCGTCGATATTCAAAATCGAGTCCGGCGTAACTGGCATAGTACCCATCGGGCGGCCTATCGCCAACACGCAGTTTTACATTCTGGACAAAAACCAGAAGCCCGTGCCAGTGGGAGCGCCGGGGGAATTGTACATCGGGGGCTTGGGAGTGGCTCGCGGTTACCTGAACCGGGAGGACCTGACCGCACGGAACTTTGTTTCTGATCCCTTCCGCCAGGAGGGCCGTATGTACCGGACGGGCGACCAGGCGAAATTTCTGCCGGATGGAAACGTCCAGTACCTCGGGCGGGCGGACGATCAGTTAAAGGTGCGCGGTTATAGGATCGAGCCCGCCGAAATCGAGTCAGCTCTTGGTCAACACCCGGCTGTCAGGGATTGCGTCGTTGTTCTGCGCGAGGAGCCGCCTGGACCGCGACTAGTTGCTTATGTGGTGACAAGGTCTCCGCTCAACTTGTTAGGCGAGGAGCTTGGGAATCATTTGAAAAAGACCTTGCCTGACTACATGGTACCGAGTATCTTCGTTAAAGTGGATTCGTTGCCTCTCACGCCGGCAGGGAAAATTGACCGGCGGTCGTTGCCGGCGCCCGAACCACAACCAGCCTGGTCCTCGCAGAGGAGGGAGCCTCGCGATGAGTTCGAGATCGCGCTACTGGAAATCTGGAAGCGGCTTCTGGATATCGCGAACTGCGGGATGACAGACAACTTCTTCGAGTTGGGCGGTCATTCCCTTCTACTAGTTCGTTTGTCAGCCTTGATCGAGAAGGAGTTTCACCAAACCGTTCCTCTATCTTTTCTTTTTGAGTCCGCCACTATAGAAAAAATCGCAGCCTTTCTTCGGGATATCTGCCCGGATAAGTCCGGCTTTTTTCTGCCGTTCAATGAGACTGGATCCGGGCCAGCTTTCTTTTGCGTCCATTCCCTGGTGGGAGATGTTATCAGCTGTCGCCACCTCGCTCGGTTTCTAGACCCCGGTCAGAGATTCTACGGGATACAAATGCCGCCCAAATTACGGACTCCTGAGTTCACCGCGTCAGTTGAAGCCATTGCACGGCGGTATGTCACTGAGTTGCTCGTGTTCGAGCAGGTGGGACCCTACGTGTTGGGGGGATTTTCCGCTGGAGTTCCGATAGCTTTGGAGATGGCCCAGCAACTGAAGAAGGAAGGCCACGACGTCGCTCTCCTGGTTTCAATTGATGCCGCGCCGGCCAACACAGGTGGAGGAAGCCGCCGTCGGAGTGCGGGTTATTACTGGAAACTACTCCGCAATCTGCCGCGCTGGGCAGCCGACGATCTCGCCTTCAGATTTTCGTGGTCCAATTTCTTCCGGCGACTGATCCGCAAATCCAGCGGATTTGTCAAGAGCATCCCCGTCGTTGGGGAGAGCCAGGAGGAGATCGCGCAACACCGTGCCAAAGTTTTTGTTAACGCCGGAGCGTACTCCGAGAGTACCAAGGCGTTTATGGAAACCCTCTGTCTAACGCTGGCCAAGTATGTTCCGAAGCTGTATAGCGGGCGCGTGGTGCTATATAAGACTCGGACAGAGCCTCTTTTCAGGATACGCGAACTTGATCTGAAGTGGAAAAAGATAGCGACAAATCTGGAAATCGTTCAAGTCAACGGCACACACATATCGGTATTAGAGGAGTCCAACGTCGGACTCCTCGCCAGAGACCTCAATGAGCGGCTGAAAGAATGCCGGCAGCGTGCGTTGTCTCAATCAGAGACTTGGAAACCGGAATTTCGGAGCGAGGAGCCAGCGGGAATGGAGTTAGAATTGCTGACTGAAGTGGAGAGGGCTTCGCCAGGCAGGGCGCTTCAAGCCAGCGGACAGTCTGGAGGAACATAAAAATGGTACGAAATGAGCTGACGCTGGGCGCGATTCATCTCCCGAATCGAGCGCGGCGGACGTTCAGATCTACTAGTGGTACGAAGACGTTCTATTTGACGTCAACTCGGAATATAGGTGGTTCATCTGCAGTCAGGGCGGCGTGTCAAGCAGCCAAGTTCATGATCTGCCAGGACCGCACTGGAGGCCGTACTTTCACATGGCCCTGATACTTTTCATGAGGTTATGACTATCAGCGCCGGGGCGAACAGCGCAACGGCCGGCAAGTGTTACGTACAAAGTTTCATCACACCTGATGGCACCAACTTCTACGCCGAGTCAACCGGAGATATCAATCAATGAAACGGTGGGTCCTGTTAACTCTTGTGATCACGCCAGCATGGAGTCAGAGTTCGGTGAACGGCAGTCCGAATCAGATCATTGGCGTCACCCAGACGGAAGACGGCGCCGTCGGAACGACGTTGAATGCTGTTTCGCAACGTACAGTAAGCGTGCTGGATTTCGGTGCGGACCCAACTGGCGTGGCCGACAGCCGAGCAGCTGTCCAGGCTTCAATCAACGCAGTCGCTTCGACGGGTGGAACGGTACGCCTTCCCCATGGTACGTATTTGATGAATTCATTTGTCGCCTCGCAGCATCCTTGGAAGTTTGTGAATATTCTCGTTCCCTCCAACGTCACGCTGGACGCAGATCCGGGTACGGTATTGTTGCAAGGGGCAGGCGGTCGGCAGTTGGTAGGAAATGTACCTAGGGCAACGTATGTAGAGAACACTGTTCTTGCTGTTGCAAAAGCGGCCACGTTTCAGGTGATAGCATTCCAGGATCCGACTAAAAACGGCGGTTTTTATGCGGCCAATGCAACTAACGGCAATGGTCAGACCATAACCACAACAACTGCGGCGAACGCGGGCAACTTCGCCGCTGGCGATTACATCGGAATTTACTCAGCAACTACCGGTGACGTTATTTTGAGTGAGATGTCGCACGTAGAATCAGCCAATGCTAGCACTGGAGTCATCACCCTGGCCTACCGCCTTGCCCGCGGCTTTGTGACTCCATTTGTAGCAAAAATAACCTCTCTAACAACAACTCATGTCAATATCCGCAACTTGGCTGTTCAGGGAGCCTCGCCGTTCAATGTCCAAGAGGCTTTTGATGTTAATGTCGATCATTGCAATTTCATTTACGATAACACCGTTGGCGGTTCGAATCTAATTAATGGTTTGGGCCTTAACACTATTCGCGGGTTCCACATGTCGGATAGTTCTGTTACGCCGATCGGAACTCCTATAACCGGAGTGGAGCTGCCACAGCGAAACAGTCAGGACGTTACGTTTGAGAGAAATACATTCATAGTTTCGAGTGTAGGTGTGGGGGAGTTTCCGGCTCACTGGCGCTTCAACGGAAATCATTTGTGGCTAACGTACAATTCCGGCCCCGGCGGGGGTTTAAATGGGTTTCCATACCAAGGCTGGGATATGGAGGCGGTAGGCAACGATATTCATGCTGGCGATTTCTCTGGGTCTGGGGCTTCGTGCGTCACCGATGACTCCGGTGCGCTTGCATCGACGTCCGGGCGGATTAGATTTATAGGAAACAAGATAGACTGCGCTGCAACAGGCAATTACGCGGTCTCTTTGAAAATTCCTGGTACGTCGTGGATTGGAAATACTATCACTGCCAAATCAGGCACGGTTGGTGCGCAGCTCCTATCTGACAACTTTGTATTCTCCCGTAACTTCGTCTCCGTTGCTGGTGTGACCCAGGCTATTTCGCCAGGTGCTCTCTCCACCGTAGATAGTGGGACGATTAGCGACAACACTGTTGTTGGAAATGGAACAGCCAACTGGGGCATTTTGTTTACAGCTCCAGGTACGCCCCAGACTGGAGGCTATGTTATAAGCGGCAATAACATGACAGGTTTTACTAGCGGAGCAATAGAGCCGACGCGCTTATTGAGCCATCCGGGAACACGAATCGTCGGAAATAGAGGAGCCACACCCCACTAATATGAGACGAGTTGTGGTGGTTTCTCTCGCGCTGGTGCTCAGCGGCTGTTCGTAGACGTCGATCAATAGCATTTCAAATCAGATTGTTGGTGGATTGAACATGTTCATAATCACGGAAGCGCCTACAATTACGATCGATGCTTCGTTGGGCTATAACTGTCGGGTGTGATCTTTGCCCGCAAAGGGGCGCTGGCGGTAGCCGGAAAGTTACATGGGAACTAATTCAGGATGGTATTGGAAGCCGCGCTCGCTCTTTGGTCCAATTTTTGTGCTCGGAACGGAGGCAACGGCCATGACGTCGACCACCTCGGCGTCTAAACGAGATTCTTATGGGCGAGATCTCCAATGCAACCATGGCTAAGTGATACGTGGTCAGCTCGCGAAGTCGTATTAATGCGCAGGTCACTGTCAATTCTAGCTTTCCTTTTGCTGGCTGCGGCAGCGCGCGCGGACTTCTGTAGCTTTGCGCCATCGACGTGGGGAAAAGCGTGGAATTGCACGATCACCTGGAACGGATTACTGCGGCAGTACGTGCTCTATGTGCCGCTTAATTACGCTACCAACGGAACACATGCGATTGTCTTCGGTTTACATGGATCTCAAGGGTCGGGTCCAACATATTCAGATCCCAGCATTATCAATAAAGCGGACTCGGCTGCTTTCGCGGTGGTCCTGCCGAGCGCCACAAACCCTCCCAGCAATACCGGAATATGGCAGTTTGCTGGTGATGCAGGAAGCGACTGGCTCTGGACAAGTCAAGGTGCCCTACTACCTGATGATATGGGGTTCCTCCGCCAGTTGATCGTTGTGCTGAAGGCTAATCTAAACCCCGACCCCAACAGAATATACGTCTCCGGCTTCTCCGTAGGTGCAACAATGACACATCGAGTGGGAATAGAACTATCCGACGTGGTGGCTGCAATCGGCGTGGATGAAGGAATATTCCCGGTCGTAGATCCCAATACGGCGCCTAGTCCTTTAGCCCCAATCTCAGTACTCATGTTTCATGGAACTGGGTCCCCTTTCAATTTCTGCGGGGCCTCCTCGGCCTCTCAACATTCGAGCTTTGCATCGCAGGATCAGACGTTTAATTACTGGGCAGGTACGCATGCGAATCAGTGTTCGACCATGACTACGAGCACATTCTGTACCGGGCTTACGGGGTCTATTAACAGTTCTCCGACAAGCAGGTACGGAACGTCCTGCCTGGCCGGGACGGCGGTAACCCACTATGAACTGGTGGGAGGAGATCATCAGTGGTATACCATACCGATGAACAACCCGGCATTTATTCCCTACAATTCGAGTCTCGCCAATCCACAGCCGGGAATTACCCTCAATGATATCCTCTGGAACTTTTTCGCGGCCCACCCGAAAGCGTCGGGGACCCTATCCGTTAACTTGGCAACGATCGTCAATGGAGCGAGCTACGCGGAAGCAATGGTCTCGGCTGGTGAGATCGTGACTCTCACAGGATCCAACATTGGGCCCTCAGCTCTCATGCTTGCCGCGATCGATCAGACAACGGGGCGTATTGCTACGACCCTGTCTGGCACGCGCGTGCTGTTCGATGGCGTGCCCGCTCCACTTGTCTATGTATCGGCCACCCAGGTCAGCGCGATTGTGCCGTACGAGGTTGCTGGAAAAACATCTACATCAGTGCAGATGGAATTCAACGGGCGAACTTCGGCCACGCTGCAAATTCGGGTGGTTGCCGCAGTTCCAGGGCTGTTCTCGGCCGATGCGTCCGGACAGGGTCAGGGCGCCATTCTTAATCAGGACGGCAGCTACAATTCCGATTCCAATCCAGCGCACCCCGGCGATATCATTACGCTGTTCGGCACCGGCGAGGGGCAGACGGTTCCTCCGGGAGTCTCCGGCCAGATCGCAGCCACCAGTCTTCCAAAACCTGTCTTGCCCGTGTCAATAACTATTGGCGGTCTGACTGCGGAATTAGCCTATTACGGCGCGGCGCCCAACCTGGTAGTTGGTTTGTTTCAGATAACCACGCGATTGCCGGACGGAATCTCGCCAGGCGATGAGCAGGTCGTCGTAACGGTAGGTTCGGCTCAAAGCCAGCAGAACCTGACTGTAGCGGTCCGGTGATTTAGGGCAGACGAGCAAAAGATCCGATCCGCAAGGCCTGGATCAATACACTGAATGACACATGAAATATTGTTGCGGGTGGGAGTTACCGGTACAAAATCACAGCGCAGACTAGCATACACGTGGACTAGCTTTATTGCCAGAAACAAGGAATGCCCTTAAGGACTGCGGCAGGAAGTGCGGACCGTTGTGACTCCGCCCTTCGACAAGAAGCGATTCGTGAGAAGTGACGGTCAAAATTTAATCCTGGCCGAGAGCCCGGAGGCCGTGGATGCAGCCAATCGGGAGTTCTACGCCAAGTTTCCTTATCCATGGCCGCCCATGAGTTTTCCTCGTTTGGAAGATCCGGACTTCGAAATGGTAATGTTGAACCAGAGCATCGGGTACTTCGGCCACCGTACGATTCCTTCCGACGCGAATATATGGGTCGCTGGATGCGGGACTAACCAAGCCGTGTACACCGCACTCCGATTCCCTAAGACTACTGTTATAGGTTCGGACCTTTCACCTGCGTCCCTTGAAATTGCCGCCAGGAATGCTGCAACACTCGGGATCGCGAACCTGGTCCTGCGCCAGGAGAGCTTGAACATCGTCACATATTGCGACGAGTTCGACTACGTGATCTGTACCGGGGTGATCCACCACAACGCGGAGCCAAAAAAGGCACTGGAAAATATCGGGCGGGCACTCCGGCCCAATGGAGTGCTTGAGGTGATGGTGTACAACCGCTTCCACCGTACGTTTACAACGGCATTCCAGAAGGCAGTGCGGACCATCACCAGGCATAACAGCCGCGCTTCCAGCTACGAAGAGGAATTGGCTGTTGCAAAGGCCATCGCTGCGACTGAGCCGATCGCATCGAGCGCGCATCTGGCGCCTTTTCGAAATTGTCACGAGTCCAAACTAGCCGATGCTGTAATTCAGCCGGTGGAGTACAGTTATACGGTAGAGTCATTGGCTGCTTTGGTGGCCGAATGCGGCCTAGAGCTGATGTTGCCGTGCTATGATCAATTTTCCCAGGCAAGTGGTGCAACTTGGAACATGCAGTTCGGCACGACCGAGTTGCAAAAGCGGTTCGACACCCTACCGGATGGCGTTCGGTGGCAGGTGGCCAACCTACTCTTTTTGGAAAGGTCGCCGATGCTATGGTTTTTTGTGAGACACAGGCAGGACGCCAGCGATGGCCACTATGAGGCCTCCGTGAACCAGGAATTCCTTGATCGCAAATTTGTGCGCGCTACGACCAACCTGAGGAATTATGTAAGGGGGGCGCGGGATCTGAACTACAGGCGGTCCCTCCGGTCCATCGCGTACCCGTTCAAGCACAAGGACAACCTGGTGCGCTGTGTGGTGGACCGTGCGGACGGAAGGCGTGCGATGCGTCAGATTCTTCAAGAGGTCGGCGTTGATACGGCATCCCACAAGACTGTCGCGGATCTACGAGTGCAGATGACTACGTCGCTCTGCCCGTATTTGTGGTCGGCTGAATGAGTCTGGCAGTCGAAGGAAGTGTCCCAAAATTGTCGGTGCTTCATCATTTCGATACGTCTCGGCCGACGTGCTCGACGAACTGCGCCGCGAGCATTACGCGTAGGCATTAAATTTGATGTGAGCGACCTGCCGGAAATGTTCACGATCAAAGGCCCTCACCATAAACGATTCGTCTGAGATCCGCACGAGGCCGTTTTTTGCGAATTGCCGAAGAAAAGTCAGGTAGAATCGAAATGAATATGGCCGCCGTAAAGCGATTCCTAGCGGCAGCAGCCCCGGATTCACTAAAAACTCGACACCACATCATAAGGAACGCATGGATCGATGGCGCGCATAGGAGGCATGTCGGCTGCCCGGCGGCTACGCTTCCGACGGAAGCAAGTCGATACCTCTGCAGTGACAACCCCAAACTCCTCGATCTACAGCGCAGATATTCAGCCGAGGCTCAGTTCACTCACACGTTCTGGAAGAATTGGCGCAAGCACATCAACCTCGCGCACTTCCGTGGCGAGGGGCACTACCTTGAGCAAGGCACCGGCCGGCACGCCGAGTTCCTTTACTTCGCGAGTACTGTCTATCTGGAAACGATCGACGACTGGAATCTTCTGGACAAGTTACGCGAAGACGATCTGTTTGGCTGCCACACGTTTTCGTTTCCACCGGCTCGGCTGGTCAGCCGCGATCTCCTGGATTCAATTCTGGAGCTATACTTTCTGCGCAAAGCACTGAGCCTGAATCGGTCGGATAACCTGCGGGTACTTGACATTGGAGCTGGGTACGGCCGCTTCGCACATCGCTTCCTTGAGACTTTCGCGAAAGGATCAATCACGAATGTCGACGGCGTCCCAGAATCCACATTTCTGTGTGACTTCTATACTCGCTTCCGGGGCCTCAGCGCCCGATCACAAACACTCCCGGTGGATGAACTCAACAAACTGAATCTAGGCCAGTTCGACGTCGCCGCAAATATCCACTCATGGAGCGAGTGCCCACGGGAAACTGTGCGGAAGTGGGTGACGATCCTGCGGGATCTCCGAGTGCCGCTACTGTTTGTCGTTCCTCACGACTCAGACTTCTCGAGCAGAGAGCAGAATGGTAGCGATACATTCCTGCCCGAAATAACGCGAGCCGGGTACCGCGAGATCTTTCGGGCGCGCAAGTTCTCACATTCTGAAACCCTGCACGGGCTCTCCCCTGTGCTGTACGTTCTGTTCAGCCTTAAAGAGGCTGTCGTGAATAATTGATCATGTCATTTTGCAAAGTAAGTTATTATCCTCTTGAGGTGCCCATGGGAGGTGACTGCTCCCAGAAGGTCCTGCTCCCGGAGGGAAATCGGACTTCCATCGGCGGCGCAGTAGATCTGCGGTTCAGTACTAAGTCAATAACTTTATCGCAAAGATCCGATGCCCGACGTCCCGTTTCTCCGGTTTCTTCTTTCTCCGCTGCTCGGTGGGCTTCGACGTTTGTTGCACAGACGACCCATCTGGATACAAGGCGCGGGGCTTAACACTTCTGAGATTTGTGGCCTTATCTTCCGAGGAGGAAGCTGAGCTGAGCAATGATACGCGCCGGTCTCCCAGGATTCCTCGTTGTACTGTCAGCAAAGTTTCTGGTAGCGACCTCAACATGTGCGGCTGTATTCGTTCTTGTTCCCGCGGCGTCAGCGTCGGTTATTGTCAATCCCGGTGACACGACTTTCTGCGGTGTCTATGATCTACGTACGACAAAGAAGCCGATCACTGTTCCGGATGGCGGTTTTTTAATTCCATAACGGATGGCGGGGATACCGCGACGCTCGAGGGCACAGTTCCAACCGCTGGGGCGTACCTTGGAGTCCAGCACCGTTTAGCGAGTCAGCGACGCCCAAAGTGGGATTTCAAGACTCGACGCTGATTTTGGATTTTCACTCGCCCACGATGACGTTAGCTCCGCAGGCGAGAGGCACTTCGGCTTCGAGCTCCAACCAGCAAATTCTCAAGCTGAATCAGTAACGGTAACGTGGTTCGCCGGCGGAACTTCATTGTTTTTGGAAGCCCTGACGGTATATGGAAATGGCGGAGCATGAAATACAGAGGAAGTGAACTTGCAGTGGGACAGATTAACAGATTGAGGAGCGATGGGGATAATCTCATCTTGGCGGAGAGCCCCGACGTCGTCGATGCCGCAAACCAGGAGTTTTACGCCCGGTTTCCCTATCCGTGGCCGCCTATGAGTTTTCCTCGTTTGGAAGATCCAAATTTCGAAACGGTCATGTTGAATCAGAGCATTGGGGATTTTAATCACGCTACGATTCCTGCGGACGCTAAAATCTGGATTGCCGGATGCGGAGCCAACCAGGCAGTGTATACCGCGCTCCGCTTTCCCAAGGCCACCATTGTCGGATCCGATCTTTCCCCAACCTCTCTGGAAACGACAGCGCGCAACGCGAATACTCTGGGAATCCAAAACTTGACGCTCCGCCAGGAGAGTCTGAATGACGTTACATATTGCGAGGAGTTCGACTACATTGTGAATACCGGGGTGATCACCATCATGCCAGTTCCGGAGAAGCCCTTGTCGAATATGGCCCGAGCGTTGCGGGCGAACGGAGTGCTCGAACTGATGGTGTACAACCGGTTCCATCGCACGTTTACGACGGCGTTCCAAAAGGCGGTGCGGACCATCACGAGACACAACGGCCGGGCCTCTAGCTACGAAGAGGAGTTCGCCGTCGCGAAGGCCATTGCCGCGACCGAGCCTATGGCTTCGAGCCACCACATGTGGCCGTTCCGAAACAGCCATGATTCTAAGTTCACCGACGCGCTGATCCAGCCTGTCGAGTTGAGTTACACCGTAGAATCTCTGAACACCCTCGTGGTTGAATGCGGTCTGGAGCTGATGTTGCCGTGCTACGATCAGTTTTCCCAGGCGGTTGGTGCGCTCTGGACGATGAGATTCAGCGCGACCGAACTGCAGGAGCAGTTTGACGCCCTACCGGACGTCATTCGATGGCAAGTTGCCAATTTACTCCTTTTGGAAAAGTCGCCGATGCTCTGGTTTTTCGTAAGACATCGGCGGGAGTCCAATGATGGGCGCTACGAGGTCCGCGTGAGAGAGGAGTTCCTCAATCGGAAATTCGTACGCGCCACTACCAATCTCAGAACTTATGTAAGGAAAGCGCGGGACTTGGACTATAAGCCATCTCCCTCCTCCATCCCCTACCCGTTTAAGCATAAGGATGCTCTGGTGCGCAAGGTGATCGATCGCGCAGATGGGCATCTCAGCATGCGTCAGATTCTAAACGAGCTTGGGGTGGACATAACTAGTCACAAAGCGGTGACAGACGTGCGTGTTCAGACGACGACATCGCACTGCCCTTACCTGCTGAGCCGCATAGCTTCTCCCAGTAATTGAGTGAGGACTTAAGACACAGGATCGAGATTAGGAGTCAGGGGTATGGAAAATCAGTCGAGCAACGCTCTTTCGCTTTCTTCACAGGAGAATTCGCTTGGGTCTACGCAAGACAAGGCTTCCCCATGGAATTTGGTGTTGCTGATGCTGTTGGAAGGGCCACTGCAGGAAGAGCAGCTGCAGCAGGCTCTGGGCGGACTCGTGTCCCGTCACGAAGTGCTGCGGACCGTGTTTCGCAGTCATACGGAAAAGGAACTGCCTTTCCAGATCACCCTCGGGACAATGGAACTGGCGTGGGAATCCGTTGATCTGAGCGCGCTAGACTCGACTGCCAGACAGAAACAATTGGAAGACCTGTTTTGTCGGGAACAGGAGCGCCAGTGCAATCTTGACCGGGGGCCGGTTGTTTCCGCCACTCTGATCCGTCTTGCTACGAACCGGAGGGCTTTCCTGCTGAGCGTTCCTGCCCTCCTGGGCGATCTGAACATCTCCAGCATCCTGATGCAGGAACTCGGCTCGATTTATGCCGGAACGCAGCAGCGCATGGTAGAGTCGTCGCGAGACGTGCAGTTCTCTCAGCAGGGCCCTTATCTATGCCAGGCCACGGAAGAAAATGCGCAGAGTGCCAAGAGTTTCTGGAGTCAGCAGGCGGCCGCCGACCGGCTTGTGCTGCCGGAAGAATTTGCCGCCCGTGGCCTGTTTCGGCCGCGGTCGGTAACCGCCAGGGTGCAAGGCTTGCTTTTGGAAGGGATTGATTCGGCTGCAAAGAAATACCGAGCCTCGCCCGAGGGAATCCTGCTGGCCGCATGGCAAGCACTGATCTGGCGCCTCACGGGACAAAACAGCTTCCAAACGCGGGTTTTCTTTAGCGGGCGGGAATTAAAAGAGCTTGAAAGTACGCCAGGTTTGGCAGGCAAGTTCTTTCCGATCCCGACGCGGTTCGACGGCGATTTGTGCTTCAATGACGTCGTGCAGCACGTCCAGGGAGCGCTGGACAATGCCGCGCAATGGCGGGGTTATTTCGTGCCGGGATATGGCATGGAAGAACTGCCCGTCGCGTTTGAGTGCACGCAGCTTCCCGCCCGGCAAATACACGGCGATGTAACGTTCCAGGTATTACGACATTCGGCCTGCACCGAACCCTACCGCCTCAAACTGTCAGCGCAACGCGGTTCGGAAGGATTGACGCTGGATCTGGGTTACGATGCGAGCCGGCTGGAGCGGGCAACTATAGAGCGCTGGATGCGACATTTCCAGACGCTTCTGGCGGGAGCGATAGAGAACCCCGAAACCGCAGTGAGCCTGTTGCCGTTATTGACGGAAGGTGAACGCCGTCAGGTGCTGGAAGAGTGGAACCAGACCGCAGTCGCGTTTCCACGGGACCTGTGCATACACGACCTGTTCGAGGCACAAGCAGAGCGGACTCCGGATCGGGTTGCAGTGCGCTTCGGCGAGGAAACGATCAGCTATCGGGAACTGAGCGAGCAGGCCAATCAATTGGCACACCACCTGCGTCGCCTGGGTGTAGGGGCGGGCAGCCTGGTGGGTCTGTGCGTCGATCGTGGCGTCTGGATGGTAGTCGGATTGGTGGCGATTCTGAAGGCCGGGGGCGCCTATGTGCCTCTCGACGAGGATAATCCAAAGCCCCGATTGGCTCAGCAACTGGCGGACGTCGTGGCGCTGGTGACCGAAGCGAAGTTCGACGAACGGATTCCGGAAGTCGGCGGGCCTCGAGTCTGTATCGACCGCGATGGTTCCCAGTGGAGCGGGAACCCGCGAAGCAATCTCGGAGCTTGCACGAATCCGGAGAATCTGGTTTATGTGATTTTCACGTCCGGCTCCACTGGACATCCCAAAGGAGTCGCTGTCCGCCATCGGAACCTGGTGAACTACGTGAATTTCATTCAGCGCAGACTGGAGTTGGAGAAAGAGCCCGAAGGTTGGCATTTCGCCACCGTATCGACACTCAGTGCCGATCTGGGCAACACCTGCATTTTTCCGGCGCTCGCTTCCGGCGGTTGTCTAGATGTGATCAGCGAGGAAGTAGCGCTGGATAGTGCACGGCTGTCACGCCACTGCCGACAGCATCCAGTGGACGTGCTTAAGATTGTGCCATCCCATTTGGAAGCGCTGCTGGGGAGCAGCGAAGGTGCCGGATTGCTGCCACGGAAGTACCTGATCCTGGGCGGCGAAGCGCTGACCATGCGTCTTGTGCAGCGGATCCGGGATCTGGGCGGCGACTGCGAAATCGGCAACCACTACGGCCCGACCGAGACCACGGTGGAGTCGGTCGTATTGCGGCTCAGTGACTACGCCGAGCCCAAGGGACGAGAACAAACCGTTCCCATTGGGCGGCCGGTCGACAACACCCAGATCTACATCCTGGATTCGCACCTTGAGCCGGTACCGCTGGGCGTAGTGGGTGAGCTCTACATCGCAGGCGAGGGCGTCGCGGCTGGCTATTTGAATCAGCCGCAACTAACAGCGGAGCGGTTTATTAGCCATCCGTTCCTGGCAAACGGTACGATGTACCGTACCGGCGACTTGTGCCGCTATCTGCCAAATGGAAATGTCGAGTTCCTCGGCCGTGCGGACGACCAGATCAAGATCCGAGGCTTCCGTGTCGAGCTGGATGAAATCGAAGCTGCGCTGACCAGACACCCAAGCGTGAAGCAGGCGGTGATCGTGGCCAAGAAGGACGCCCGGGGCGACAAACGGCTGGTCGCCTACGTGGTGGGGCCCTCTGGGACGGAAGAACTGCGCACCTATCTGAGGGAGCAGCTGCCGGAGTACATGGTCCCTTCGCCAATCATCCCGTTGCCGAAGCTGCCGCTGAGCGCCAACGGCAAAGTGGATCGGCGAAGCCTGCCCGAACCGGAGCAATTCCAAAATGAGTCCCAACCTTACGTCGCGCCGCGCACGGACGCCGAAAAAGCGATTGCGGTGATTTGGAGTGAGGTGCTGGGTAACGAGCGCATCGGACGGGGAGAAAATTTCTTCGAGATTGGGGGCCATTCGTTGGCTGGTATTCAAGTGATCTCGCGGATCATCGATCACTTCGATGTAAAACTAGACGTCGGGACGATCTTCGATTGGCCCACCATTGAAGGGCTGGCTGAGGCAATCGAGATTGCAAAGGAAAGCGGCGTGAACGAACCTATAGAAGCCAAGATCGTCGCGGTCCCCCGTGAGCAATATCGCTTGCGGTAAAGTATTACGCTATTGGCAATGGCCCGCATCGAGAGCTTGGTTCCGCCTGAGCGTTCGATTGAGGTGATTGAACTTCCTATGGACCTTCCATATGAAGGCCCGACTAGCAATAACGGATCGTGCCACTCCGGAAATAGCATTAAGCCAAAACGAAAGGCCGATGAACAAAACCTGGCTGCGCTGTGCCAGACCCGGCAAGACGGCAAGTCCTCTGTTGCCCCGCGCACCGCGATGAGAGAGCGCTCGTGGGAAAACCTACGGGGAATTGTCGGAACGTAAGCGTTTCGGTCTGAAGATGTCCATCATCGGAAGCAATTCGGACAACTCAGATTCCTGGACATCGTCCCAGGCTCGCGCGGAAGGTATCGAAGCCAGTGATTCGATACGCTTGACCGCAACCTTAGTATGCCGGCCGGAGTGGACTACAAACTTGCGGTGTCTCTTGTGAATGCGGAACTCCTCTATCTAAAGCAAAATGTTATGGTCGAACCGCTATTCGATCAGTGGTATGCATGGACCCATCTGATCCCGCCGGCGACTGCTTGTCGGAATATTACCGAACGGCATCTTAAGATCATCGATTCCTATATAAGCAATCCCGACCTCCACGCAAGCGCCGTACGGAATCCGAAGATGCTGGGAGGGCCGTTTATCGACTACGGTGGCCGGCGCGTAGATGAGATCAAGGCGTTGCGCGACAAGACGAAAACCGACCGCGCGCTGATGATCGAGCTGTCGAAAGCGATAGCGGAACTCGACGTTATGCTCTGCTCAGAAGCCACAGGGTTTTCGCTTCAGCCGTTATATGCCAGGGTGCCCGAGCCACTGCGCGGATATGTCGAACTGGTCTACGATCTGAACAATAACGCTTCATTTCGGGTGTTGGAATCGTTACTCTATCGCAGCAAGTATTATGATCGGTCCGCGCAAAGTCTAGCGTTGTCTTTGATTAGCAGTGATAATCGGCCTTTTGTGTTGAGCACGCCCCGGTTGGCATCTCCCGAATCCATCGATCTGCATATACCTTTCGACTGCGAAGTCATAGACTGGCTGTTTCGAACGAAGCGCTGCCCGCAATCGTGGGGGGAGATCCGGAACACTTTGAATGTTTCGGACTCCCAGGCAAGACTTCTCCGCTCGATGTTTACGCACGAAACTCCCGCCACGTACAAGCCTTATGCCGGAGATGGGATTCGCTGGCGTTACTTCGGACACGCTTGCATCCTTGTGGAAGGGGTTGGCATCAGCATGCTACTCGATCCGGTCCTGAGTTATACCTATGAAGCGGGGATCTCGCGGTATACATATGAAGACCTGCCAGAAAAAATCGATTTCGTCCTGATTACCCACAATCACCAGGATCACGTTCTTTTCGAGACGCTTCTCCAGCTCCGCCATAAAATAGGGACCGTTATCGTGCCGCTGAGCGGATCCGGAGCTCTGCAGGACCCGTCGCTTAAGCTCCTGCTGGAAAATGTGGGGTTCAGGAACGTAGTCGAACTGAGAGAGATGGAATCTATTTATTTTGATAATGGCGCCATCACCGGTCTGCCTTTCCTGGGCGAGCATAGCGATTTGGACATACGATCCAAGCTGGCGTACCTTGTACGCATCGGGCGGCATCCGCTCCTATTTGCAGCTGACTCCTGCAATATCGAGCCGGCCTTATATACTCATTTACATCGGGAAATCGGTGACGTGAGTGCGCTGTTCCTCGGAATGGAATGTGACGGGGCGCCGTTGAGTTGGTTATACGGCCCCCTACTTACGTCGAAGATCGATCGGGCAATGGACCAGTCGCGCCGGCTTGCCGGATCGAACTATGAACAGGCAATAAATATCGTCGAGCGATTCCATTGCAAGGAAGTCTACGTGTACGCGATGGGTCAGGAACCGTGGCTGAATCACGTCATGAGTATCAAATATACCGACGAATCACGACCAATAGTCCAGTCCAACCGGCTTATTCGGGAATGCCGTGATCGCGGCACGTATGCGGAACGTCTTTTCGGGGAAAAGGAAATTCTGCTATCGTACACTGCTTAGGTCCGATTGCAAAGCACAGTCGTTACCTTCAAGTCTTTCAATTTACAACCTGATTGGTAATGTATCAGCTTATGGAATCAGCACTGAAGGCGTCGATACGTCGGCTCTTGCCCAGGCGGTACGTGCCGCATCAAATCATAACCGGACCTTTGCGCGGCATGCGAATCGTAACATCGTGGAATGACTACCCATCCGCCATTCTTGGCTATAACGAGAAGGCACTCTTGCGGTGGCTTGGCAGGAACATGCATATGGGTGAAACGTGGATCGATGTCGGCGCTCACTATGGCTACACGGCAATGGCGATGAGCCGGCTAGTTGGCGCTGGAGGCCGTGTGTTCACATTCGAGCCCACGCTGAGCACGGCAGGCTGCGTTTCCAGGACGGTTTCTATTAACAAGCTGAGTCAAGTGACAGTTGTGCCGATGGGACTAGGATCTCCACCAGAACTTGAGGTGAAGCGGATCGCAACGACGCGTGGAATGTCGGATAGCACGCTAAAACACGGTCGCGATGAGGTGACGATTTTTGTGGCGTCCTTCGATTGGCTTTGGCCGCAGATTTGTGGTGGAAACTACCACATCGACGGGGTTAAGATCGATGTCCAAGGAATGGAAGTCGAGGTTGTGCGCGGGATGGCGGCGTCGCTGAAACGGTGGAAGCCGAAATTGGCGTTGGAAGTTCACGAGGGCGTGGACCGGGAGACGCTATTGACGCTGCTTGAGAACTGCGGATATGCCCGGGAGGCGACTCCAATCGAGCCGGCCTCCCGGGAGGCCTCGGCGCGGTATTTGGACAATCGAAGCTACGAATTTCGAGTGAATTAGGGCATATCGTTGGAGTGCTCCTTTTTCCGTGTACAGCGAATTGCGGCCTCTGAGGGGGTTTGTGTTGGTCTGGTAAAGTGCAAAAGAATTGACTGATGCTGATGCGGATTTTCCATCTTCTTCCCAACTTAAATTACGGCGGACTACAAAAGGTTGTCCGGCTACTCGCCGTGTCTCAGAGACAGTCCGGTCACTCGGTAACGATTGGCTGTTGGACTAACACGAGCAATCACCCCGAGGCCGAACGTGAGCTGGAGCGGGCAGGCGCGCATGTTGTACACCTGCGACGCGGAACTGACGGTGGGATGCTTTCTGGCCGTAGGGTTCTGCTTCATAAGCTCAAGGGGCACCTGGGCGCCAGAAACGCTGACATCCTGCATGTCCACAACCCCTTCAGCTATTACCTTTATGGCGCACTGGCTGCGCGAGCTGCGGGCGGGACAAAGATTGTAAACACCATACACATAACTGCGATGTTCGACCATCCTAGGTTTGGGAGAAGAGGTCGAACACTATTCTGGACTGCCGCCATCTTGTCACACGGGCTCGTTTCAGTCTGTTCGGACGTGGATGCTTTCCTCCGCAGCAGATTCTTTTTGCCAGGAACTAAGCTGTTTGTTGTGGATAATGGTATAGATCTGGCTCCCTTTCTGGCCGTACCGGCCCGACACTTGCGGGACGATGTCGTATTCGGCTTTGCGGGACGAATGGCGCCCGAAAAAAATCATCGCGTCCTGATTGAGGCGTTTGCTTTGTTGCGCCGAAAACGTAGCAATGTTCGCCTTCGACTCTTAGGGGGTGGCGTCCTGGAACCGAAGTTGAAGGAACAAGTCCGCAATCTTGGTTTAGAAGATGTAGTAGAGTTTTGCGGTTTTAGTCACGATGTCGCTAGATTTCTCGGCAGCCTGGACGTCTACGTATTGCCGTCGGACTTCGAAGGTCTGCCCTTAAGCCTCCTTGAAGCGATTGCTTCCGGGCTTCCGGTAGTCGCAACCGCAGTGGATGGAGTGCCCGGAATTGTGCAGAACACCGGCAGCGGCTGGCTGTGCCCGCCGGACAATGCCGATGCTCTTCTGGCGAGTATGGAATCGGCGATCGCTTCCCTAGACTGCAGAGAACGGGCAGAACGAGCAAGGCATTTGGTGGCGGAACGGTATTCGGCAGACCGTATGAATCGTGATTACGAGCTGGTGTATCAGAAGATTTTGCAGTAAGCAGAAGCCAAAGTCTA
>Ga0210405_10001891_pt1 | contig 22658 bp, 27 predicted proteins | sample IncBWH11MmetaG_FD_155492 | JGI IMG/M metagenome (GOLD analysis project Ga0210405, IMG submission 155492) | Forest soil microbial communities from Barre Woods Harvard Forest LTER site, Petersham, Massachusetts, United States - Inc-BW-H-11-M | ecosystem: Environmental > Terrestrial > Soil >... | reverse complement strand
GCTAACGTTGTCCACTGTGAACGCACTGGTTCCACCCCATTCATTTGTCGCGGTGTTGTTCGGTGCGGTCGTGTTGGAAGTGATCCGCGTATTCACATTCCACTCGGTCACCAGGTTCGCGCCAGTAGTTGCGTTGAAATTCCCCGTGCCCACGAAAATCCGGTCCGTGGTGCCATCAAAAAAATCAAGCAATGGAGAACATGTGCCCACCGGGTTGCTGCCACCATTAATGTTCCGGTTGTCGGACATCGCCGGCGTGCTGTTCATCAAACCGTTCGGCGCCGAAAAAGACAGCGCATACAAGCTTGGCCTGGCTGAACTGCTGGCTTGCGTCCCGCAGCCATAAAGTGTCCCGGCGCCAGCTTTCGGACCAGTGGTGAAGTATGCGTTATCGAAATCGCCGTCCAAAATGAATTCGTTTGCGGCGGTCGCATCCGGACCAATCGCAGCAGTAACCTGCGAAGTAAGCGCCAGGTTCATCTGAGATACGATTGCATTCGTATTGCCGACATTAGTCGCTGAAAAGACATAAACGAATCCGTTGGTTGAATCCACGATGGGCGATAGTACGATTGGATCCGCGCTCGCATTGCCCGCAACCGCAATCGATCCACCAGTGGTAAACCCGCTGGCTCCCGGCGTAAACGAGTACACCGAGAAACCGTCCGACACGAATACCTGATTGCTGACCTGATCGTAGACCGGAGACGTCAATTGCGCATTGGCCTTCACCGTGACGCAATACGCCACGGTTGGGGTTCCTTTGAATACTCCGGTGATCCTGTAGAGGTTTCCGTTGTCAGCGCCAATATAGGCAACGTCGTTGGTGTAATCGACGTATGCCGATGAATTGCTGTTGGGTTTGTTGTTGGTGCTGCAACCGCTGAGCCCGCTGTTGGCGTAGTTCAATCGCACTACCGAAGATCCGCCCGTACCGGGCTTCACCGGATGAGTCGCGTCGCTGCCCTGGCCAGCTACCCAGGTCAGCACGTCAAACATCGGCGGAGTGGAGTTTTCGATGAATGCCACCTTGGTTCCGTCCAGTGAAAGCGTCGGCGAAAGATACGACGCTGCCGTGCCCACCTCGTAAGACCACATGAACGTAGGCTGCTTATAGTCTGTGGTCGGCGGGGTTTGCGGCCCGTTCGGACAAGACGAAGAAGCCGTGCCCGTATACAAATTGTTAAACGCCACAATATTCGCCTGAGTGGCGCTCGGCACAGCCGCAATCGTGTAAACCGCGAAGTCGTTCGCACAACTGTAATTCCCGGTGGTATTGAAGCTGTACTTAGCCGGACTTTCCCCGATCGGCATTCCGCCGGTTGGCCCCAGCGACATCGCCCAATCAATCTTGTCCTGTTTTCTTTGCGGAGCGGGGAACGGGCGTGGACGTTGCTCAGGACCGCGCGCTTTCGGGAACACGTATGAGCTACGCTGATTCCAGTTGATCCAGCTGCGCGGGTCTCTCGCGGCCTTCGCAGCAACCTCCGGAGAAGCTCCATTAGTAAAGAGGATGTGCCGTGTGCTCCAATCGAGCGGTACGCCGACGTGACCTTCTCGGGATTCCTGTGCCAGCAAAGGTTTTGCCGCACACAAAAGAATCAGAATCAGGCAGACTAAGGTCCGACGGACATCCGTTGCATGGCTCGCCTGCAAAGCATTTCTCAGCGCCATAGGTTTCATCTTGATCGCACGCAAAGCCGCCGAGGCGTCAGCTGTGCCAAGGCAAGCGTTTTGTTCCATTCTTAATATTCGCCGACATTTCAGGAATTGGGAGCCTTACTTTCGTAACTCAATATGAACTGCCGGAGCCTCGCATGGTGACCAACGTGTCCGGAAACCAGCCAGGCAACGCCCCCGAGGATCACGGCAGCCGTTTGCTGAACAACTCCCAGATTCTCGCGACAGTCTCGTACTGCGGCCGCCTGCCCTCTTCGAGGTCAAAGAAACAATTTCGGTTGACACCGCTCTGGATCGTTTTATAATGATTCTTATCCGATAATCATGCGCCTGAGCCATAAACAGTTCCGTGAGCGGGCCGCGAAGCACGGTTTGGCGGTCACGCACCAGCGCCAGGTGGTCTATGAGGCCGTCATCGCTGCCCACGGACACTATTCCCCGGAAGACATTTACGCCACGGTCCGGCGCCGCATTCCATCCATTTCTCTGGCCACGGTCTACAACAATCTGCGGCTTTTCATCGAGTGTGGGATGCTGCGCGAGGTCAGTCCTCATGCGGCCACGTTGCTTGTGGACGGCAATCTCGAACCTCATCACCACCTGGTCTGCTCGCGCTGCAAAGCGGTGCAGGACATCGAAGGAGAGTTCATCGATTTCAAACGACTATCCCGGCATGTGCCGGACGGTTTTGACCTGACGCAGCCGCTGGTCGAGGTCTTTGGCCTCTGTCGCCGCTGTCGCGCCAAAAAGTAATTTTTTCAGGCAGTACCCTGTCAAGAATCGAAGGAGGAAATCATATGGAAAATACGCTCGCAACTTCATCGGGGAGCGTTGTCCCCGAAACTAAAGACAAAAGCACCTTGACCGAATCGAAGTGCCCAGTAGCGCACGGCGCTCGCAAATCCCACACGAATGTTGATTGGTGGCCGAATCAGGTGAACGTGAACATCCTCCACCAGCATTCCCCAAAATCCGATCCGATGGGTAAGGAGTTCAATTACGCACAAGAGTTCAAGACGCTTGACCTGAATGCCGTAGTCAAGGATCTGCATGCCTTGATGACGCATTCGCAGGCGTGGTGGCCGGCTGACTTTGGCCACTATGGACCGCTGTTCATTCGTATGGCGTGGCACAGCGCGGGCACGTACCGCATCGGCGACGGCCGCGGTGGGGCCGGAGCCGGGCAGCAGCGCTTCGCGCCGCTCAACAGCTGGCCGGACAACGTGAACCTCGACAAGGCACGCCGGCTGCTATGGCCGATCAAGCAGAAGTATGGCCGGAAAATCTCCTGGGCCGATCTCATGATTCTCGCCGGTAACGTCGCATTGGAGTCGATGGGCTTCAAGACATTCGGTTTTGGCGGCGGCCGCGCTGACGTGTGGGAGCCAGAAGAGCTGAACTGGGGCCCTGAGGGTACATGGCTTGCCGACGAGCGTTACAGCGGTGATCGTGACCTCGAGAATCCGCTGGGTGCTGTGCAAATGGGCCTGATCTATGTGAATCCGGAAGGGCCCAATGGAAAGCCGGATCCGATCGCTGCGGCACGGGATATCCGGGAAACTTTCGCCCGCATGGCGATGAATGACGAAGAAACCGTTGCGCTCATTGCCGGCGGACACACCTTCGGCAAGACGCACGGCGCTGCCGTTCCCGCTCAATATGTGGGCAACGAACCCGAAGGTGCTTCCATTGAGGATCAAGGCTTCGGATGGAAGAATAAGTTTGGCAAAGGTCATGGTGCTGACACCATCGGCAGCGGCCTGGAAGTTACATGGACAACGACGCCTACGAAGTGGAGCAACAACTTCTTCAATAACCTCTTCAAGTACGAATGGGAACTGACGAAGAGTCCCGCCGGTGCGCATCAATGGACACCGAAGAATGGCGCAGGCAACGGGACGGTGCCGGATGCGCACGATCCCTCAAAACGTCACGCGCCATCCATGCTGACCACTGACCTCTCCTTGCGGTTCGACCCTGCATACGAAAAGATTTCACGGCGTTTTTACGAGCATCCGGATCAGTTCGCGGACGCATTTGCGCGGGCGTGGTTCAAGTTGACGCACCGCGACATGGGGCCGATCCCGCGTTACCTTGGCCCGCTCGTTCCGAAGGAGACGCTGGTCTGGCAAGATCCGGTTCCCGCCGTGGATCATAAATTGATCGGGGAGCAGGACATTGCTGCGCTGAAGGCGAAGATCCTCAAATCCGGACTGTCGATCTCCCAACTGGTCACGACTGCCTGGGCATCAGCGGCGTCGTTCCGCGGCTCCGACAAGCGCGGTGGGGCGAACGGGGCGCGCATTCGCCTCGCGCCACAAAAGGATTGGAAAGTGAATCAGCCGGCCGAACTGGTGAAGGTCCTGCAGAAGCTGGAGACGATCCAAAAGGAGTTCAACAGCGCGCAGTCCAACGGGAACAAAGGGAAGAAGGTTTCGCTAGCGGACCTGATCGTTATGGGCGGCGATGCGGCGATCGAAGAAGCTGCGAAAAAGGCCGGGCACGACGTGAAGATTCCCTTCTCGCCGGGGCGCACGGATGCTTCGCAGGAGCAGACCGACGTGCACTCATTCGCCGTAATGGAGCCGATCGCGGACGGGTTCCGCAACTATCTCCGCAGCGGACAGGTCCTGTCGGCTGAGGAATTGCTCGTAGATCGGGCGCAGTTGCTGACATTGACTGCCCCCGAAATGACGGTTCTCGTCGGCGGCTTGCGCGCCCTGAATGCGAACTTCGGGCAGGCCAAACACGGTGTCTTCACCAACCGGCCTGAGACGTTGACGAATGATTTCTTCGTCAACCTGCTCGACATGAATACGAAGTGGGAGCCCACGACATCCGAAGGCGTGTATGAGGGGCGCGATCGCGCGACCGGCAAAGTCAAGTGGACCGGCACGCGCGTCGATCTCGTCTTCGGTTCGAACTCCCAGCTCCGGGCACTCGCGGAAGTCTATGCGTGTGACGACTCGAAGGAAGCGTTTGTAAAGGACTTCGCGGCCACGTGGAATAAGGTGATGAACCTTGATCGCTACGACCTTGCCTGATCGTAGCGAAAAAAGTTCGGCGGAAAAGAGAGCGGTCAACTTCGTGCGGTTGGTTGGATCGGCTAAAGCGAAGTCGTCGTTTTTGCTGGCTGGCCGGGGGCGCATCGCGCGCCCCCGTCTTTACCAAGGCACGAATTTCCTGAATCGTCGGCCAACCAGATGGCCATTGGTTCTACGTGCCAGCGATGCCCTTGTTCTGCAGGATCCGGACCACCACCCGACGATTCTCGGCTTGACCCTCCGCGGTTGCGTCAGGAGCTACCTGAGTGCTCGTTCCCATTGCACCCGGAGCGAGTACATTCGTCAATGGAATGTTGCCCTGTTGTTCCAAAAACTCGAGCACGTGATCTGCGCGTTCCATGCTCAAGCGTTGGTTCAATGCGGCACTGCCCACCTTCGAGGCATATCCCTGCACCTGAATGATGTAGGCAGTGATGCCCTTGGCCTTCTGCGCCAGATTCAGTAATTGTGGTTTGTATTGCGATTCCACCACTGTGCTGCCATTGCCGAAGTAAACCGTCACTTCGCCCAGGATGTTGTAATCCGCCAGCTCGCCGAAGCGCTTATTGTCGGCCGCGATTGCCGCCTTATTGGCAGCAATTGCGGCGGCGTTCGCGGCAGTCTTCGCCTGTTCAGCCTGGAGCTGTTGCTGTTCCTGCTGAATCTTTTGTTTCTCGGCCTGAATTTGCTGGTCGCTTTGCTGAATCTGCTGCTGGTTCGCCTGGGCTTGTTGCTCGGTCGGAGCTATACCGGCCTGCATATCTTCTGCGGCCTTGAGGTCGGAGCCTTTAAATTTGACTGTGTCCGCCACCAGTTGGTTCTGGGCGTTGTAAGACCCCTGCACCTGCACCGGGAGACCCGGCACAAGAGCAGTCACACCCATCTCTTTCTTGCGAACATGGAGCAACCCCTCAACTTCGTCGACCTCAGTGGAGGGCGTGAGGACCACCACCACGTTTCCGGAGTCCTGAGTCTGCAACGTCATAGTGGCGCCGCTTCGTCCGTTGATTACTCCTTGCAGGTTTTGTGCCATAGCAACGCCACTACCCAGAATGACTGCTAGCAATGACACACCGGCACTGAAGGCGATTCTTCCGCTCCTGTTTTTAATCATGGTCCTCACTCCACTTGGACTTGTCTCGTTTGGATTTCAATCCGCGGTCAGGCCACGTGGACCTTACTGCGTACCATCTCGGCGAGACCTTGACGTCCTCCGACAACTTAAGTCAGCCGGGAAACAAGTGCGACTGGCAGAAGTAATAGTTCTTGGCTGAAATTAGGTGAAGGTACAGCTAATTTCATACTGGACCTTCGAGTCGCTTGTTCTGGAGAGCGTGGGTCGCCGGACTTCGCTTCACTCGAACTGAATCAATACGATCTCCGGTTGTGTGCCGAGCCGCATCGGTGGGCCCCAGGTTCCGGCGCCGGTTGTGGTGTAGACCATCATGTTTCCGAACTGCTTCAGGCCGTAGGTGTATTCGCCGAAGATACGGCGGGTGAACCAGGTGAAGGGGAAGAACTGACCTCCGTGGGTGTGCCCTGAAAGTTGGAGCGAGATGCCAGCTTGTTCGGGAATTGGAAGGGCATGGGGTGCGTGCGAGAGCAGGATGCTGGTTTCCTCGCGCTTCAGTGCGGCGCGCTCAAGGACGGACCGGAATTGATCGGCGTTGGCGGAAGTGTGATGCTGCACTCCAACTACTTGCACGCCGTCGACGGTCACTTTCTCGTTGTTGAGAACACGTATGCCGGCTCGGCTCAACGCGTCGAGATATTTCGATGGGTCGGAAAACTCCTCATGATTTCCGGTGATGAAGTATGCCCCAAGCGGAGGCGACAGTTCTTTCCAGGGAGCAGCGAGGGTGACGGCACCGACTTTGGTTCCGTCGTACAGATCGCCGGTAAGGAAGACTACGTCGGGGCCTAGCCTTGTGAGCCTGGCAACGATTCGCCGCATGAATGTTATGCCGTTGACGTGGCCGAGGTGAACGTCAGAAACCAGCGCCGCCACCCGTCCGCGCCAGGTCTTAGGAAGGTTCGGCAGCTTCACCGTGATCCGCTTGACGCGAACCCAGCGGGCATTGACGAGAGCGTAGATGCCCGAGAGGACCGCGAAGCTGAACACCACGACGGCGACTGCGGGAAGATCTACGTGCAGGCCGGTTAGACGACCTCCGAAATAGAGTGTCCAACAGAGGCAGGCCGCGAGAAAGAGGAAGTTCACCATGCCCAGCCATACCGCGGCAATCGTGTAAAAGACACGCACGAACCCGTTGAAATAGCGAAAGGCCAGGAAAGAGGCGGCGACGAAGCTTACCGACAGTAAAGCCAACGCTGCCTGTGGGACGGTAATGCCTGGCGGGTCGGAGATTGCGCGGAAGTCGATCCAAGTCCGGTAAATGAACAAGTGGGCGAGCAAAAGGATCGACTGAATGACCACGACGAATACGGCAATTCTTGAGCGCAAACTAGGTCCTTAGTGATTGAGATTCGAGATAGGGACTGCGCTGTCGGTGCCCGACAAGGATTTTGTGGATAAAAAGCTGGAGCCGACGACCAGAGTTGAACTGGTGACCTGCCGATTACGAATTATCGCCCGGTCCGACGGCTGCAATAGCTAAGTTTATTGTAGCAAAAGACTTTAACCAATTTCCGCCCGCACGGAAGGGAGTTCTGGCGATGTTGATAACGTTGGCTCTAGGTGAAACGGGTTGAACCCTTACGTCACAAACGCGTCACAAAGACTCAGAACACAGAGGGCTGCAAAGCTTGGATGAAGTCTGGAGGGGTACCCCCTCTACCTAGGTAGTGAGGGCTATGGCGGTCAAGTGTCACTTTCGCAAGAAAGATGGCGGACATTGCGGCGCAAACGCGCAGCCCGCAAATGGTCTATGCGTCTTTCACGATCCGGCAAGAGCGGACGACGGTCTTCGGGCTAGACGAGCGGGCGGGGTCCATCGCAGCCAGGCAGCCGCGGTACTACCGTCCGACACACCGGATCATCCCCTCGGCGATACAAATCAGGTCTCGGTCTTGTTGGCGGACTCCATCAATCGGCTTCGCCGAGGCCAACTTGATCCGCGCGTAGCAAATGCCATGGGTTACCTGGCGAGTGTACTTCTAAAGGCGCTCGATCAACGACTTGAAGAGCGCCTCGCCCACCTGGAAGCAGTCATTTCCGGGAAGGGAGAAAACGAATCCGAGGCTTTTGAGTTCCGACCGGCGAAGGAGTCGAGACATGAATAGTCGTCAACGGCGCGTCAGAGCGATTGAACTCACTCTGACGCCCCACGAGGTCGTTTTAGTGTGGCTCAGAAACGCATTGCAGGCGGGGACCTTCGAAGAAGGAGCCAGACACTCGACGCCGTATCGTGGTGCGATTGCGAATGAGGTGTTCCGCTGCGTGCGAAGCAGCATGAAAGGTCAACCGGAACCGTTGATCGAGCGAGCCGTAATCCAAGCCCGCCGGGACGCTGATTCCCTCTACCTCCTCGTCGTTAATGCAAATACGGCAGTGCTCGAAGGCAGGGTGGAGCGCGAGCGCGAGTACATCTTTCTGTTGGGCTACCTGAGTGCCGAGATGCATGGGAAAGCTCCGAAAGACCGAGTCCAAAGGTTGCGCTTGGCGCTTCTAATGTTTCTCGAAAGCGTGATCACCCTGGACGCTGCGATTGCTCAAGTTGCAGCAGAGCGCCTAAACGGCCAACCGGTGTTATTCCGCGACTGCTCAGTCAAACTCGAAGAACAACTTCAGATGGCTCAACAATTGTCCGAACACTTCAACTTTCTGGCACGCGCGGTGGATGCCGACGAGATAAATCTAGAAGAGCTCCGGAATAGCCTTCAATCGGAAACCGATCGCCAAGTCTCCATCTGGGTCCATCTCGCCCGTGTCCAGGCACTCGATTTATTCGGCACCGAGAAAGAGACGCACGCCGCAATGGAACAAAGTTTCCTTCTTTTCAAGGACAACGGAACTGAACAATAGCCTGAACAACATTATGAAGAACCTCCACAACGTTGCAATACACGAGGCAGGACATGCTGTGGCCGATTGTGTTTTAGGTCATGGGCTGACGCCACAAGGAATTGAACTCAGCAGATTTACAAGAATTGAACTCAGCAGATTTGACGACGAAAGGTTCGAGGGAGTGGTATACGCCAACGACTCAAACCCACGTGACTGCATCGTTGCCACCTTCGCTGGCCCGATTGCAGAGTATCGCGCGACAAGGGAGATGAGAAACATCGAGACAGACGTGGGCAATATCGCACTCTGTTGTCGAGAACTGCTCGGACACAAGAACACCTTCGTCGAGAATGAATGCAATTACGAGAACTTTGGTGACTTCTTCGCCTTGGTCTTTAGCCTCTCCGAGCATACTGACCGCGTACGGGCACTGCAAGACATAGAAGAATACGAACTAACAATAGAACTGGTCGACGGAGTCCGTCCGCTCGTAGACAGGACAATCTTTGACTTGTTATGGCCGCTGGCACAGCGAGGTCACGAAATCATCAATTGCAACTGGCCAAAGGTGGAAGCAATTGCAGCTGAACTGTACAAGACTAAAAAACTAAGTGGCGACGAAGTCCAAAGCATCATGACCTCATCCGCGGCAGCGAAGTAGCCGATGCCGAATCCAGCGAGAAGCGCGATAGTCACAAATAAGCTGCGAAGGCGAGCCGAAACGCCGGCAACGGTTGAACACGCTTCAAAAAACCAACGACCTACGGATTATGAGTCGCCAACCCGCCACTGATTCTACACAAGTTCAACAAGATGGCTCGGCAGATTCCGGCAAAGTCCTGCAAAATCCGCAACCCCCGCGCAACCAGAAAGGGGGCTCCGAATGAACGTCTGCGATCCACTATGGAGCAAAGCGACAGCAACCAATCAGCAAATGAAATCGGAAACTGGGACACAGAAGAGTTTCTTGTTTAACGAACCTGTAGAAATGGTGCACACCGATGCTGAAAGGTCAGCCACCAACGTTTCGCAATGGCAAGTGCTCGCACTGCGGGGTTAACGAGCGCCGGAAAGGCGGTCGGTATTGCCTGGAGTGCAACAGGAGATATACCAGGCTTATCGAGCAGCGCAGAGGCAGAATGAGGTTAGGTTGGCAGCGCAAAACTGTGACAACGTTACCCTACAGTCCCGCCAAGTCGAGCCCATCTTGAAATCTATAGGGCCTTAGCCGCAACGAGGGCACTAGCGAGAGATTCAATAGTGCGCTGTGATCGGCTTGCCGCCGGGCTAACTTGTCGTGCATTGCCGTTATTGCGGACCCGGTGACTGAATCACTCGCGGCCTAACCGCACGTCACTGTGATAAACCAACTTGATGACCTATTTTTCAGGGTTGTTGATCGCCTTGTGCTTTGGAGTCTTTATTTTGTACACGGCTATTAAAGCCATTCGCTTAAGCCATGGTGAAAAGCGGCGACTCCAAGTCCGATTCTGGTTGTTCGTCGCCTTCGTCGTTCTTGTTCTCGTCTTCGGGCGCTGGTTTGCTGCACGCAGCGGCAACGTCGTCTGGCGGCAAACACTAACCACCAACATTCTTGCCGACCTAGCGACGATAGGCGGCTTGATCTTATTTATTCAATCTCATCGCGCGCTCGGACGGAATTGGAGTTTTGAGGTTGTCATCCAAGAAAAGCACGAACTCGTCGAAAAAGGGCCTTATGCTTACATTCGCCACCCGTTATACAGCGGCCTTCTCCTGATGTTCATGGGCATGGCGTTGTTCTGTGGTCGGAAGGCGTGCATTGTCGTCTTCGTCTATTGTTTCTTCGGCGTTTATTTCAAGTCGCAAATGGAAGAACGTCTTCTGGCGAAAACTTTCTCTTCATATTCCGAATACAAACGGCGTACCAAAGCCCTAGTTCCTTTTATTTGGTAGTTGGGTACGATGGTTTGTGAAATCAGCGATAAACACTCAAAACCCCTCAATGAGTGAAATCGAGATGTTACGCCAACCTGTCACAGCATCAGAGGCTTCTGATTCACGACGCCGACCGCGCCTTCCAGCAAGCTCTGGATATCGACGGCGACAGCCCGGAAGCCCACTTGGGTCTAGCCATGGTGCGCCTTCGACAACGCCGAAATGAAGAGGCGGCGGAACAGGCATTGTTGGCTGTAGGTCTGCAGCATTTTCTTCCCTTGGGACATTTTTATCTCGGTGTGGCGTTGGCGCGGTTAGGACATCGTCAGCGGGCCATGCTCGCATTCGAAACTTGCCTCAGCATGTTACCCGGACTGGTCGCCGCGCACCGCTGGCTGGCCGCGCTGCATAGCCAACCCGGCGGGGATCTCGACAAGGCCATCCGTCACCGCAGCTTGTACGCTCAACTCATGCAGCAGAGAAAGACGAGAGCCCGAGCGTAATCACGGTTGTCCTCTGGGCCTCCTGCGATCAGGAACCCGAAGTTAATCTTTTCCAAAGTGCAAGATCTTGCATTCTTGACTCACGATTCGAGCCGCATCATAATCTTCGCTTGAATGGTTCCCTCCCAACTGTTCAACAACGTGAGCCGAGCAGACCATCTCAAAGTTTGCGACATCGGATCACTAACCCAGGCTGACGAGGAAGCGATATGATCCCACCAAACTTGCCAAGCAGAACTCCAACCCGACGCGCGACGGCCCGGGTCGGCACAAAGTTGGACAAGAATCTATTAGCCTACACCGCAGCAGCCAGCGCGGCGGGCGTGGGAATACTGGCCATGGCGCAACCGGCCCAAGGGAAGGTCGTGTACACGCCAGGGAACGAGCCTATTATTGTGAACGGCGCCCTGCTCGCACTCGATCTTAACCACGACGGAACCGCTGATTTCTCTTTTAAGAATTTTTATTACGTGACTCACGGGCTGGGTGGCGCCTCATTAAAGATCACGCCGGCTCAGCAAGCGAACGAGATTTGGGGAGTCAAAAGCCGCGGAAAGTCTTGCGCTGTGGCTTTGCCTGTGCGAACCAAAGTCGGACCTAAGGGACGTTTTGGACCATCCCCAAACGGCGTTTTCATGGCCGGGGTGAACCTCGGCAACTCCACTCATTCGGGTTTTGCCTACTGTCCATGGGATGGCGTGGAAACCGCCTATCTGGGACTGAAGTTCGTCATCAGCGGTGAGACCCACTATGGCTGGGCGCGGGTTAAGTTTGTCGCTCCGAGTTTTTTTAATTCGGCCACGTTGTCGGGCTATGCCTATGAAACCGTTCCCAATCGGCCGATCGTCACCGGACAAACCACCGGTACCGATGAGACCAGCATCGGCGATGAAGTACTGTCTCCACCCGTCAGCTACTCCACCCCGGCGCCGGACGGCTTGGGCGGTTTGGCAACGGGCGCAGCCGGGCTTGAGCGTCGGCGGAAGCAACCGCACGCAGAGTAGCACGCGGCAAACACCACGCTCACTCGGACAGGGTTAGAAGGGAATCGAGCATATGCGAAACAACAAATTGTGGTTCGCCCAGAGCAAGGTTTTGATCGTGATCGCGGTGATTCTCACCTTGGTGACTGGCAGTTGGGCAACTCCCAAAGAGAGAGTGATTCATCACTTCCAGTACTTAAAGGGAGACGTCCCGACCGCCGGATTGGTCTTCGACGCGCAAGGCAATCTTTATGGCACAACGCTTCAAGGCGGGACTCACGGACGCGGCACCGCCTTTGAACTCTCGCCGGCCGCGGGTGGCGGCTGGACTGAAACTGTCCTTTATAGCTTTAACAATGCGCCGGACGCAGCCAACCCCTACGGAGGGCTGGTTTTGGATACAGCGGGCAATCTCTATGGCACTACTTATTATGGGGGGACGAGCAACCGGGGCGCGGTTTACAAACTGACGCGCGGCTCCAATGGCACATGGACGGAGAGCGTCCTTTACAGCTTCGCTGACGGCAATCCTACCGGCGCCCTGGTGTTCGATGCCAAGGGTAATCTGTACGGGACAACGACGAGCGACGGCGTTACCTATCACGCAGGCACTGTCTTCGAGTTGACGCCCGCTTCCGGGGGTAACTGGAACGCGAGCGTGCTCTACAGTTTCAAGGGTAGTGGAAATGGGGATGGAGACTCCCCCTACTGCGGGCTGATCCTTGACGCTGCCGGCAATATCTACGGCACCACCGAACTGGGCGGCGCCAAAGACGAAGGTACGGTTTTCAAGCTGACGCTCTCAAAAGGCGTCTGGACGGAGAGCCTGCTTTATAGCTTTACAGGCCAGAGCGATGGATATGATCCGTACGCCGGAGTGACGATGGATCGCAGCGGCAATCTCTATGGCACGACTCTGTCCAGCGCCTTCGAACTGAAGCCGACGTCAGGTGGCGGCTGGCAGTTTATCCTGCTCCATCCGTTAACCGGCAGCAACGGCGGCCGGTTGGCTTCCTATTCGGGTGTAGTCTTGGACCAGCAAGGCAATCTCTACGGGACCACCCTTCAAGGGGGCAATGGATGTAACTATCCTGGGTGTGGCATCGTCTTCAAACTGGCACCCCAGTCGGACGGTTCCTGGAAAGAGACCATACTTCATAACTTCGAAAGCGCCGACGATGGGTCTTATTCAGCTGCGGGCGTAATCTTGGATAAAATGGGGAACCTGTACGGCACCACCAATTACGGCGGCGGCGAATTCGGATATGGCACCGTATTTGAGATCACACCTTAAGACTTGCGCAACCCGGATCGAAACGTGATCACCATCGTCTCTGGTCTGCCGCGCTCCGGCACTTCGCTCATGATGCAGATGCTCGCGGCGGGCGGTATGTCAGTCGTCACGGATGGCGAACGTCAAGCTGACGCCGACAATCCTCGTGGATACTTCGAGTGGGAACGGATCAAACTCCTGCCTAAGCGGCCGGATTGCATCGCGGAAGCCGAAGGCAAAGTGGTGAAAGTGATCTCGCAACTGCTTTTCGCGCTACCCCCTGGGCGTGAGTATCGTGTCATCTTTATGCAACGTCCCCTCCCGGAAGTGGTCGCTTCTCAGGCGGAGATGATCCGGCGTCGAGGTACAAGCGGCGCGCCGTTGCCTAGGCTCAGCCTGCTCCAGCGTATTTGAGCCCAATCGTTCTACGAAAACTAAAAATCGTGCTACGCACAAGCTGTTTGATCAATGAGCGACGGTCTATGTGTCCGTTTCACGTAATAATGCCTTGTATTTGCAACACGTTGGGTGGAGCGTAGAACCAATCGTAGAACATAATGCACCCGCTACGCCTCGCATGGGACGGTGCCCATCCTCACATTTGGGAACACGTACAAGTCGATCCGGTAGTCGCTGAAGTCCGCCTCAAGCGAAGCTAGATTTTTGTCGAAGCAAACTTCCAGGATTTCGAGGGTTAAGTTGGGTCGCTTAGGCCAGAAACGCTCTATCAGCTTTGTGACCACTCCCGGCATCCAGTGTGGATCCGAATCACGGTGAGCAAAGTGTGCTCCCCCACTTCATTTGCTAATGTGCTCGCTGCTGTCCTTTGCATCGCATTTCCCATCGCGATGTTCACCGCGGAAAACGGCGACAAGGTCACCTACGACGGAGGCTCACTACCCGATACCAAGGCCGGATCCGGCATGAAGGTCTACATCGAATCTAACCAGGTCCGGTTGGCGAAAGACAATGCAGACGTAGTGAAGATACCGGCGTCGGCGATCACTGAGATCAGCTACGGCCAGGACGTCCACCGCCGAATCGGCACTGCGCTTGCGGTCGGCGTCTTCACCCTGGGCGTAGGCGCATTGATCGCCCTCACCAAATCCAAGAAGCACTACATCGGATTGATCTGGGCCGACGGAGACAAAAAAGGTGGTCTCGCCTTGCAGTGCGACAAGAACGCCTCTAGGCTTGTTTTCACCACCCTTCTTATGCCTCGTAAAGTGAATGATCGTAGCACCGAGTACGCCAACGACGATGCAAACGGCTGCCGTCTTAGGGCCGCTCACAAAATATCCGATACCTGCACCTGCAATCGTCACAAATACCGAAATCCAATCTCCTCTATCCATGCATGCTCCTAGGGCGGCGCTTACATGCCGGTCGGGAACAAGCTGCAAGTGGTGACGATGATACTCACAGACAATCTGCCGTCGTCCGTCTATGCTGGATACGCGGCTTACTACGAAGGTTACGACAATCATCTCAGCAGGTGTCCGAGCTGCCTCAGCAATAGCTTGAGCGCCCCATCGAGCGTTATGGGTTCGCAGGGGCCAACAGCCTCGAATCAACCAACTGCGCCGACGATTTGCGACAAATATTTCTACGCGATGTATAAAGGCTTTTAGTTCCCTAGGGAGGTCCCACATGAGACGAGCGCAAATCTGGTTACTTATGCTCGCAATTTGTTCTAAGGCAGGCGCAACTGCTTGCCGGGAAAGGGTCGCTTCGGACGCTGGTGCGATCAAGCTCTTTCCCGGTGCGACTATGGACACGGAGCCAGGAAACCACAACGTGCCAGCTAAGCCCGTCGTCTACGTTACAGGCGATGTACGCTGTCCTGGCGCATTTCTCATCGCCAACGGGAAAGGGCCGACTCTTCGTCAAGCGCTTGCTTGGGCTGGCGGCCCTCTTCCCACGGCCTTTCTTAATCAGAGCACGATTATCCACCAGACCAGCGATGGACCACAAGGGATACCGATCGACCTGGAGAATATCCCCAAAGGAAAAATGCAACGCTTCAAACTGGGGGTGGGTGACGTTCTAGTTATTCGAAGCAAGGAGCTATTGGACGTTCCTCTTCCCAGCAACCAAAATGCATTGCCTAGGTAAGACGATGCGTTCTAAACCTGAGTCTGCGGTTCTAGGAGCTCTGACAATCCAACGATCGGATCGACTTAGGAGGGAGGAATATGCGGATACAAACTCTTTGGAAAGATGACGAACATCCGCGAACAACCACTTGGATAAACATGGCAACCGGAGAGTTGGTGGTTGTAGAGGGCATAAAATGCCCGGAAGGTTGCCGCGAACCAGACCGGGAAGAGGCAGACAAAATTATCCGAAACTGCTACGTCCCAGGCGGAGACAACATGGGTTGGAAACCGTTCAAACCGCGCTAAACCTGAGTCTGTGGTCCTAGGAGCTCTGACCAAGCTAGCGTTATGGTTTGAGTTCCAGGACCGCACCTCCCCGGGTTCGCCCTATCGATCTGGTGTCGACAATTACCCTTGTTCTGGGCCGAGATAGCGTTACAATAGACGCCCTTCCCCGGCTGCGAAAACTGAGATGACGTATGGAAGCAACGCCGTTGTATCCAAAAAACGATTGCCCTGCCTGCGCTCGCGGAGAAGCACTGCGTAACCATCCCTATGATGGTTTCGAACTGGACGCGGACGGGAAGAAGCTGCAACTTCGGCCCCACGCGCCCAGCCAAGCAGTCTGCCTCAAGTTCATTCCGCCGGAACTCGTTGAGAGCTTTCGGAAGGTCCGGGCATTACCAGACGTACGGGTCGTGACCAAAGAAGAACTCTTTGCAAGGCTGACACGTTCTGAACCCTGAGTTCTGCGGTCCGCGAGTTTGTGGGTCGGTGCGAAGAGATCGGCCGCGCCGGATTCGGCGGCACACGTCAGGAGGACCCGACTATGAAACGCAAAACCTGGATTCACACGCTCTTGCATCTGGGCTGCGTGGCTCTTCTCCTTTTGCAGGCCCATCGCATTCGGCAAATTCAGAAGGTGGCAACAGCAGACCATACCGGCATGGAGCAGAAGCTAGAAGGAGTGCGCTGTTTTTTAGGTGAGACCAAAGCACGACTAGATTCCTGCTACAACGTTCTCTATCCAGGGTATTTGCGGAAACAAGCAGAAGTGACAAAGAAGTGAATGCGTTCTAATTATCGAAAACAACTGATTTTGGAAGGCCTCCGCCGACTCGTACCAAGGAAGCCGCTCGGGACGAGGATGGTCACTGAAAACAAGCCGCTGTTCGATACACTATCGTAAAATCCCCCCAAACCCGCTTGGGTTAGTTCCTCGATTGTGTCCTGGCTCGCCATTACCGCGACCATCGCACGTGGTAAAATCTGCCGCAACAAGTTTTCCCCGGATGTGTTAAGACCACTAGCGCTGCTCGGTGATTCTGTCCGGAGGTCACTCCAAGTGGGGAAACTGCTGAATTTCATGGGCAACCTACGACTTCCAAAATGCAGCATCTGCGGTAAGTCCGTGGACCTCAAGACTGCCAAAACGGATGAGAACGGGAAAGCAGTTCACGAAGAATGCTACGCCGCCATGCTCCGACTGAGGCAAGTCACACCGAACAACTAGCAACGCGCTGCCAGGACAATTCTCGTGACAATCGAGGACGCCGGGAGGGATAATTGTGTGCCTTTCTCGAGCGATTTCAGTCCATGGGATCCGAAGACTTTAGTTCGCCGTGGCACTTTAGAGAATTAAATCTTTTTCCGAGGGTGGTTTTTGCCATAGGGGCCGTGGTGTTTGTTGTCACGCTCATAGCTAGGGACTCCGCTCTGAGCTTTCTTGGCCTTTCCCTAGTATTTGGCGGCGTTGGCTGGAACCTGTTGGGCGACGCCTTGCGTGCTCACCCAAAGTGGAAGAGCGGGATCGTTCAGGGACTTATCGCGCTGGGTTGCGCCGCGTTCTGCTTCTACGTTTTCCAACATCGGTATTACTCTGGCGATTTGCCTTACTTCCTGCAGCGCTTCGGTCCGAATAATAGATGATCTGACCGTTCACGCACATGGAAAACCAGGAAACGTGCTGGGCTGGATAGCCGCTCCGGTTTTCAGCCTGTCGGGACCACGGCGTAAATTCGGGGCGCGATGGATTTAGCTACAGGAAACGGCTCGCTGAAGGACCAAAAAGGGTTCGTAAGCACATCCACCTTCCAGTTCGCCACTATCGCCCCGCCAGTTCTTCCGGGCTAAGATCGCTAATGATTGCTCTACCTAAGTTGGGCCCAGCAGGTGAAACGCCGTGCCAAGCCCAACTCGCGAACTTACTTCGTCGTGCAAATCAACAATCGGATTTCATCTCTATAGCACGATTTCGTCTTTAACGGTCTGTAGCGATCCAGGCATATCGAGCTCGACGCTGCAGGAGTTTTTGGATATTGGGTGATATAACGGGCTGGCCTTCAGACCCGTGTGGCGAAGAGCCACGTTTACGCTCACACTCGTCAGTGGGTGTCGCCAGATAGGCATGAATGTCCCCGTTACTCAGGATCGAATCCCCGACGATTTGGCCCTCATCATTGATGTCCAGTGCATTCGCAAGGTAAATGGAACCTGGGCAGGCGAGCGTGTTGAGGTTGGTCATCACTCCGTCCTCCCAAAGGAATGCGCGACTGTTTCCCGGAGCCACGTAAGACACGCCCGCGATCTGGCCTTTGTTGTTGATACTCTCGGTTGAGCTATTAGGATCCCCGGGCAGGGTGCCCAAATCCTGCATGCCTGTCTTTTTAGTCCAGAGAAACGCGTGCTGCACCTGATCGCCGGGCAGATTGGCTTGGCCAACGACCTCGTCCCTGTTGTTGATATCGAAGGGTGCATTGAAGAAGGTGCTTCCAAGGTTTCCGAGGTCGATCACCTGGCCATCTCGCCACAGCACGGCGCGAGACGGAAAACAAAGTCCCGTAGACCCAGTCGCATGGCCACGGTCATTGATTGCTTGGGCAGCTGCGGCAGAATCCCCGGGGAATGGTGGAAGTTGTTGCTCAATCTGCCCATTTCGCCAAATGGCTCCCACGATCTGCAGCACCTGTGGAGGAGGGCAAGTCGGATCAGGCGTATTGTTTTCGGTGGTGCCGACTACCTGTCCTCGGCGGTTGACCTCGGCCCCAATGCTGTTGTTGCCTCCAGCAGCCGGAAGTGGGTGCATGACTCCGTCTTGCCAGAGAAATGCAAGACAGATTAGGTGAGTGCCGAAGCCGCAAAAATCTTCTCCCAGCGGATCAAGGGTTGAAGTTTCAGCCAGACCGGGGATTTGGCCATTCTTGGCATCTTCAGCGAGGGTCCCCGCGATGCTGTTGGGGCCTCCTAGGGTACCTAGATCGGTCATCATCCCATGCCGCCAAAGAAAAGCGTGCAGTTCAAGATCACCTTCCGTAGTCGAAGCACCAACAATCCAATCCCTCTTGTTAATGCCGTGGGGTTCGCTGAACGACCCTCCTAGCGTGCCGAGGTCAGTGACCGTGTACTGGACGTGCTTTTTCCTTTGTCCCTGAGCAGCCAGCGAAACCGTAGCAGCGAATAATGTCAATGCAGCAAAACACATCAAGAATCTGGATTTCATGTTTGATCTCCTCTGCTTTTTCAATTTGACGAGCTGCCTAATTCCTCGGGTCGACTGCGGAGTCGGGAATATGAAACCGGCTCATCCGGCGCAGGAGGGGAGGCAAAGCCGGTCGGGCTGTGTCACTAACCACAGGACGGGCCTCAGGCATGGCGGTGCTTGCCTCCACCATGCTGTAATCGCGGCCCTCGACGCCGGGGTGATGCTCGTCGCACGGGATCAGCAGGGCGGCACGAATATTACCGGCAGGGGTTACTCCAGAGACGGCGATCTCTCCACGATCATTGATGTTGCGAGCTTCCGTCAATTGCAGGCCCGACCCTTGAGGAATCAAGGTGTTTAAATCAACCGCCGGGTTTCCGTTCTCCCAGAGAACTGCTATTTGGACGCTGAAGTCAGACGAGGCTGCTTTGCCCACGACCTGTTCGTTCGAATTGATCCATTCTGCGTCGCTATTAGGAAAGGGACTCAAAGTCCCGAGGTCAATCATTACCCCCTTCTTCCAGAGGAAGCCGTGAATTGCCCCGTCTTGAATAGTGGCAGACCCTACGACCTCTCCGGCTTCGTTGGCCCAGATCGCGAATCCGTAGTTCCCTCCCAGCGTGCCTAGGTCTCGCAGTAGTCCGGGTTTGGTCCACAGAAAAGGGTGTGCCGTTTGGTCGCCTGGCAAATTCGAGTAACCTACGACTTGACCCCGATTGTTAAGATTGACGGCACACCCTATCGTGCCTCCGAATGTGCCGAGGTCCTGCATTCCGCTTTCCTTGTCCCAAAGGAATGGATCAATAGTGGGCAGCCCGGTAGTGGGATTGATGATCGTGTTGGTGGTCAGCACGCAACTACCTGCCCGCGCTCGTTAATTTCCACGTTACCCTTGTTTACCAGAGGCCCGCCGATAATGCCCGCGTCATTGCCTCCCAATGTGCCCAAATCCTGCATACCACTGTCCTTGTCCCACAAGAAGGTGCGTTCCTGCACTCCAAAAATTGGATCAGGCACTAAGTTCAAGCTGAATCCGGCCACTTGGCCGCGGCTGTTGACATTGAAAGCGGCGCTCTCGTAGCCCCCTTCCAGGGTACCAAGATCGATGATCTGACCACTCTTCCAGAGAACAGCGTGGATCGCAGGAATGCCGAACAGGGGATCGATTTCACCATTTTCCGAGAAGCCAGCGCTCAACCCACTCTCGCTGATCGCGTTTGCGGCACTAGTGTTGAGTCCAGGAAGTGCGCCCAGGTCGGTTAGCGTACCGTCCTTCCATTGGAACGCATGGTCGATAAATGGGCCGCAAAAGACGCATGAGTTCGGGAAGTTGGGGTCGGGGGTGGACGTGTCGGCTCTACCCGTGAGCATCCCTCGATTGTTGAGAACCTTTAGTTCGTCTTCTGTGTCACTCGAAGGTCCACCGAACGTGCCCATGTCGATGACCTGGTAATGATGGTGCTTGTGGTTGTGATTTTGATTGTCCTGCGCGGCGAGCCGGACCGGCATTGCTAGTGCAGCGAACAACGTGATTGCAGTAGTGCACATCAAGAATCTGGTTTTCATAAATCTCTCCTTGAGGAGTTGCGTGCGGAAAGCGCCACCGCATTCTGGCCGGAAAATTCGCTGCAACTCTCGGACGCTGAGTTTGTTTCTCAATGGCGCGGAAACCGCCCAACGGGTGAAGTATTTCCTACAAGGGTGACGCCTCTTCGCGCCGGTCGTGCGAGGGCCACCGGGGAAGCCCTAGGGAATAGACCAATGAGCTTACGGAAAGCAGGAGAAGGTCGCTTTGAACACTGCGAAATGTTGAGAGCGGCTGGCTCTGCCGAAACTGCCGGGAGTTATCCCCCCGCAGTAGTTCAAAGTCAAGCGAAAGGCGCCTCGCTCCCCGCACGCAGCTCCGCCCCGCGCGCAGTTACGCCTCACGTTCACTCAGCAGTAAATAGGTAACTCGGAAGGTAGGTGGGTGTTGTTTTCTTCCCCTATCCATACTACCCTTGCGATTCATTGACGGGGTATATATGTATGTGATGTCGAGATGTACACACTTGATGATGTTGATGTTGATGTTGATCTGCGTTGAGTTATGGCTTAAATCTCCGGTAACCGCGAGGGGGTTGGTGTATGGCGACGGCAAAAGTGACCACCCTTGCCTCGGTGGAGAAAACGGAAATGGGAAGTGCGAGGATGACGCTGCAATGGGATTTGAGTGTAATGGCCTGTTCTCGACAGTTATCCGTGGTAAGCGAAGCTGGAACAGTCGAAGGTCGTTGAGCAATTAATCGCCCCGAATCTTCCTGTCGAGGCTATTGCTGCCGAGCTGGGATACCGAAACGCTTTTGACTTATCCCGTAGCGTTGAGAAGCGGTACTTTGTAACATCAACAAAATTCCGCAACGCCAGCCCGGCTAAGGCTCACGTCTCAGGAACTATCTTAAATCTCTTCCCGCCTACGGGGATGACTTAGAAGGTCGCCATAGTGTTACGTGTCGTTCTCAAGGCCGAACCTCAAACGTGGTGCCGCAACCCAGGCGTTGGCATCCAGTCCCGCCTTCCCCCGTGACGCCGTATAGATCGCCCCACTTTCCCCAAGTCAGGCCGTTGGGCACGGCTCCGTCGCCGTTCTTACCCGTAAACCCGTGGAGTGTGGTTTCTGTCCATGGCCCGCCACCATTCGCGGGCGGACTCAAGCGGAAGGCTGTACCTGCAAAAGTATACCCTTCTGTCGTCGTGCCGTAGAGGTTCCCCTCGCTGTCGAACAACAGGGCGCTGCCGCCGATGGCGCCGTCGTTACCACCAGTGAAGGCATACAGGGTGGTGTATGTCCAATCCCTTCCCTTTTGGGTTGGCGGCGAGAGTTCGTAGACCACGCCGCACCCGAAACCGCCGGCGCAGTTGAGGTCACCACCAAATGCCGTAGTCCCGTACATGTTGCCCGATCCGTCGAATATCACCGGGCCTTCAGGACTGGAGCCAATATTGTTACTTGGGTTAAAGGAATAGAGCACCGTTTCAATCCAAGACTGGCCTTTCTTCGCAGGTGGAGCCAGCCGATAGGCGACACCATACCCGAACGTCCCCCCGTAATTGGTCGTGCCGTAGAGATTTCCCTTTTCGTCAAAGGTTACGCCCGCGAAAGGTTCTGCTCCATTGTTACCGCTTCCATCGAACGTATAGAGCACGCGAAAACGCCACTTCCCGCCTTGTTGCGCTGGTCGCTTCAATTCAAATATCGTGCCACAGCCGCCGTGCCCACAGCCAAGGTCACCGCCGAGCCCGGCAGCACCATAGAGGTTTCCATCGGCGCCGAAGGTTAGGCCCTGCACGTCCGCTCCGTCGCTAGTTCCATTGAGCGCGTAGAGCAGGACATATTTCCAGGCGCCGTTGCGGGAAGTCGGCGCCTTCAATTCGAAAATGCTTTGGGCCGAGTCAACGCCGTACAGATTGCCGTCTGGACCAATCACGACCAATACGGGCCCCCCTCTCTTTCCGCCCGGAAAGTCGTAGAGCACAGTTTTTCTCCACGTTCCGCCGCGAGTTCGCGGCGCCGTCAGCTTGAAGACCGTGCCATAGATACTGGTGCCACCTCCGTTGGTGACGCCGTACAAATCGCCATTCTTCGCCACAGCCGGTACACCCACGGGAAACCAGCCATCGATCCCCCCCTGGAATTTATGGATTACTTGGTAGGCCCGATTCCGCGCCTGG
>Ga0210405_10001890_pt1 | contig 22660 bp, 18 predicted proteins | sample IncBWH11MmetaG_FD_155492 | JGI IMG/M metagenome (GOLD analysis project Ga0210405, IMG submission 155492) | Forest soil microbial communities from Barre Woods Harvard Forest LTER site, Petersham, Massachusetts, United States - Inc-BW-H-11-M | ecosystem: Environmental > Terrestrial > Soil >... | reverse complement strand
ATCACGGAAGGTCGTGTCCGTCACCAGCAATCGCTTTTCTTTTCGCGTCCAGGCAGCGAATTTTTCCGGCCCAAGTTTCTTGAGCAACTGGCGCGTGCCCGGCGGCGGCTCGATGCCCGGCACCGACGGGATTACTGCCCTCTCAAGTTGATCGGGGCGCTTCTTCCCCTTTACTTCCGGATTGCCGTTCAGAATGACGTCCCCGAGATACGAAAGCAGCTTGGTGGCGCGATCCGAGCGGCCCGAAAAGTGGAAAAGCTCGGGAGATTCGTCCAGAAAAGAAGTCGTCGCGTCACCGGCCCGAAACTTTGGATGGTTGACGACATTTTCAACGAAAGGGATGTTCGTTTTCACCCCGCGAATGCGAAATTCACGCAGGGCACGATCCATCCGCTGACACGCTTCGTTCAGATTGGTGCCCCACGCGGTGACCTTCACCAGCAACGAGTCGTAATAAGCTGCGAGTACCGCTCCCGCATAAGCCGTGCCTCCGTCGAGGCGGATGCCGAAACCCGCCGGAGAGCGGTAGGTGGAAATTTTCCCGTAGTCCGGCGCGAAGTTTTTCGCCGGGTCTTCCGTGGTGACGCGGCATTGCAGCGCCGCGCCGTACAGGGGAATCTTTTCCTGCAACGGCAGAGCCAGCGGCTCTTCGTGCAGCTTGTGGCCCTGCGCAATCAGAATCTGCGAACGCACGATGTCCACGCCGGTGACCATCTCCGTCACCGTGTGTTCCACCTGCACGCGCGGGTTCACTTCAATGAAATACCAATTCTGCGAATCGAAGTCGTAGAGAAACTCGACCGTGCATGCATTTTGATAATTTGCCGTGCGGGCAATCTGCACCGCCGCGGCGCACAGTTCTACGCGCACGCGTTCGGGGAGATTCACCGCCGGTGCCACCTCAACAACCTTTTGGTGCCGCCGCTGCACGGAGCAATCGCGTTCGTAGAGATGCAGCAGATTACCGTGTTCGTCGGCAAGAATTTGCACTTCAATGTGTTTCGCGCGCGGAAGGTATTTTTCCAGGAAAACGGAATCGTCGCCGAACGCGGATTTCGCTTCGCCCTGCGCCTCTTCCAAACGCGCCGCGAGTTGCGCCTCGTCTCGAACGACGCGCATGCCGCGCCCGCCGCCGCCCATCGCTGCCTTCACAATGACCGGATATCCGATCTCGCTGGCAATTTTCTCTGCTTCCGCTGTGGAAGAAACAGATTTCTCTGTGCCGGGCAACACCGGCACACCGGCCTTGGTAGCAAGCCTTCGCGCCGCAGTCTTGTCGCCAAGCAGTTCGAGCAATTCCGGCGTGGGCCCAACGAATATCAACCCCGCTTTGGCGCAAGCCCTCGCGAGCGCGGGGTTCTCCGCCAAAAATCCATAGCCCGGATGAATCGCATCCACCTCATGCGCCTTAGCAATCGCGATGATTCCCGGGATATCGAGATAAGCCTCGACCGGCCCTTTCCCCGCGCCAACCTGATATGCCTCATCCGCCTTGAAGCAGTGCAGCGCCAGCCGGTCCTCGTGCGAGTAAATCGCCACCGTACGCAGGCCAAGCTCATTGGCCGCGCGGAAAATCCGGATGGCGATTTCGCTGCGATTGGCAGCCAGCAATTTGCGAATGGGTCGATTCTTCTTCACGGGAACCAATCTATCTGGCCGATGGTCAGATGCGAAATTTTACATTCTTTCATGGGTGGGGGAAACGCGAAGCACAATAATTTGTATCGCGCGAACAGGAATTTCTTATAGCTCTGTGGAAAAATCGCGAAGCCTAGTGCTTCACCAGCGGAAGGGCGTAGCGGATCGGCACGCCGAAGTTCGAGCCGCCAAAACCCCTCACGATCGCGAAGGTCACTCCAATCACTCCACCCTGGCGATTCAGCAGCGGCCCGCCGGAGCCGCCCGAAGTGGTCTGCGCGTCGTACACGATCTTATCCGGCAAAACATCGCCGACGTGCCCCTGTGTAACCAGCGGCCGGATCAGTTTTCTCTTCGCCAGTTCCACCAGCACGAGCTTCGGATCGCCCGCACTCGCTTTGACAATCTGCTGCACGATATCGTCTCCGGCGCGCGCGAGAATCGCATCCAGACCCGTTGCATAGCCCACGCTAATCAACTCTTCGCCGCTCACCGCCGCTTCCTTGCTGGCGTCGAGCTTCAGAATCGGCCGGTGCAACTCCGAAAGATCGCCATGGACCAAAGCAAGATCCGCTTCCGTGGAGATCTGCGAAATGTTTACGGGAATGCCGTTCGTCTCACCCGGAAAATACGCCGTCATTTCCGCAATCACCGGCTCCAAGCCCTGCTTCATAGCCCCAGCCAATTCTGTATTTTCCCACCAGGGCTGCACCACGTGGTGGTTGGTCAAAATCTTGCCTTCTCCCACGATGAAGCCGGTGCCGAAGAAATCGCCGCGCACTTCCGGGCCCCGGCCCTCAGTCGTGTACACCGGATTCCCGTCGCTGTCTTTCAAGGGCGAACCGTCGCTGTCCATCCCGCCATAACGCAATCGGCGGCCAGACGACTTGTCGTTAAACGCCACGGAAACGTGTAAAAGCCCGACGCTCGGCGCGTAAGCTCGGATGATGCTTTCCGCTGCCTGGGATTGACCTTCGATCTTGGCAAGCCTGCTGGTGGTTTCATCCAGCTGGCGCCGAAGGTCCGTGGAAGCCCCGTCGCTCTGCGCGGCCAATTTCTTCTTCAAGTCCTCGCTCTGCCTCTGCAACTGCTCTTTCTGCTGCAGCATGTCCGAATTGGACGGGTCGTCCCTCAATCGTCGCGCGGACGTCAGAAGCTGCTGCTCCGTCTGCACGCTGCGTTCGAGCTGTGCAATCTCGCCATAAGCCCGCTTGGTTTCCTTCTCCGCGCGGTGCGAGTACAGGAAGAAAACTCCCGAAATGATCACAGCCAGGCCGATGAGCGCAAAAACGCCAATCTTGAGAATCCGTTCCAGTGAAAACGCGTCGCGGGTCATCTTTTCCGTGACCGCCAGCGCCTGAAACGCAGTTTGCGCCACGTCGAAACTTTCTTCCGCAATGCGCGTCTTTTCTTCCAGTTTTTCCACGGCATTTTTCTGCCGCAACTGCGCGCGCACGCGCGCCAGCAGTTCGCTTTCCGTCCAGGGGACCCCCACCACATCGTCGGCGCCGAGATCAAGGGCGCGTGCACGGTCCGCCGCGCTGCCCGCGGATAAAACAACGATTCGCGTGTCCGGATTCTTCGAGCGAGCGACCGCGATCGCTTCGTTGCAGGAACCGCTTCCCCCCGCCGCGGAGAGCAGCAGAATGTCCGGCGGCGTCCCCTGCATCTTGGGAAAGGCGTCTTCGCTGGTATCGGCAGTCGTCAGCGCGTAACCCGCATCGGCCAGAAGCTGGCCAAGCGCATCACGGCTGGGGTCGGGCGAACCGACCAGAAGAAGGCTGGGAGTTTTTGTGGTCACGAGTAAGGGCGTCCTATGCCTCGAGATAATTCCTCTCGAAGGAGTTAGCAGTCTACCCTAGTCCGCGCGGGGATTCACGCCGGCTGGTAGCCCCAAAAAGATTGGATGCACGGGCCCGGCCACTGGCTCCATTTCTTTCAGCGATTCCAGTTCAGCCTGGATGCGATCCCAGGTCTTCTTGTCTTGCTTGCCGTTATACGGAGCATCCGCATTGGCAAAAAAGGTCAAAATCTCCTTGCGCAAGTCCGGGGAAACGCAACCGAATTTATTCTCGGCCAATCGGTGCAGCAATTGTGCGTGGGCGTCGTCATTCAGGCGATATTTGCCGCCGGCGGTTTCGCTTCCGACGTCAAAATTCAAGTTCGGCAGCCGCAGCGTTCCCCGTTGCTCGTCACCCAACAGGTGCTGATATTCCTGAACCGAGGCATTGAAACTGGCTTCGAACATCTTCTCGGTCTCCGGTGTGGGAGTCTTCAGCTGCAGCACCCTGAGCGGCCCAATCTTAGGCAGCAGTTTGTAGAGAAAGGCATAAAACCTTTCCTTCCGGCTGGGCCGCTGGTAATCCTTGCCCCACTGCTTTTCAAACTCCGCTCGCGAAAGATTGTAGAGAAATTTCCGGTGTGTGGCGCCCGGTTCATCCGCCTTGATTTCCTTGCTTTTCAGGCTCCAGGCGATGCGGGTCGCTTCCGGAATCAATTTGCTGACGTCGCGGCGATAGGAATTCAGCGCTTTTTCTTCATCGTTGAGCACGGAATTCAATTCGATTCCGTAAACCTGTTGAAACGCCTGGTCCAGCAGCGGGCGGGAGACCTCGAATCCAATGAAGTCGTGGTAACTTTCGGGAGCGTATTGCCCCTGAGCCACTTGCAGCACGTCAAAACCGAATTCCGTTTTCACGTGGGCCAGCGTGTCATCCTCATAGGTCACGAAATCACCGAACTTGACCTTAAGTTTCGGGTACAGCACGGGAACCGCGCGATTGGTCGCCAGCCGGTGCCCCTGGTTGTCTGTCGCGTAATGCGAAAGCGCCCCCACCGCGAACGCGTAGTCATACACATTCTGCGCATCCCGCAAAAGCGCCAGCACAAAATCGCCGCTCCGAACGTAGTGCGTCAAGTCGCTGAAAAAGGGGCTGCCGTGCGGATAGTAACCAAGATCCTGAATGATGGAGCCGCCGTAGGCGTAAGCCTGCGCCGCGCTCAACTGCTCTTCCGTCGCGTCGGGATATCGGGCCTTCAGCAGCGGCTTGATATTCGATTCCCACGTGGTATCAATCAATGCTTGATGCGCGAGCACCGCGTAGCCGAAGCCGGCGGGAGGCAGGAGAAGTTGAAGAAAAAGAAAGAGCGCGGCTCCCGCGGCATTCGCGCGAAACCAACCGGAGAATTTGCTGTTATGCGCCGCGCCGCTCAAGGAATTTTGCCCGAAATATGCAGGGTCGCCAGCATCGCTTGAGTGTAGCCCACAAGCGCCCGGCATTCCTTCAGGAGATTACCTTAGTATTTGCGGAGAACTCCGATGACCCTTCCCTGAATCTTCACGTCTCCCGCCGCAACCAGGATGGGAGCCATCTCCGAATTGGCGGGCTGCAACCGCACTTTGCCGGAGCCTTCGCGATAGAAGCGCTTCAGCGTGGCTTCGTCTCCTGCCACCAGCGCCACCACAATATCTCCCGCATTCGCCACTTGGGTCTGCTCGCACACCACATAATCCCCATCCATGATGTGGTCCTCGATCATGGAGCTGCCTTTCACCTGCAGCACGAAGGAATTGCCTCCGCGCGCAAAATCGCCCAGCGAAATCGTTTCGCGCTCTTCCACCGCTTCGAGCGGGCGGCCGGCGGCAATGCGCCCCACCAGCGGCAACTCCTGGATGCGCCTCTCGATCACCTGCTCTTTTACGGATTTCGGCAATTGCACAATCTCAATCGAACGGCTCTGGTTATAGCCCCGCCGTATAAAACCCTTCTTCTCCAGCGTGCTGATGTGCTTGTGCACAGTGGCCAGCGAAGTCAGCTTCAAGCCTTTCCCGATCTCCTCGAAACTCGGCGCGTAGCCGTGTTTCGTCTCAAAGGCCACCAGATAATCGAGAACTTCTTTTTGCCGTTTTGTCAGCGCCATAAGTAGCCTCCGCGGCTTGCCGCTTCCTTCGTGCCTCGCGGCATCTGCACTCAGCCTTCTGCCGTAGCAGGACCTGTCAAACCTGGACACACTCTAGGCGAAAAGAAAGCGAACGTCAAGTGCCCTTTTGCGCAAGCCTCCCTCTTCGGTACCCTTTTCACCCATTTCCCCATGTGCTCTCCTTATTGGCAGCCATGACTGAAACCGCCTGGACCTCCACTCGACGTTCCGCGAGCGTTACCTGCGCCGCCGCGCTCGCTATCCTCGGCAGCGGCTCCGCATTTTACGTTTGGGGAAGTCTCTTCCTCGGTGTGCTGAATGCCCCGCCGGTTTCCCACGGCAAGCACTTGTACGAACTTTATCCCTTCACCTTGCTTCTCATGTTCACGGTGCCGCTTTTCCTCATCGCCTCCGGCATTCGCACCGGCATCGGGCTATTTCAGTTGAAGCCGTGGGCTCGCCGGGCGGCGCTCTTGTGGGCCAGCGTGGCGCTCTTCTTCTGCCTGTACATGATTGCCTTCCGCCCGTTTGAAACCTTCTTTATTCCCGACCACTTCGTCAGCGAAGTGGAATCGTTCAAGCAGCTCCTCGCTATTTCACTGATCGTTGCGCTGTTTCCCATCAGCGTATGGTGGATCTTTCTCTTCCGCATCCCCAGTGTGAAGCGCCAGTTCGAACCGCCGCTGCAGTCGGAACCCGTCCAGGACTGATCCGCTCCGCGAAATCCCTTGCGGTGCGTCCGCATCCGTCGCCCTATCGTCACGCCCCCGGAAATGGTATATAGCTGACCCATGAAGCCTTCGGGCCCATCCAGCACGGTCGTTGCCGCGGGAATCATCGGCATCCTGCTCAGTCTGTTTACAATCCTGACCGCGGTTGCCTCCATCGCCGGGATGTCCATGATGCCGCCGAATAGCGCCGCGGCAATTCCACCGTTCGCCAAAACACTGGCCGTCGCGATGATGGGTTTGTTCGGCAGCCTGGCCATTTTTGGCATATTCACCAGCGTCGGGGTGCTGCGCCTGAAGAAATGGGCTCGCGTCTCCATGCTGGTTTGGGGCGGAGTGATGGCTGCTTTCTGCGGCGTCATATTGCTGTTCATGGCATTCGCGCCGTTCCCTGAGATGCCCGCGGATACTTCGGTTGGCTTTCCTTTTCTTCGCATCCTGATCTGCGTAGTGTATGGGATTCCCTTTCTGATCGGATTCTGGTGGTTGCTCCTGTTCAATCAGAGTGCAGTCAAAGGGCAGTTTCTGGCGGTAGCCACAAGCGATGACCAGCTTCCCGCAGCGCCGCAGCCGCGTTGTCCCCTCCCGTTGGCCATTCTCGCGGGCTTTTCCATTTTTTCCGCCGGTTTCACTTTGTTACTGCCTTTCACGAACTTTCCGGTCAACTTGATTCTCTTTGGCTACCGTTTTCACGGCGCCCTCGGCGTGGCGCTCTTTTACATTTCTGCCGGGCTCTTAATCGTGGGCGCTGCCGGCATGCTGCGCCTGAAGCGTTGGAGTTACATCCTGGTTCTTGGCCAGTATTTTTTCTGGATGGCCAGCGGCACGATCACTCTCGTCAGCCCAAGCTACGACCGCAACTTGCAGGAAATAATGTCCCAGATGAATCTTCCCGAAGGCCCGATGGGGCAGGCTGCGTTTGCGCAAACCCGGCTGTTTGGCGTCCTCTCCCTGATTCCTGGTGTCCTGCTCATCTGGCTGCTGCTTTACTGCCACACGCGTTTCGTGGAAGCCTGTGCGGCAAAGGAAGCCCAGCAAAGCACCTAGGCCCTGCCCTTCCCGCTTGCCAAGCGACGGTGTGCTATTCTTAGCCTGTCGGCTTCTGGCGGTCGCGTGTTCGCTCCCGCGAACTGCATCTCGGACCGCCCACCGAATAAGGACCACTCTCCATGCTCCAGGGTGAGCAGTCCGCGGGACGGGGGTTAAGCGCTATCATGTCAACATTAATGGATATTCCTTCGGGAAAAACCAAGCGGGAAGTTATTGAACAGGCAGTCATCCGCTTCGCCGGCGATTCCGGCGACGGCATGCAGATTACCGGCAGCCAGTTTACGAATACGGTCGCGATCTACGGTAACGACATCGCTACGTTCCCCGACTTTCCGGCCGAAATTCGCGCCCCTGCCGGCACGGTTCCCGGAGTCAGCGGCTTCCAGTTGAATTTTTCTTCCGGTGAAGTCTTCACGCCGGGCGATTCCGTGGATGTGCTGGTGGCCATGAACCCCGCTGCCTTGAAGGTAAATCTCGCGGACCTGAAGGCCAACGGAATCCTGATCGTAAATTCCGACAGTTTCGAGGAAGTGGATCTGCGCAAGGCGCATGTAACCTCAAATCCCCTGGAAGACAACACGCTGGACAAGTTCCGTGTGTTTCCAGTGGAGCTCCAGAAATTGACTCGTGCGGCTTTGCAGCATCTCGGCCTCGATGCCAAGTCCATGGATCGCTGCAAGAATTTCTTCGCGCTGGGCATGTGCTACTGGCTCTACAACCGCTCGATGGAGCCGACCGTCCGCTGGATTGACGACAAGTTCAGCAAAAAGCCGCTGCTCTCCGAAGCCAACAAATTGGCGCTGAAAGCCGGCTATTCCTATTGCGAAGCCACCGAAGCGTTTCAGATCAGCTACGAAATTCCGCCCGCGCAACTTACGCCGGGCACGTATCGCAACCTCAGCGGCAATCAGGCTCTGGCCATCGGTTTCGTCACCGCGGCGCAGAAAGCGGGCTTGAAGCTGTACCTCGGCAGCTATCCCATCACGCCGGCTTCCGACATCTTGCATGAGCTGTCGAAGTACAAGAATTTCGGTGTCTTGACGTTTCAAGCCGAAGACGAGATTGCGGCCATTACCAGTTCCATCGGCGCCGCTTATTCCGGCGCACTGGCGATTACCACCACCTCCGGCCCGGGCATGGCGCTGAAGACGGAAGCCATCGGACTCGCAGCAATGACCGAACTGCCCATCGTGATTTGCGATATTCAACGGGGCGGGCCATCCACCGGCTTGCCGACCAAGACGGAACAAGCCGATTTGCTACAGGCAATGTTTGGCCGCAATTCGGAAGCTCCTGTTCCCGTACTGGCCCCTTCCACACCCGGCGATTGCTTCTGGATCGCCCTCGAGGCCAGCCGCATCGCGCTCAAGTACATGGTGCCGGTTATCATCCTTTCCGACGGGTATCTCGCCAACGGTGCGGAACCCTGGCGCATCCCCACCGCCGAGGAAATTCCTCCGATTCCTGTCAAGTTTGAGACCAACCCCGAGGGCTTCTTCCCCTACAAGCGCGATCCGCAAACGCTGGCGCGGCCGTGGGCCATTCCCGGCACGCCCGGCCTCGAGCACCGCATCGGCGGCATCGAAAAGCAGGAAATCACCGGCAACATCAATTACGAGCCGCTGAACCACGAAAAAATGGTGCGCATTCGCGCCGCAAAGGTGGAAGCCGTCCGCCAGGACATTCCCAACGCGATGCCCGTGGGCGATCCCGAGGGCGACCTGCTCCTTGTTTCCTGGGGTTCCACCTTCGGCTCAGTAGCCCAGGCCGTAAATGAGCAGCGTGAAAAAGGACGCAAGATCGGCCACCTCCATCTGCGCCATCTGAATCCGCTGCCTGGCAACGTCGGCGATGTTATGAAGCGCTACAAAAAGGTCCTCGTGCCTGAACTCAATATGGGCCAACTGCTGTGGATGTTGCGCGCGAAATATCTCGTCGACGCCGTCGGCCTCAACAAAATTCAAGGACGTCCCTTCAAGCAAAGCGAACTCGAACAAAAGATCGAGGAAATGCTGGGAGTTTAGGAGATTCTGATGACCACGACCGCCCTACCGCCGCTGACAAGAAAAGATTTTCAGACCGACCAGGAAGTACGCTGGTGCCCCGGCTGCGGCGACTACGCCATTCTTGCCGCCGTGCAGACCGTGTTCCCGGAGCTTGGCGTGCGCCGCGAGAATTTCGTGGTCATTTCCGGCATCGGCTGCGCGAGTCGCTTCCCCTATTACATGAACACCTTTGGGTTTCACACCATCCATGGTCGCGCGCCTGCCGTCGCCACGGGCCTCAAGATTGCCCACCCGGAGCTCGAAGTCTGGTTGGTGACCGGTGATGGCGACGCGCTCGCTATTGGCGGCAACCACACGATTCACATGCTGCGCCGCAATGTCGGTATCAAGTTCTTGCTCTTCAACAACCGCATCTACGGCTTGACCAAGGGCCAATACTCGCCCACTTCTGAATTTCAGAAGGTCACCAAATCCACTCCGTACGGCTCACCGGATCGCCCGTTCAATCCGATCTCGCTGGCCATCGGCGCCGAGGCCACATTTGTGGCTCGCTCCGTGGATATTTTCCAGGCCCACCTGAAAGACACCTTGCGGGCGGCCGCCGCTCACAAGGGCTCCGCTTTCGTCGAAATCCTGCAGAACTGCAACATCTTTAACGACGGCGCGTGGACCGGCGTCACGGAAAAAGAGGCCCGCAGCGAGCACGTCATCCAACTCGAGCACGGCAAGCCCCTCGTCTTTGGAAAGGCTCGCGACAAGGGAATTCGCCGCAAGCCCGATGGCGACATCGAAGTTGTGCCCCTCGGCAACGGCTTCTCCGAGTCCGACCTGATTGTCCACGACGCGCACCACCCGCGCCCCTCCTATGCCTTCCTGCTCTCGCACATGGAGGACCGCCCCGGCTTCCCCATCCCTATCGGCGTTCTGCGCGCCTGGGACGACCTGCCGCGCTACGAAGACGTGGTCAACGACCAGGTCGCGGGCGTCATCCAGCAAAAAGGCCCGGGAAATCTCAACAAACTACTCCGTGGCGGCGACGTGTGGGAAGTAAAGTAAGCTCGCCGGAACTGTAACAACCGCCTGCAACCCTGCGTATCACTGAGTTGACGAGAAGGAATTCTCGTTCAGTCAGTGAACGTCTAGCCAAAGGGGGCGCCCAAAATGGCCTGCAACTCTCTCCGCCCGCTCGGATGGCCGTTGTTTTCCAGCCGGGCATTAATTTTTCAGTTCATGAAACCAAGTTGACTCGATATCATCTAAACTCTTAGTCAGGTTTCTCTTCATGGATCAGAGCTCGCCAAATCCAATTCCCTTCTCGCTTCTCGGCGATGCCGACCCCGCCGCGTCCGCCTTGCTCGTCGCCCAGCCGGAGCAGGCCCAGAGTATCGCGCTTCTCTACGAAATCAGCCACGAGCTGACGTCCATTCTCGACCGCGAGGAGCTCCTGCGCCGGATCGCCGAACGCGTCAAGAAGCTGGTGGACTATCACGTCTTCGCCGTTATGCTCTGGAATGAATCAACACAGATGCTCGAAAGCGTCTTTTCCCAGCGCTACGAAGATGCCCTTCCCTCTCGTTTTCAAATGCCTCTTCATCAGGGCATCACCGGCACTGCCGCCGCCGAACGCCGCACCATTCGCGTGGTGGATGTGCGCCTGGATCCGCGTTACGTCTCCTGTGGCGAAGGAGTCGAAGTGCGCTCCGAACTGGTTGTGCCGCTGCTGCTTCGCGACCGGCTGGTGGGAGTTCTGGACCTTGAAAGCACGAAGCCGCATGCCTTCAGCGCCGAACATGAGCGCCTGCTGAACATTCTCGGCTCCTACATCGCGGTCGCTCTCGAAAATTCCCGGCTCTTCGAAGACGCCCGCGAAAATCAGGCGCGGATGATGAACGACCTGGAAACGGCCCGCGAAATCCAGCGCCAGCTTTTGCCAAGCGGCGCGAAGGAAATCCCTGGCCTCGATCTGGCCACCGCCTACGTGCCGGCCCGCGAGCTTGGCGGCGATTTTTACGACCTGCTTCCGTATGGCGTGGGCCGCCTGGCGATCGCCAACGGCGATGTTTCCGGCAAAGGCACGGCGGCGGCGCTTTACGGCTCTTTGGCGATCGGCATCCTGCGCGAACTCGTCCACGACAACGAGATTTCTCCGTCCGAAATGCTCGAGCAGCTCAACAGCCGCCTGCTGGCCGCCCGCCTGGACGCGCGCTTCATCGCCATGCAGTTTGCCGTGTATGACGCCGCGCTTCGCGAGCTCACCATCGCCAATGCCGGCGGCACGCTGCCGCTGCTTATCCGCAATCGCGAAGTCACCGAAATTAATGTAGCTGGGATGCCGCTGGGCCTGCTGCCCGAAGCGGAGTATGAACAAGTGACGCTCAGTCTTTCGCCGGGCGACGTGGTCGTGTTCGCCTCCGACGGCATTCACGAATCCATGAATAAAGAGCAGGAAGAGTACGGCGTGGACCGCCTGATGGGGCTCTTGTCCACTGTCACCTCCGCCGACCCGGGCTATAAGGTGGCGCAGCGCATCATCAAGGCCACCGACGAGCACACCGGCCCCGGTCGCCTGCCGCACGACGACCGCACCCTCCTCGTCCTCCGCGTCACCGACGACACCGAAGCCGACTTCTCCAAACTCCCCATCATCTACTAACCTTTGGAGTGCGGGAGCAACGCTCCCGCTTTTGCGATTTCATCATTGCGTACCAAGTCAAATTCAATTCCTGACCCTGTCACTTACTCATCTCTTCTATCGATCCTATCTCTCCGCCTTCAAAAACGTCCCGCGATCCAACTCATCAAACGCCTGCCGCAACTCCGCCTGCGAATTCATCACAATCGGCCCATACCACGCCACCGGCTCTTCCAGCGGCTTGCCCGAAACCAGCAGGAAGCGCAAACCATCGTCGCCCGCCTGCACCATCACTTCATCGCCGCGATCAAAGAGCACCAGCGAGCGGTTGTCCGCCTCGGCAGGAGGTTTCGTATCCAGCCAGCCCACAGACTCTGTCGGAACCGAGAGCGGCTCGGAAGCGTTGCAAAACTTTCCTGTTCCCGCGAAAACATACGCGAACGCATGCCGTGTGGTCTCCACCGGCAGCACTTTTCTCTTCCCCGGCGGCACCGTCACATCAATATAAATGGGATCCGTCGCGATCCCGTCCACTGGTCCCTTCTTCCCCCAAAAACTTCCGCACACAATCCGCACGCTGGTGCCGTCGTCGTCGGTAACTTCTGGAATATCCGGCGAATTCACTTCCTGATAACGCGGCGGCGTCATCTTCTGGGATGCAGGCAGGTTCGCCCACAACTGAAACCCGTGCATGCGCCCCACCTCATCGCCCTTTGGCATTTCCTGGTGAATGATTCCCCGGCCCGCCGTCATCCACTGCACGTCGCCGGGCGCGATCGCGCCGTGATTTCCCAGGCTGTCCTTGTGCTCCACGGTTCCGGCAAGCACATAAGTAATAGTCTCGATGCCGCGGTGCGGATGCCACGGAAAACCCGCCAGGTAATCCTCCGGCACGTCGTTGCGAAAATCGTCCAGCAGCAGGAAGGGATCAAACTCCGAAGTGTTCCCAAAACCGAACGCCCGGCGCAGATGTACTCCCGCCCCTTCGCGCGTCGGCTTCGCTTTGATGAGCCGTTTTACGGGTCGGATGGACATGGAAGCCTCCACAGGTAAGTGTAGCTGTCGAAATTGGACTCAGGCCAGAGCCAGCTTTGGTTGATAGATGCTCAGGAGGAGTACGGTGATGCATATAATCTCTTGCTGAAGAGTAGCTGCAAGACTTCTTCGCATAAACTTGTGATAAACCTGTATCCAATCGCCTTCCTGGTTCATCCAGAAGCGAAACCCAAATGGTGGGGTGTAACCGATGTGGCCCAGCTTACCGGCTTTGACTCTCGTGCATGTGGTGATAAGCCTGATCGGAATTGTTTCCGGGTTAGTGGTGACGTTCGGATTGCTGCGTTCGCAGCGAATGGACGGCTGGACGGCACTGTTCCTGGTTACGACGGTGGCAACCAGTGTGACAGGCTTTTTCTTCCCCTTTCACAAGCTGCTGCCCTCGCATATCCTCGGCGTCATTTCACTGGTGTTACTCGCGTTCGCAATCGCCGGCCGGTACAAGTTTCAACTCACCGGAGCATGGCGGCGGATTTACTCCGTCGCCGCGGTTCTCTCTTTGTGGCTGAATGTGTTTGTGCTGATCGCACAGCTCTTCATGAAGGTGCCGGCGCTTCATCCTCTCGCGCCGACCGGCTCCGAACCGCCATTCCTGATCGCACAGACCGCCGTGATGATTATTTTCTTCGCGCTAGCGATTCTAGCCGCAAAGAATTTCCGCGGAGACGCAGTTCGCACAGCGTAATTTCCAATATCAACGAGAAGGCGGGTTGCCACTGACTTGCGCGTTCCGCACCTCTTCCATCAGCAGCAAAGTAACCTACGACAATCCGCAACGTTCCGACTTTGAGTGCGACAGCGAAGCTGCCGCTTTTGCGGTGTCAACAGGCCAGCCAAAGGTTTCATTGAGCGATAATTTACAATCCTCGAAAGCAGCGGCTTCGCCGCCGCACTCAAAATTGCGACTTCTCCCAAAACTTTCGGGGCTATTCACGCAGAAGCGTCCAAATACTCGCGCTAAGTCCTTTCCCTGCAACCCGAACAAATGCCCCGATCTGGCATCTCGCATGCGCCTATACTCATTGGGGGAGAATTTATGAACACGCTTGAGGTCCATCCAGAAATTCATGTAAGGGAACAACGCCAGCTTCCGCCGTACTCTACCTGCTACGAGTGCCACCACACATTCCAGGCAAAAAGCGAAGACCAGCTCAGCCTCGAACTTTGCGACTCCTGTTTCGAAGCCCTGCGCTCTCTGCGCGAGCCGGTGATCAGCATTCACGTAAAGCCACGGCCGCGACACACCACGACTAACTGACTAAGCCGGGCACACAAATCCGCCCCCGAAAAAGCCCGCCCAATACCAAATGAATTGAGTTGTTGTCTGGACTACTTGCCCGTGGAAATGATTTTCACGGTACCGGCGCTGACCGTCTGGCCAAAATAATTCTGTTGCCGCAGCGACCGGTAGATATGTCCGGCAACTTGCGCCGCCGTCGGGCCCTTCACGCGCCGGGTATTCCCGCGCAACAAAACCGCAAGGGCAATCCTCGGATGCGCTTCGTCGGCATAGCTCAGGAACCAGCCAATCCGCGAAGGATTCGTGCGGTCATCGCACGTTCCGGTCTTCCCAAGCGGAGTCTCTTCGCCGCCCGGATCCGCGCTCAACCGGCCGGTGCCGTAGAGCACCGCCGCCAGCATGCCTTCGCGCACTTCCGGCAAAACATTGGCAATATTCAGGTCGCGCTTCACTTTCGGCTGGAACGCATCCACTTCTTCCTGCGTATGCGGATACTGCAAATAATAAAGTGTGCCGCCGTTTGCGAATGCCGCGGCCAGCGCCGCCATTTGCAGCGGCGTCACTTGAATGCCCTCACCGAAACTCGACATGCGACCCACGCCGCCATACACCGGCGGCTGAGTCGGGAACGATCCCGGATGCTCGTCAGGCAGATTGTAGCCGGCCAGTTCGCCCAACCCGAGCAAGCGCCCGTAGCGCGAAACCGTGTCAAAACCCATGCGACGGCCAAGCTCTTCAAAGAAAGTATTGTTCGAGTGTGCCAGCGCCTCAGTGAGATTCATGTACTTGCGGCGGCCCACCTTCAGCATGGTGTCGCGCGTAATCACGTTTTCTTCGAGCGCGGCAACCGCGATGGTCGGCTTGATCGTGGAACAAGGAATGTATCCGTCGCTGAAAGCAATCTTCTGATTCACAACCGCCAGAATGCGTCCCGTGTTCGGGTCCACGGCGACCACAGATCCGTTGTACCGGCCCAGCGCATCCACAACCGCCTGGCGCACGATCGGATCGTCGTAAGTTGGGTCATCGGCACTGATTGAATCAGCATAAGTCGGCGCGTATCCGCGATACCGCGAAGGCGCAAGTCTCTTGCGCGAGGCGGACTTCACCTTGGATTTCGCAGCGGTAATCGCTGCAGCTTCGGCGGCAGGCATCGGCATGGCGAGTGACCCCACCAGCATGCCCGCGAGAATAGTTTTTCCCAGTTCCTTAATCATTCAGTCCTGACTCGGAGCGCTTCTTAGTAGTCCTAGTATGGAATGAGTGGAAATCTACTCTAATTCCAATGCTCGGTCAAACTTCCGCTCATTCGATGCATCCCGTGAGCCACTGTGTACCATGCTTGATTACAAGCATTTAACAAAGTCTCACCGGGTCCTTCTCATCCACAAACTTGTTAAGGCTTGCAGACTGAGACGTAGTCTATGGGGTCGAGGGATGCCCTGGCAATAGATAATGAGGACCAGTACTTAGCTATGTGCTTTGTTATGAACGTTGCACCCCCGACCAGCCCACCCTTGCCTGATTGCCCTTCTGGCCACGCGGGAGGCAGTGCCTGCTTCCTCTGGGTTTCCTTAGAATTCACATTATGAGACGCCAAAAACAACGCGGGCGATGCACTATTTTAGTGCACCGCCCGCAGTTCTAATGCTTCAGCTTGCCCTAACGCGAAGGACGCGCCTTGTTGTCCGCGGACGCAACTGCCGCGGCAGCCTTCAGCGGCGGCTTTTCGGCCGGCACGTTAGAGTGGCCATTCGCGCCATTAGCGCCGGTGGCTGCTGCGTTCTGCCCCGAAACCGGTATTTCCATTTTCTTGCGCAATGCGTTTTCCAGTTTGTCGCGAATGTCCTTGTTCTCTTTCAGGAAGACGCGCGCGTTTTCGCGGCCCTGGCCCATGCGCTCGCCGCCATAGCTGAGCCACGTGCCGGACTTTTCGAGAACGCCTTTGTCCACGCCGAGATCGATCAGGTCGCCTTCGCGCGAAATGCCTTCGCCGTAAAGAATGTCGAACTCCGCTTCGCGGAACGGCGCAGCCACCTTGTTCTTCACCACTTTCGCGCGCGTGCGCGAGCCCACCACGCGATCCCCATCCTTGATGGCCTGGATGCGCCGGATATCCACGCGCATCGAAGCGTAGAACTTCAGCGCGCGGCCGCCGGTGGTCGTTTCCGGGTTGCCGAACATCACGCCAATCTTCTCGCGAATCTGGTTGATGAAGATCAGGCAGGTCTTGGACTTCGAAACAATCGCCGTCAGCTTGCGCAGAGCCTGCGACATCAAGCGCGCCTGCAAGCCCATCTGCGGATCGCCCATTTCGCCTTCCAGTTCCGCCTTCGGCACCAACGCCGCCACCGAGTCCACAACCACAATGTCCACGCCGCCCGACCGGATCAGCGTTTCCGCGATCTCCAGCGCCTGTTCCCCGTGGTCTGGCTGCGAAACCAGCAGGTTGTCCACGTCCACGCCCAGCTTCCGTGCGTAGGATGGGTCGAGCGCATGCTCCGCGTCGATGAACGCCGCCTGCCCGCCCAACTTCTGCGCCTCGGCAATTACGTGCAGCGTCATGGTGGTCTTACCGCCCGATTCCGGCCCGTAAATCTCAATCACGCGCCCGCGGGGAAAACCGCCCACGCCCAGCGCCGCGTCAATCGACAAGCACCCCGAAGGAATCACGTTCACCGGGACCAGCACATCCTTGCTGCCCAGCCGCATGATCGAGCCCTTGCCGTACGACTTCTCGATCTGCGATATTGCCGCTTCCAGCAATTTTGCTTTTTCGTCTGTCATTTCACACCTCGGTCGAGGAAATTGGGAATTTCGCGAATGGGCCGGTCGAGGACATCGCCAGCAGGCGGGGGAACTCCGCCGCGGCTTCTCCCGATACGTTACGATAGCTGTATGTTACCATTTCGTATCTGGCAATGCTACCCCAAGCTTTCCTTCCGCACTGCAAAGGCTTTCAACGGCCGCAGCCATGCTCCAGTTCGTGATCCACCAACTGCGCCAGCGCGGCGCGCTCCCGGCGGTCCCACGCGGCCTGCTCTTCGCGGCTGATGCCGCGCAGCCGGGTCAGGTACTGCCCTCGGGTGCGTACCTCAAGAAGCTCAAATTCGAGTCTCTCATGTTCGATGCAGCTTAGAACATCCAAACGGGTCTGGGCCATGGGCCACCTGTTGAAAACCTGATGGCCACACTACCCCAAGGGCGAAACAAAAGCAAACACTATTTTCGCTATATGTTCGCCTTCCGGCCTGCTATCCGTTATAAGTATAAAATCCCCGGCCGGACTTGCGCCCGAGCCAGCCCGCAGAGACGTATTTTTTGAGCAGCGGACACGCGCGGTACTTGGGGTCGCCGAGGCCGTCGAGCAGAACGTGCATAATGTCCACACAAACATCGAGGCCGATGAAATCGGCAAGCTCCAGCGGGCCCATGGGATGATTCATGCCCAGTTTCATAACCGCGTCCACCGCTTCGGGAGTGGCCACGCCTTCCATCACCGTGTAAGCCGCCTCGTTAATCAGTGGCATGAGCACGCGATTCGATACGAAGCCCGGCGCGTCGTTCACCGCCACCGGCGTCTTTCCCAATTTTTTCGCAAGCTCCATGGTGGTGGCAAACGCCGCGTCGCTGGTTTGCAGCGCGCGAATCACTTCCACCAGCACCATCACCGGCACCGGATTCATGAAGTGCATCCCGACGAAGCGATCCGGCCGCTTCGTCATCGCCGCCAGCGTAGTGATCGCAATCGACGACGTGTTGCTCGTAAGAATCACTTCAGGCCGCAACAGTTTGTCGGCCTCGGTCAGCACCGCTCGCTTGATCTCCAGCTTCTCCGGCACAGCCTCCACCACAAAATCCGCCGCCGCCACCGCCGCAAAATCCGTCACCGGTTTCAGCCGTGCAAGCACTTGCGGCTTTTCCGCCTCTGCCAGCTTCCCTTTCTTCACCTCGCGGTCCAGGTTCTTGCCGATCGTCTCCATGCCCCGCTGCAGGAAGCTCTCCTGCACGTCGCGCAAGATCACGTTGTAGCCAGCCCGCGCAAACACATGCGCGATCCCGTTCCCCATCGTCCCCGCGCCCAGCACCGCCACCGTCTTGATCAAGTCCAGCGTCACGAATCCTCCAGGCAAATTACATTCGAGATTAAAGGAAACACCAGATGGAGTTGCGGGTCAAGCTGGAGGTCCGGACCGGGGAATTTTAGTCCACTCGCAGCGGCGGCCACGATCTGCTCAACCAGGCTTCGCGGAAACTTCAGGCCGGATCCGCCAAAACAAGCCAGGCAGCCAGCGCCGCGTACTTTTCGTCTTGCGTCCAGGGAGACCCCAAAGCGCGGCCGAGTTCTGTCAATCGTTTTAGGAGTTTCTCGCGGTTAGTTCGAAGTATCTGCCCTCCGCGGTCCAGCAGTTCTCGATCCTTGATACAAGTCATCTCCAGGCCGCATTGCGCGAACGCCCCGCGTAGGGATTCGCGGAAAAGTTCTCCATCCGCAGTGTGAATCAGGGCATGCGACAGCAGAATCCTGTCCAGCGTGGGCAACGTCTTCCCGGATGCCAGCAAGAGGGCGCATCGTTCGACCCGGTATCCCTGCTTTCCCAAGTCTGTTTGGATCGATCGAAGGGCCCGAGTAGCCAGCCGCTTCGACTCTACAAGCACTCCGTCGATGAACGCTCGAGCCTTCTCCAGCGGCATTCTTTCCGCCGTATGATACGGCTGCCTGAATTTGTAAATGAATGTTTCCACCAGATGGACGCGCTCCCGGCTCAGAACCGTGGGTGCTTCATTTTCGAGGGAAACTGCCACGAGCGCACTCCAACCGGAGTGCACTCGGAAACCAACCGCAGCTTGCTTCATGGAAGCCTCCGCGGCAGAAGGTAGGGAGAACCCAATCTACATCGTCGCGCTCGAAAAGAGTAGGCCGTTCCTTCGCGTTGGCCCGCTTACTCCGGCGGCATCCCTTCCACCACCTCGCGAACAATTTCGCGCGCCCGCGCTGCGTCATCTGGCAGGACGTAAAGTTTCGCGCGAGTTCCCTGCTGGTCCACGCGACAGTTGATCCCGTTCTCGTGCAGAGCAGCAACCAGGAAATCGCTGGGCTCGCCCGCGTCCGTGGACCAGACACTCGCCGTCGCATCTTCCGGGTACCAGTCCGCCTCTTCGCCGGCCGTAGGCGGCCCGGGAATATTTTCTTCCGGCGCCGGAGTCATCGTCGAAGGGAGTCTCTTGGTCGTCTGTCCCGGGCTTTCCAACAGGCGCGGAGTATTCAGTGTCTCGCGCTCTTCCGCGTCTTCGGTCCCAAACGCTTCCTGCACGGCCTTTTCGGCCTTCTCAAACAACGAAAACGGAACGCCTACCTCGTATCCCGGATAATTGGTCAGATTAAAAAGATGGTCGCGCCGAAACACCGTCTTGTGCGGGATGCCGGCTTCCTCCAGCACTTCGCAAAGCTCCGCGTGCACCCGAGCGTCTTCGCCCTTCCAGAAGGAACAGAACGGGTCTTCATTCGGGTCGCCCGGATCGGCGGACGGTTGGCCAGCCAGCGCGTAATGCGGCGGCTCATTCACCAGCTCCACATCGCAATCGGCGCAGCGCGTGAACCCGGGCCGGTACTCGGCATTGCATCGTGGACAAAACATAGCGCCCGCAGTCTACCGCAAGTGCACAGAAAAAGTGCGCATCGGCGCTGCCCCTTAGTATTTCGGCGTAACACCCAGATTGTAGAAAAGGAATGAATACACATCGGCCGTCAGCTCAATGTTCTTCGCAGTGCTGCTCGCGTTGTGGCCGGATTTGGTTTCAATCCGAATCAGCACCGGATTCGCCCGGCTCGCTTCTGCCTGCAGCGTCGCGGCGTATTTGAACGAGTGCGCCGGAACCACGCGGTCGTCGTGGTCCGCAGTGGTCATCAGTGTCGCCGGGTATTTCACGCCCGGCTTGATGTTGTGCAGAGGCGAGTATTTGTAAATTGCTTTGAACTGCTCCGGATCGTCGCTCGAGCCGTAGTCCGCCGCCCAGTTCCAACCAATTGTAAATTTCTGAAACCGCAGCATGTCCATCACGCCGACCTGCGGCACCGCCACGTGAAACAACTCGGGCCGTTGATTCATCACCGCGCCCACCAGCAACCCGCCGTTCGAACCGCCGTTGATGGCAAGCTTCTCTGGCGAAGTGTATTTGTTCGCAATCAGCCACTCGGCCGCGGCAATAAAATCGTCGAAAACATTCTGCTTCTTCAATTTCGTGCCCGCGTCGTGCCACGCTTCGCCGTATTCCCCTCCGCCCCGCAAATTCGCGGAAGCGTAAACAAACCCTTGCTCCAACAAGGCCAGCCGCAGCGAACTGAAGGCTGGTGCCAGCGTGATGTTGAATCCCCCGTAACCGTAAAGCAAAGTCGGATTCGCGCCATCCAGCTTCAGCCCCTTCTTATAGACCAGGAACATCGGAATCCGCGTGCCGTCCTTGCTGTTGTAGAAAACCTGTTTCGTCTCGTAATCCTCCGGCCGGAATCCGTGGACCTCTGGCGCCCGGAACACGCTCGTTTTCTTCGTCCCCAACTCATAGCGGAACACGCTTGGCGGATAGTTGAACGAGGTATACAGAAAGAACGCGTCCTTGTCTCCGCGATTGCCGCGAAATCCAATAACCGCACCCGCGCCGGGAAGCTGAATCTCGTTCTCCAGTCCTCCCGAATCGCTATAAACAAAGACGTGGCTGGCCACATCCTTCAAGTAGGTCGCAAAAAGTTTCCCGCCAAGCGACTCGACACTGTCCAAAGAATCAGCCTTCTCCGGAATAATCTCCTTCCACGGCGCTTTAGCATTGGCGGGATCGTAAAGCATCAGCTTCCCTTTGGGCGCGTTCTGATCCGTCGCAATCAGGAATTTGTCGCCCAGATTGTCCACAACCACGAAGCTGTCGTCGGTAATTTCCGTGACGATCGGCGCGAACGCCTTTTCTTTCTTGGACAGGTCGCGGAAATACAGCGCGTTGCCGCGCTTCCCCTTGCCCCGGTCAGCAACCCTAAGAATGGCAAACCGCTGGTCGTTTGTCGTAGCCACCGAATGAAAGCGCTGTGGATTCTGCTTGTCCTCATAAATCAGTTCGTCGGCGGACTGCTCTGTGCCGAGAACGTGGTAGTACACCTTCTGAAACTCGTTCTTCGAAGAAAGCTCATGCCCTGGCTCTGGCGCATCAAACCGGCTGTAGAAAAATCCATTCCCTGCCCACCCAAACCCCGTGAACTTGATCCATTTCAAATCGTCGGTCAGAACCTTGCGCGTCGCGATCTCGATCACATGCGCTTCCTGCCAGTCCGATCCGCCAACGGAAATCCCATATGCTGCATATCGCCCATCTTCGGAGACGTTCAACTCGCCCAGACGCGATGTCCCGTCCACCGAAAACTTGTTGGGATCGAGCAGCACCTCCGGAGCGCCCTCCAATCCCTTCTGTGCGTAAACAACGAATTGATTCTGCAGCCCGTCGTTCTTGGTGAAAAAAAGGTAATCACCCTTGCGGAAAGGCGGCGTGTACTTGGGGAAGTTATACAACTGCTCCAGGCGCGCCTTCACCTGCGCGCGGTAGGGAATCTTTTCGAGATACCCGAACGTAACTTTATTCTCCGCTTCCACCCACTTGGCGGTTTCCGCTGAATTGTCGTCCTCCAGCCAGCGATAGGGATCGGGCACTTTGGTGCCGTGATAGTCGTCCACCTGGTTGTCCTTCCGCGTCTGCGGATAGTCGAGTCCCTGGGCAACGGAAAAGGTTGAGAGCAACAGGGTGGAAAATACGGGAAAAACGAAGCGCACTTGCAGCGCCAGCTGGCGAATAGTCATGCGAGATTTCCTTTCTCGGAAATTGCGCGGAGAGTGCTTGCCAATCCTTGCAACATAAGACGGATCAACGTCATAAAAGTATACGGCCATTTCCTGCGCCTATCTATATGTAAAGAATAGTGTTAGAAATCGACTGGCAGGCTGAACGGGATTGCGTCTTTTTGGACACGCGGTTCGTATACAGGATAGTATGAGCGCACCGGCTTTCACTCTGTCTGCTGCACCACGACCGCTGCTGTTCGCGGGCTTCATGACCGACGACACCCAAGCCCTAGCCATCGGATTGCGCCGGCGCGACCCGGACTTGCTCGACCGCCTCATCGAGCAATACCAGCAGCGCCTCTATCGTTATCTCCTCTTTCTCACGGGTAATCCCGCGCTCGCCGAGGACCTCTTCCAGGAAACCTGGATTCGCGTGCTTGAACGTGGCGGGCAGTACAACGGCAAATCGAAATTCGAATCGTGGCTCTTCGCCATCGCGCGAAATCTGGTGATCGACGCCTCGCGCCGCAAGAAAATTTCCAGCCTGGAGGATTTGGGCGACCCGGAGA
>Ga0210405_10001886_pt1 | contig 22667 bp, 20 predicted proteins | sample IncBWH11MmetaG_FD_155492 | JGI IMG/M metagenome (GOLD analysis project Ga0210405, IMG submission 155492) | Forest soil microbial communities from Barre Woods Harvard Forest LTER site, Petersham, Massachusetts, United States - Inc-BW-H-11-M | ecosystem: Environmental > Terrestrial > Soil >... | reverse complement strand
ATTCCCGCGCTGCTGATTCATGACAAACTCGATCGGGACCCGGGGTTCGCGGCGCGATTTTATCGAGCGTTGGCGGGCTTTCTCGCCGACCGCTTGCGTACGACAACCGCGCACCTGGGTTACGGAAAATGGGACCAGGACACCGATGAACTGGATGATACGATGCTGGACAATATGTCGGTTGCGGCAACACGTTTCGATTACCTGATCAAAAGGCTGGGCATGAATGCGCAAGCTTAGCAATGGCGCAGTCAAGCAACCTTAGTGCTGGTTGCATAAATGGCGAAGAGCATATTGCCAAATTCCGTGCTTTGCCGGCTTCCCTTCGGATCAAGTGTGGCAGAATCCCAAAATGTCCCCTCGTGACGTTGAGCACAAGACGGAGAATGGCCGCCCGAAACTTCTTTTTCACGGTTCGCCCCGAAAAGATCTGCTGACGCTACGCCCCAGTGGACATCGGGCCTTGCATGCGTCCGATGATATTCGGCTTGCAGTGGCTTTCCTGGCTCGCCCGGAACACTGCTACTGCGTCAGAAGCAACGGCGCCGTGCAGGTATGGGTAGGGGAGAGCAAGGAGGCGTTCCGGCGGCGTGATCGTGGCGGCTCGATCTATTTGGTCGAGAGCCATGCGTTTTCTCCGTTGCGCTCGGATCATGGGGCGGAGGTCTTTTGGGAATACACCACCCATGACACAGTCAGCCCGGTGTTGAGGATCGATTACGCATCCGCCCTTGCGGCTTTTGTCGCTCATGGAGTGCAAGTCCAATTTGTCACCGTAGAGTCGTTCCGCAGGTTCGATGCAACCAATTCGTGGCCAAGCCCGATGCCCCACGACGCCAAACGGAATGCAGGCGTGGTTTTCGCCAGCGGCATCCTGCCGGTGTGCAGGACTACGGGCCGGATTTGCCTTGCGTGGAGATCTCAGTTCGTAGGGCAAGGCGACTGCTGGGGCACCCTTGGCGGCGCGGCTATGCCCGGACAGTCGTTGCGAGACAGTGCAATCCGGGAGCTCTGGGAAGAGACCGGATATGACGGTGAGATTGAATTGCAGCCCGTCTTTGAGTTCGCTGAGGGAAGTCTTCAATATCAGAATTTCATCGGCTCGGTGCCCGTCGAGTTCACGTTATCACCTTCCGCCGAGCACAGTTGGGAAACCGTTAGTTTAGCCTGGCGGCAGTTGGGCGAATGGCGGCAACTCATGCGTGCCCAACCTCATAGTTTCCATCCCGGTGTTTTGCGTTTGTTCCGTCACGCCGAAAAGTTGATCGCGAGCTTCGTCAAGTGTTCCCCCGTTCAAAATACGCACCAGGGGTTCAATTCTGACTCTGGCACAGGATCCGGCCGCCAACCCAGCAACACTGGGATATCGTACAGCCGTCCGGAAGAATAGCGGGGCTTGAAGGTTCTCAGCCCGGGCACCACGACTCGCACGGTGTTCAAAAGTGTGTCATCCCGCGTGAGATCCACAGCGACCGGGTGTAAGCCTGCCATGGCCAACCGGGACGTCAAGCACTCAACTTGGGCCTGTGTGTTCATGGGCACTGGCTCTGGTGGCAAAGCATGCAAGCCCCAGGCTTGGAGATGGGGATGTTGCTCAAGCACCGCCGTTTTCAGCCACTCTCGGATGTCTTCGTCACATGGGTTCTTCGAGGCGATAAACCAATTAAGCGCAACCTCGGTTAAGGTCCGCCGAAGAGCCATCCTGGGAGAGAGGTGCGCGGCCGAAGCAATCACCGGCCGACTCCCATCCAGTTCCGTTGTAACTCCAACGTATGCCGGGACATTTAAGTCGGTTGTGATGTCGAGGACCGTCAGGGTGCGCCCGAGGAGGCGGAATTCATTCTCTATGTAAGCCAAACATTCGTTGCCCGCCGAATCGAGACTCACTTGCGGGCGCTTGGACCGGTTGTACCACCAGATTGCCAGCGCGTCCCTTTCGATGCTCTCGTGCAGAGCCGATAGAATCGCCTCCGTCTGCGAACGGCCGCTGGCACATCCACTAGCATCCGCCCGAGCGAACTCCGACTCACCTTGCCGAAAACGATAGGACATGAGACAGCACGCCGCTGGAATCCACGTTCTGCGTCCATCGGTGAGGTTCGTCCCGGGAAGCCAATCGATTGGTTCGTCAATATCGACTGGACTAGGGATGTAGTGCCTTGCCGATGTATGATTGGAGCATTCACGGCGCTCATACTGGCGCTGGCTTATCAATAGAATCTTCCGCGGATCAATCCCGTCGATTTCAGACAGCCTCGCTCGAACCGTGGCCTCGTCCCCACGGTGCATCAGACTGTAGCCCTCGATGGCCTCGCCGATGCAGGAGTTCTCGGCTCCCGCCGCTGTTAGTCCTCTCCCCCATGAAGTTCGCGATGCGGTGGAGAGTACGGCTTCGCTTCCCGGAGGCACTATAAATGAAGAATAAGAATGGTAGACACCGGCAACCGGTTGGCTGGTGCGTCTCAGTCGATTGACAATCCCCGTCAGCGGACTGCAATGCTCTTTCACATGAATTTCTTCTTCCCTTCGACAGAATCGGCACGAACGCAAGGACACGATCGAGTGCCTCCTACGATCGAGTGTCCGGCCGTGGATCGACTGCAACGACCGATCCAATCCCGATATGGTTCCCCTGCGGTTGAACTCGGAAATCACATCGCGTGTGAGGCCTACTAGCAAATGCAGTCCCGATGTGGGATCCGGCTGGACCTCGGGATCAGGCGATTGTGTGCTCGCTCGCGCCCAATATTGCGTACAGCCGATGCAAACTGATTGGCCTAATCTTTGAAGTGGGCCCAGGATTGGACATCCGTTGAGCAAGCCAATGAACAGCACAGGTCTGGGCTCGGAAAGAAAGCGCAGGAGTTTGGGATCGCGAAAATCACCGGCGAAGGCCACAACCAGTTCGCGAGCGGCGCCAGCCGCGTCGATGTTGGCGTTAGTCAATGCAGATGCAAACTCGTCGGGAATATCGACAAAGACCATTTCCCCCGCCCGCCTCATTAGTCTGTTGCCTGCACTACGGGTACCGGATCGCCAGCAAAAGAAACCGTGGGGTTCGCGTCTGGTGTTCGCGGATGATCCCAACGATCATATCCATGAGTTCGTCGCGAATCTTGTTATACAGGGGTATGCACACGACTGCGTCCGACAAACGATCCGTAGTGGTTAAATCTCCGCGTCGGAAATGGGCGAAGGGTCGCATGGAATGCAAGGGGCGGTAGTAGGGACGCGTATCGACGCGGTAAGCGTCGAGCCGGGAGACGAGACCTCGGGCGGACTCGGGCGAGTCGCAGATGAGCGGAAAGTCCTTTTCTGAACTCGACGCCAATGAAGAGAAAGGTTGCTGCAACCGAAAACCATTTATCCCCGACAGCTGTGAACGGTAACGTTCCGCGGCGCGCCGCCGCATTCTCAGGCATTCTTCGAGATTTTCCAGATTCGCCAGCCCCAGGGCCGCGGGCAACTCGGCTAACTTTCCATTGAGGCCTTTACTCTGGCATTCGTAGTTCTCGGTAATTCCATAGCGGCCAAGCCGTACGACGATCTCTTGGTACTCGCCGTTCCCGCAGCATATGGCTCCGCCTTCACCTGTCGTCAGTACCTTCGTGCCAGAAAAACTAAACACTTCCATATCGCCGAAGCTACCTGCGCGGTGGTTCCCAATGCCGGCACCGAATGCAGCAGACGCGTCGCCGATCAAGGCGACATCGCTCTGCTTGGCGAGTTCTTCCAAACTGGCAACATCACACGGATTCCCGTGCGCATAAACCGACAGAATTGCAACTACGTCGCGACCAAGTAAGGGCTCAACGATCTTAGAAGTAACGCACAAAGTAGCCTCATCCACATCGCAGAACACGGGCTCGAAGCCGTTCCATAGCAAGCTGTTCACCGTTGAAGGATGTGTATAGCTTGGCATGATGACTTCGCGCCGCTCGCGCCGGCCAACCTTTTCGCTGAGAGCCGCAAACGCAAGCATCAACGCACTGTCTCCGCTGGGCGCGCTTACCACGGGAACTCCGACATAGTCGCTAATTGCGGCTTCGAAGCGGCGGCAATATGGGCCTGAGTTGGAAAGCCAGCACGATTCCACGATGTCCCTGACGTTGGCTTCAAAAGCCGACCCAGGATCGGGCATGGATGGCACAGATAGACGGTACCGGGTATTAGGCGTCTCGCCGTAACTCACGCTTTGCGGTTTGGAGAGCCGCCCGAATCTCGCGCCGGCCGCGTGCATCAGCTTCCACAGGCTGAAATCGTCCGGCTCTGCGCCGTCGCACGGATACCTCAAATGCATCAGTCGCTTGGCGAACGCGACGGAGGAGTGGTAAATGATATTGCTGTCAACCACGGCCTGCGGAACGGAGTCGACCTTTTCGCGTCCGTTCTCGAGATTGCGCAGCACGACCGGCCCGTAAACTACGTCGTAGGGAAACTCCCGCAGCGCCCGGACACAATCCTCTAAGTGGTGGGGCAGAAACTCGTCGTCGTCGTCCAACGGACAGATGATCTCGCCGAGGGCGAGATCCAACGCGTGATTGCGGGCGGCAGCGCCCGCAATATGCCATAAATGTTGCGCCGACAAGCCGCTATAATTCGGGCGAACAATCTCGGAATATCGAACTCGGTCGTCATGGACGCCTTCCACAGCGTCGCGTATGGAGTTATCCTCCGGGCCATCTCCAACAACGATCAATTCCCAATTGGTATAGGTTTGCTGCAACACCGACGGGATCGACCGTTCTCGTAGGAAGTACGGACGATTGTAAGTGGGCATAACTACACTGACTAAGGGCTCGTGTTGCATTGCGGCATATTAAGCGTCCGTTCACACAGCGTGCAATTCTAAAATCAAGGACAGGGATCAGCTTGTTGGGAAGTGGACATGCGAATGAAGGTAGTGAAGAACTCCGCCTTCGCGATAGACTACTTTGCCGCGCTGACGATACTAACCAGTTCGGCGCTATATGGAGGGGCTGAAAAATGATGATTGGCGCTAATAGTTTACGCTCCCAAACCTCTTGCTTGGAGCCACAAGCAGGACTAGATCGTTTCTATTCTTATCTCCAATCGTTTTCTCAGGGGGCAGAGGCAGGGCAGATAGGCCACTATCCCGGCCTTACTTCACGTGCTTTCCACGATCCCGATTGCTTTAGCGCTGTTCGAGCACTGGAAAATGGATACGACGAGGTCCGGTCGGAGCTGCTAGCCCTCGGTTGTCAGGCGTTTCATTCTGAAATGGAGAGGGTGGGGCGGACGGGCTCATGGGAGGTTCTTCATCTTTTTGAGCGCGGGCGCAAGAATGACGAGAACTGCGGCCTTTGCCCCTCAACAGTGCGGCTTATTGAATCCCACTCGACCGTGCGCACGGTGGCGGGACTGGCTTACGTATCCAAAATGGCGCCGGGAACGCACGTGGCCGCACACTGTGGGCCCACTAATCTCAGGTTGCGCTGTCACTTGGGAATTCAGGTGCCCCAAGGCGACTGCGCAATAAGGGTAGAGCGGGAGATAAGCGGTTGGCATGAAGGAAAATGCATCGTCTTCGACGATTCACTGGAACATGAGTCCTGGAATCACACCGCTGAAACTCGTATCGTCCTAATCGTCGACCTCTGGCACCCCGACCTTATTCCTGAGGAAATCGCGCTGTTACAGGGTCTGCACAATTACAGTTCGGCTCAGGCGGAAAGCCTCACGCGCTACTGGATCGCAAATACAAGAGCGAGAAACGCGCGGCGAGTCAATTACGATTGAAGTGCAAGCGGCGACTAACTGGCAATCGCCGACCCCTTTCGAACGGCCGGCCTCTTACGAACCGCAAGGGAAAGATATCGATCACCTTCCCGAAACATCAGGCGGGAAGAGACCAGATGATCTAACCACGCCCGCAATTGCCGCTCGTCCTCCGGCTGGCCATCTACTCGGCCGAGCATTTTGTGGATTGCTTGAAAGGAGCGGTGCTCATCGCAGAAAAGATAGATCTCCGCTACCTTGCCCGATAACGTATGTTGGCGTGGCTTTAGGGAGCCGTCGGTCAACTGCGGCCTATTGTCATGAATGACGAGGTAGCCGGGTCCCTTTTCCATGTAGCAATATGCGGAACGATTCTTCCAGAACTGCGTCCAGATACCCCACGCTCGTCTTGCGGGTGCCATATACTCGTTCGAGTCCCCGGTTCGTTCCCATTCGCCATCGAAGAAATACGCGATCTTCGACAGATTTACCCGTGATTCGGGAAACAGAAACTTATATACGCCTGACGGTTCCAGCTTAATGCCAAACTTTTCATGGTCGAAAAAGTAGGGGCTGAAGCGCTCGAACATAATCGGCGAAAATGCGTTCGGCGGTTTGAGATGCATCAACAGACCGAATGTGCGGTCCAAATCGGCATAATCGTCGGGCTTCTCTCCGGGAAAACCATAAAGCAGATTCCAGCTGGGTGATATGTCATACTCGTCACACCACTTTAGAATCTGTATATTTTGTATCGCGGTTGTCCCCTTCCGCATGAGTTGCAGGATGCGCGAGCTCAAGCTTTCGATACCCGGCTGAATCTCACTAATGCCCGCGGCTCTCAGCGCTTCGATCTGCTCGCGGCGAAGGTTTGCCTTCACCTCAAAAAACATCTGTAAGTCGATGTCGCAGGCCGCTAGTCGCGGCAATAGATCGGAAAAATAGTCCATGGCCAGAATGTTGTCGGTTGCGCTGAGAGAAAGGCACCGATAGTGAGTTGCCAGATGCAGTATCTCGTCGTAAACGCGTTCGCTGCTCTTCTTCCGGAAAGCCATGGTGCCCGCGTTTAACCCGCAGAATGTGCAGTGATGCTTCGCTCCCCACCAGCACCCTCGCGAACCTTCAAAATACAGCCGCAGCCGCACTTTTTTTCGCCACCCAAGCTCTTCCGCAGTGCGCATGTAATCGGAATAATCGGGCATTGGAGATTCTTCCAGGTTCGCCAATGGCCGCGCCTGATCGTGTCGGCTGATTGCCTCCCCCGCCCGCCTGAATGAAACCCCGGGGACATCGACATCCGAGATTCCCTCCGCAAGCTGATGGAGAAGCATAGGAAAGCTTTGCTCAGCCTCGCCATGGACGATGTAGTCAATCCAAGGAAATCCTTTCAAAAACTCGATTCCCATCTCATCATCAACATTGGCGCCGCCGAACACAATATTCACGGCTGGGCAAGATTGCTTGATCCGCCTGGCTAGTGCGACGGAAGCCAGCGACTGTGCAAACGTCGTCGTGAATCCAACCGCAAGATACTTTGACCAGTCCACACGCTCCATGCAGTGGTCGATGAACCAGGGCACATCGATATGAGCGATCCGGGCGCACAATTCGTCTGATCTGCTAACGCTTTGTCGCAGGTGTTCCAGCAGGTCCTGAGCAGGTTCGTTGGTGAGCAGATCGTCCCATGAGTTTTTCATCTCCCCTAACTCTGCAGGTCCGAACAAATGCTGAGCGAAGAACCACTCGGTCGGGGCAAACGAGAAGTCCGATATCCGTTCGTATACCGGAACGCCGATTCGTTCGGCGAAATGCATATTCAATAGTTGTAGTTCAACTGGGAAGTTCGCCGACCGGACACATTCTTTCAAGGTTGCCAACGCCAGCGACGGCCGGAGGACTGAGCCCCAAGGCATGCAGACCAGCGCAATGTCTCGCTTGCCTTGAAGTTGTTTGCTTTGGGACATCCCGATCCCGTCGCTCGTGACGAGTTCATTCATGGAATCATTTCACCTCGGCGCCTCACTAGCAGTGAGGCCGCCAATCTTAAGCAATGATATTGCATTTAGGCAACGGGATTCATGAGCAAACACCCCTCCAACCTAGTAACCGTATTCGTATCTGCGTACTACACGGGCTGCATTACACCTGTCCGTCATTCTCATGGAACGCTTTATAAGGTTGACGATCAAACCAGGAGGTTGTAGTTTGTCGTGCCTAAGTGACGGTGCTGATAGGAAGGAGTTGGAGTATGAACGGTTGTGGAATCATCTATGTAGCCACGAGACATGACTTATTTCTCGAGGAGGCCGTAATATCGGCCGATAGCGTTAAGCAGCTCTCGAACACCTTCCACATTACCCTGTTCACAGATCGGCCACAGCATCCTCTCTGCGGTCTCGGAGTATTCGATCATGTTGAAACAGTGGAAAGCATGGATGTCGCCGGGAGTTGGCCGAGCGGATTGTTGAACAAGGTTAAGAGTCTCGCGCAATCGCCTTACGATCACACTCTCTACCTGGATACGGACACAACGGTCCTCACAAGTGAACTCTCTTTGCTGTTTGGGCTGGCCGATTCTTTCGACGTTGGTATGGCCGAGGCCTTGGTTGATGACAGCTTTTCGCGCAAATATTTCGCTCGTCCGCTGTTCAACACGGGAGTGATTTTATACCGGAAGAATTCGCGAACGATTGGCTGGCTGGCGGAGTGGACTGCGCGTTCTGAACGAAACTGTCGAATCACCAGGCAGGTTCCCCTCCCCCCCACACCCGAACTCAGGCATGTCGCGGATCCTCGTCTCCGCCGCAAGCTTCTGGGAAATGATCAGATTAGTCTTGCACCTTTACTTAGCCCGGAAATCAACCGCTGCGGCTTGAGGGTTGTGACCCTCGATTATTCGTGGAACCATCGCGGTTCGACACTTTTGGAACGCAACCGTAGCCCTATTCGCATCCGGCACTGGCCGCGGGAATCGAAGGAAGTTCAGGCACAAAACTTAAGCACGGCGATTCACAGGGCCTCGATGCAGGCAGGATCCGGAGATGGAATGCACGATTTGTTCGTGTCCGAAAACGATTTAAAGCCAGGATAGGTCTGCAACAAGTACTTAGCAGCTCCCCAATGGAGTGATGTGACACCAGCCACTCGCGTGCCCTACGTCCAGTGGTCTCTCGCAATTGAGGTGTCACAAGAAGTCTTTTGCAATACTCGGCGAACTGCAATGGTGTATTCGCAACGAATATCTCCGCCCCGTGGCGTACGTTCAGACGATCGCTGCCCGGCCCAGTTGTGACAACAGCCTTAGCATAGGCGAACGCTTCCAGTATCTTAACCCATATGCCACCACCCACACGCAAAGGCGCAATAACTACATCAGCGACCCGGTAAAACGGCGCCAAATCTTCGACCTCTCCGGTAACATGCACTTCTGGATGCGCTCCGAAGCACCGAACCTCTTTTGTGGGTCGAGCGCCGACGATCAAAACGCGGAACGGAAGTGGTGATAGCTGCCTTCGGAGTAGCAGTAGCACGGACAAACAGAAGTAGATGGCGGCATCCGCGTTAGGGTAATAATCTATAGTTCCAACAAACAACAATGTTAGAAGACTGGTTAAGTAGGGTGCACCTGAAAGGCCCGGTCTCGTCTCTATACAGTTCGGTAACAGGCGAAAGTGGCTGCACCCGTAATTTGCTGCAATGGCTCGCCGGTCATTCTCGTTACTTAACAGGATTGTGTCGAACCGTGCGAGTACTGACTGTTCGAGGTTCCTGAAATGTATTGCCGTGTTTTGTTCCAGCAAGGCCCGAAGCGAATCGCCTTGAGACGCAGCAAGGCGAGCAAAGTTGAGCCTTGTCAATGACTCATAATCGTCTAAATCCAGTGTACGGTGGGCATACGTTTGTTTCGGCATATAGGTATCGGTTTGCGAACGGTACCGTTGCGAGGCGACATACATGTATTACGTTGAATGCCCTAGTAAGGTATGGCCATTGGTGCGGCTCTGCTGAGGGAGCACAGACACTGGCCAACGAGCATCATGCCTTCGCAAACGTTAGGTCGTTGTGAAAGCGTCATCTTCTGTAAAGATCAATAACGAGAAGAGAGACTTGGTGGTCATGACTAAGGGCTTGAAGAGTCGCGGCAACTCGCATGGAAGTTCCATGCCCGCTCGAAGAAGGCACTACCGAGCTGATTAACAGCAGCTGTTTAGGCAGCAGCATAGGTCTACTGAACAGGCGAAATGTAGCACTGGGCAAGCTCCAATCGTGCCTGCGCCCTTATGTCCGGCGCTTTCGCCGCGCTTGCAATAGGTCACAACAGCCTCGACGTGTGTTGGCAGAATGTTGGAACGCAAGCTAGCAAGTGGCAGAGAAGCATACAGTCGCGCATGCGGCAGGAGGCGGTATTTAGTATCTGGCATAGCCTCTTGAATAGGAATGCGGAGGGGTGAACACCCCGACTTCGGACTAATGCCTCTCGGCGGCAAAAGATTCGCGGAAATCACTCGTCCAGTCAATGTTCAACGCCTTCCGCAAGGTCGGGTTATCCAGCCGGCGCGTCCATTTTGGCAAGTCGCGGAAAATCTCCAGCAAGTGTGCGGAGTAGTTCGTATAGTTCACGAAATTGAACGACAGACTAATCGAGGGTGCCAGAGAAGTTACAGTATGCTTCCACCCTTGAGGAAATACGATCATGTCACCGGCATTCACCACAGCCTCATACACACCATTCCTGCTTGACGCGGGAGCATGCTTCTCATCTGCGTCAGGAGCTTCAAACACGAAACGTTTGCTGCCACAAAGTTGTGCCAGCCACGCATGAGTCCCGAAAAGATCCACATGGTCTGGAGTAACAGTCCCGGCCGGACCGATCAGAAGGACCCCGAATTCGCGCAAATACCAGTCGTATACGTCGTCGCCAAGATGAGAGTAGAGGTTGTCGCATTCCTCGGGCCAGTTGAAGTCGCTCAGCAAGCTGGAATCACGGCAAAACGGCTGAAACCCGAAATAGAGCGGAAAGCCCGAAACGCGTTCTCCAAGGACAGACGGGTTCTCACAAAATCTCATAAACATACGAAAGCTCAGGCGGAACGCCTTCTCCGGCGTGAACAACTGGTCCATGGCGACGACCTGTGTGTCGCCGAACAGAGTGGCGAGGAAACCGAAGGTCCATTTGCCGAGAGCTGGCCATTTGGTGATGACATTCGTCAAGATCACCGGCCTGCCAGGTGAGGTTAGATACTCCTGTTCGAATGCGACGCGGCCCGGCGCCAGTATTCTTTCTATCGAGAGCCTCTCGCCCGAATTCGAAATTGATGTATCCATGTCTACCGCGCCTCTCTTCTTGTCAGGCTGCATGTCTTTCTCGCGATTGCAAGGCCGCTTCTTCAATCGCAAAGAGTGCCTCGGTCGTATCGTTGGGCAAGGTGGTTGTACCCAGTTCCCGAACCAGCTCCGTAGCCGGCCTGGCGATGAAGCCCTTAAGTGAGCGATCACAGAGAGCGCGCGCGCGGTCTTCGGGTACGCTCGATGCCAATGGCCAATTCAGCCACATTTGATAGAGACCCCACCAAACGAAACATGCTTCCACAAACTGATGGCAAGTAAGTAAGTTGCCGGTCCAGGGGGACTTGTGCGCGGAGGACGCTGGCAAGCCCGGAGTCAGATCATGCCGGACCGTTTCAAACATCGCGATAGCATGGTGAATATTCTCATGCACAATCGCTTCGATCATCTGGGCGTCATCTGCCTTGGACCGCCATGGATTCACTATCAGCATGGTGCCGGGATATTCGGTAAAACTGCCAAAGAGGTTAAAGTGCGGGCGATCTGGCCGGAAGCGAACTGCGATCCGGAATGTTAGATCCTTAACAAACGCAAACACCGCAGGAAAAGCTCGCTGTAATTCCATGAGCGCCGAATTGATGCGCTGGTATTCGGTTTCTTGACGTCGAGTCGGTGCCGGCGCCAAAGACTGAAACTCACCCGGAAGTTCAAAGAATGACTCGAAGTCGATGGTGACGCCATCGATACTTAAATGGGTCTGAATGTGATTCGACTCATCGGAATCGTTCGCGGCTGATGACTGTTGGTTGAGTCTTCTCGCTCTGTGGCTGAAGAATTCCGATAACATTTCTTGTCTCGTGGTAACGTGAGGGGTGTCTTGTGTCAAAGCCCAAAGTACTCGCGGACAGAAGAGAATTACCGCCAATTCCTCATCCCTGAAGCTCCGAAAAGCGTCAGCAATCTCCTTATCCTGCTCTACCAAAGGTGCTGCCTTATCTTTCAGATATCTGATATAGTCTATCTTCCAAACCAACGGACATCTGAGAGTTGAATCAGACCATCTGAGGTATTGCACGAAATTGTTCAAATCATTCATCATTCCGAAAGCCTCGAACTCTTCTTGTACATTTTCTGGTGCTCGTTAGGTCCGTCGATCTAGTGGCCCGGCTGAGACGCGCCAATCGAGCCGACTTTGTCCGTGCACAATACTCCAATCTCAGTTCGTTACCAACTCCGTTTTTGTGCCTGTGGACCAAACACTCGATGTTAGCTCTGTCTGCCAAGGACCTTTGCTGCAGGCGCTCAACCGTGGAGGTCTGATATTACGCAGTTCGCAGTAAATCAGTCCGAATTCGGCGTTCACTTATCGGACAGCCGAACGGGAAAGGTTGGACTTTATTCGATTCGCCGGACTATGGGTCATCTGAAGAGTCATGGTATCGAAATCAATCACAAACTTATCGGCCTGCGTAATTACATCCAGACCCAGATTACCGTAGGACCAGGCCTGACCCAGTTGTTTGATAATCACATGCGCTGGTTTTAGCGCTGCCGGGAAGCTGCCAATGCGCAAGACGACTTCAGGAACTGAGATAGCTTCGAACTCCGCGTTGTTAGAGACGCCTTCGACTTCCTGAGAAATCCGTTTGCCTGACTGGTTTATCAAAGAAGAAAACTCAGTAGCGAACTTTCCATACAGGTCCGTTGTTTCCGCCCCCGTATCAAGAGTGAGCGCAATCGGGCGATCCTGAAACATGGCCAGCACTACCAGATGATCGTCGTCGAAGTACAAATTCGACGAAGGGATGTCGTGCTTACTTGAGGTTCCGCCAACTCTAAGCGTTTGGTCATTTGACCACTCCAACCGATGCAATCCTAATAGCACGGGAATGCCAAGCAGTCCGCGGCGGCCCGGCGGGAGACTTGCCCAAGGTTTCTGGTCGTCTGGAAAGATCAAAAAGGAGACGTCCCGGAACTTGGTTCCACCCACGGCCAGGTCTTTGGCCACAGCAATCCGAAACCCGACGCGTTGCCCAGTGCTTGTGCCGGTCGTACCGTCACTGTCCAGTATTGTCATTCCCAAACGTTTTGCTTCTGACTCGCTCATTGCCGGCACGGCGCCGGTATCGAAAAAATATTCCGCGTGACTGCCATTGATCGTCAGGGGAATCCACGTTTGTTCTTTGATACTAACTAGCGATCGTCCCGGGGCCCCCACCTTCTGGTTGGGCAGGCTCAAGAATGCTCCATAGTCCTTAAGTTCTTCCCCGGCTTTGTCCGGAAATACACGCCATTTCTCTCTGACGATCACACCGAATTGCCGATACTGCCCGGCGTCGAGCAGCATATGCGCAAGGATGTTATAACCCTCATACACGTCGTCCTTGGCAGCACTAGGAGAGTGGATTAGTTTGTTCAGAATGGTGTCGGCACGGGGTCTATCGTTGAAAGCAGCGGCCACTGCTCCACAATAAAGCGGTGGTGCATTACTGGTTTTCATCACCGCGTCGCGCAATTCAAACCAGCGGTGCGCCTCGTATAGTGCCTTGTAATCGGTAGACGATCCCGCCACCGGGCGCTCCACTAACACCGCGAACACCACAACAACACCGACCATTACCGCCAGGCGCATGGCGTGACTCTATCACACACGTATCCTGACTTGCCCCGGTTGTCGAGCCTTAGTACGATTCGTCTGACCTAGGGGATAACGCGGGTTATAGCAATCGCAGGACCCAAGCGCGATAGACAATATGACTCAACATTCTGCGTCGCTCATTTCCGAAGTGCCTTTGGCAGATCCGTCCCCGCAATACGCTCGCGAAGTTGCCTCCGTTCGAGATCTCATCTCCGCGCTACAACCTGACCCCCTCCTCCTTGCTTCCTCGCCCCACTCAACGTTCGCGGCCCGCTTGTTTGCCACCATGTATGAGCGCCGGTTCGGGATACTGACTCGGTGTTGCGGAATCGAAGAATTAGTTCGAAGCGTTCCCTATCTCACTTCCAATGGAGTGCTGATCGTCGGGCTGGAGCCGGAAACGCCCGCCCTAATTGGTGCGCTTGAAAGTTGCGTGGCCTATGAGCCGTGCAAGCTGGGCGTGCTCTGCAGCGCCCATGGGGAATTGTGCCGGATTGCCCGCAGCGCCAATGCCGTGGTGTGGGCCGAGGTTCCTGCTAACGCAGCAGCCGAACTCGCGGCCATTTTCGAGGACGCATTCTTCGGGACCGTTCATGGCGCGAACGCGTCGATCGAGGCAACTCGTGATGATTCGGACCGCCCCGAGCCTTCGATTGAGACAACGCCACAGCCGTTCGGCACGATGCAAACCGGCAACAATTCCACTACATCCCCAGTCCTGATGGATTGGCCGACTGCCGCATTTCGCCGCAAGGCACGCGCATTGGGATTGTCAATTCAGTCTGAGGGTATATCCGATTCATTCATGCGGATTCTCGACCATCAAATCGCGAGACTCAACAGTCAGGAGTTTCGAGCGTTAATCGTCGACTATGACGGAACCCTCTGGTGTCCGCCTGAGGAAGGCCGGGTAACCGATGTGGTTGAACTACTCGACCCGCTCCTGCGCAATGGAGTTGTGATTGGTATTGCAACCGGACGAGACCATCGGCTGGCGTCGCATCTGATAAGCAAGTTCGATTCCAGTTTGCGCAAGAATGTCTGGCTCGGGTCGGCCAACGGATCGAACGTCGTACGGTTGGAGCCGAGCGAATGCTGCGATGAACTTTGCCTCGATTTGCAGCCTCTTAAGGCTGCTCTTGAGTCCGATCCCTTTCTTCGCCACGTGGCGACGATCAGTTCGAGCCAGCGCCAGCTTACGATCGCAGCCAAACGTCTGTGCTCCAGCCATACCCTGTGGCATCTTGCCGGCGCATACGCGAGGCGCAGCGGTGTCCGCGGGATTCAAGTCGTTACGTCTACCCATTCGATTGATATCCTCGCACCTGGTGCGGCCAAGGTGAATCTCTTCGATGCGTTTCAGACTCTTGGAATTGGCCGGGATCACGTGCTCTGTATTGGCGACCGGGGCCGATGGCCGGGAAATGATTTCGAGCTTTTGGAACACGACTTTTCCCTCAGCGTTGATGAACCCTCGCCCTGTTGGTCCTGTGGTTGGAACATGGCGCCTCCAGGTTGTCGCGGACCAGCTGCGATGCGGTTCTATCTGCAACACATGCTTCCGAAAGAGGGGGGGCTTTTTCAACTGAACCTTCCTGCAGATAAGCTACGCCAGCGAAACGATTCCGATCGATTCTCTTGACAGGTCTGGAAAATGCCTCTCGTGGTGTCGGTTCCGCGTGCAGGCTCTGGAAGCAGCCCTTGCGGGAAGTGCGGCCTGACTTACTCGGGATGGCGAATATTTTCAACAAGCGATCAGCTTTGCCAAAGCCGCCTCTTCCGGAACGATCTCGGCCAAAGTCAGACGGTGTATGGGAAACCGGCTGGACACTGCGTCGATTATCCGCTCTTCGACATAGCGTGCATGCTTCCGTGGCGTGTACCCGCTGTAAACGGAACGGCAAACACAAATGAAAGAAGGTACGGCGGGCAGTTCCTTAAGATATCGAAGGAACTGATCCGCCCGCTCATCAATGGAAGCTACCTCAGTTTGTTCGCTCGCGCTGTCGTTCATGTTCGTATTGTTGTCATTAAAGACGAGGAAGTACGACCCATTTCGCTTTCTCGCAAGTACCTTATCGGAGGGCAAACGCAAGATGTGGTAGGGGTTCGCGCAAAACTCGTCGTAAGCCGATGCCGTGATTTCGACCTCCAACTTCCAATCTGGCTTTTTGTTGCAGGCGAAGTAATCCAAGTCGATATCGAGGACAAACGAATGATCGGGGTAGACACGGTCTCGAGGACCCACGCTAATCAGTCTCAATGTCGTAGCTGTGCGAGGAAGCGCAAGGTTATCCCCCGGAGCGTGCGCCTTGTTGACAAACTCTAGCTCCAGCTCATCCTTTGGCCACACCGACCAAAGGCGCGTCTCCACCTCCTTTTCGTATCCGTAACGCATCCACAGCATGCTGTCGAAAATGCCTTCGTACACGGCCGGGCAAATAAAGCTGCCAATCCTTAAATCCTGGTAAGTGAAATGAGCCACATCCACCAGGTTCTTGAGCGAGTTCAACGGTCGAGTCAGCACCGGTCGCCATAGGTCGTGGTGCTCATCGATGTGCAACAGAACATTTCCTTTGGCCGCCATCCATCCGGCGCTGGCCGCATAGCGCCAGACGTAATAGGCCTCGTGATGTTCTTCGATAAGAACGAGGGGTACTGCATTACGTGCCGCGAATTCGTGCGCCACGACTCTCTCCCTTTAATACCGACCGCGAAAGCTTCACGGGGTTTTGGATTCGCAGCTTCGAGCCTGCCGTTCCCCGCAACCATAAGGAATCATAAATTTGCTGTCAACGCAGCACGCACAACTGGCTTCGAGCCGTCATAGATTGGCTGGTGCGACCGGTCGCCAGCCTTCCGCTCTGGTGGTCAACGGGGTCAGTTTGACGCCGTTGCGAACGAACCACTCACGGACCGACTCAAGCGTGGTTCCGGATTCCGGCCTTTTCATGTCACGAACCCAGCGGTCGCTGGCCGGATCGAGGTGAAACGTCTGCAACAGATTCAACGCTGGTGCCATCTCTGCGGCGGGATGTAAATCGGCAAAGTAAAGGATATTTCGAAGCAACGCGACAATCGCTTCCGCGCTGCCGTTTTGATTGCGCAGCGGTTGCCATTCGTCCGCGCCCGTTTTGGGTGATACATGAATCGCGTCGACATCGGGTGAAACGATCACTTCATAGCTGTAGTCGCGCGCCAGCCGGCAGGCAAATTCCCGGTCTTCGTAGCCCCATCCGACGAAGCCCTCATCGAATCGAACCTCCGGATTTCTCCTTACGCTGAAGTTGCACCCCAGGAGCGCTACCCAGGAGGTCGAGCTCTGGCCTGCCAAAAGTTGCCGGTCTGACTCCGGAGTGCGAATAATGTTGAGCTTGTTTCTCCGCCGCAGATCCGCGAGGTCGGCATCCTCATCGACCAAGGTGAATGACCGCGTGCCACAAACCAGTAGGCGTTCTACTTTATGAAACGACGTATGCCGGGCGACGAAACTCTCGTTCACGAGCATCCCCGCGTCCAAAAATACCAGCACTTCGCCCATGGCCAGTCGGATAGCATTGTTGCGCGCAGCCGCGACTCGGAAACCGTGGTTCTGTTGCCAAACAAAACGAATATCGAGAATCCCTCGTTCGGCGAATCTGCGCACCAGCGCGAGCGTGGGACTCGCGGAGCCGTCGTCGGTCACCAGCACTTCCCAGGGGAATGGGCACACCTGGCTCTCCAGGCACTCCAGAAGTACCTCCAATGTCCTTACTTGCTCGAATACAGTTATTACCACGCTGGTCATTTTTTTTTGCATTTGTTTCGCGCTGTACGACTGCGCAATCCTTTCGGCCTTTTCTACCCGAACGGGTGGCATTCTACAACCCTATGTGTCCACCGCCACGGCGAGTGACAAACGCCTGACAAGAGAGCCCGCAGGTGCTATCTGCGTCGCCGGCCGTGAAAATTCTTGAGACGGCAGGAATCGTTGCAAAACCTACGCGCATTATGCGAGGTGTTGGCCGATGCAAAGAACCATGTACCACACTGCGCGCAAGCGCGCAGACGTCCAATATCGCCCCGTTGCGCGATCCCGATCACTACGATCGCAGCGTCCGCTTCGAATACTCTCCGTCCCTGGTCACCTGGACCGTGATACACAACCGGGAGTTCTCCGATTTCTCCAGTGGTGAAGAAGCTCAGGCTCCAATCCCTTTGTTCGCAACTCCATGTCAGCCGCGGATAAAGGCAGAAGCGCTTACAGGCGGATTGTATGCGGCCGTGTGCAAGGGCCATTGCCTTCATCGACTTCGGGTCTTCCCCACGGATAGACCTTGGCGGGGCGAGGTATCGCGGCTCTGCTGCCCTAACTCCCTCGCTCAGCGACTCGACTTGTTTGAGATCGCGGATGAGCGCTTGTAATCTCTCTCCTCGCTTGGTTGTAGCGTTCACGTTCAGCCAACCGACTAGATCTTCGATCGGTCGGCTACGGGCAGTTCCAGCCGCCGGAGCGAGCCATGTATCCTTCTTGGTCAGGCTTCCTGTCCAACCCCCGATGCCTGCCATCAATCCCTCGTGCTCCTTGCGGTCCTCCGAGCCATCTTTGGCGTTTTGCGTCCTCTGGCGCTGAGATCGTCGTGGTTCGTTCCGAATCACGCTCGGCTGCTGCCCCTTTTGTTTCATGATTTCCTCATAGTCGCATGGTAACGATAAATCGCTCTATATCAATAATATCGTTAGATCGTTGAATGAGGCCATCAAAAACCAGTCAGGCGTCGAGTTTCCGAACTGGACAAGCATTCATAGGGAGGATTAAATGGGAGCTCACCCAAGCACTGACGGGAGGAAATCGACGGGATGCGACCCACTCAAGGCGTGGACCGATGCCACGCTCTGCAGCTGAGTTCCATCGGGCAAGAAGAATGAACCCCGACTGCCGGGACCGCTGGAGGAAACCATGCGATTGAAAGATGGATACATTTACGTCGATTCGCTCGAACTGTGCGCCATTGAAACCTGTAATTTGCGTTGTGCCCAGTGCACCGCCAGTTCGCCGTTTGCGGTCGACGATAACATGGCGTCTCCGGCGCAGTTCCGGCATACGCTAAATCTGCTACGTCCGGTATTCCGCGCCGGGCAGATCAAGATTCTCGGCGGCGAGCCGCTCATGCATCCAGAACTCCTCGAACTGATGATTGTGGCCAGAGACTCCGGCATATTTAGCCGCGTGCGCGTGACCACCAACGGGGTCCTTCTTCCCAAAATGTCTGATATGTTCTGGGAAACTGCGGACATTGTCGAAGTCAGCGTATATCCCTCAACCAAATCCAAGATCACGGCCATTCTCCCGGCAGTCCGGGCGCGGACGGCCGCGCGAGCGGTTCTGGAGTTGAACCATAAGCCTTCGTTTCAACTCGCGCTAAGTGACGCTCGAATCGAACCCCCGGAACTCGTTGGCCAGATTTTTCGTTCGTGCTCTGAAGCACACGAGTGGTCGTGCCACTCGCTTTATAAAGATAGTTTGTACCGGTGTTCGCGGGTACATAGCTTGGACTTTTATCTGAACCAACTCGGCGTTGCGCACGACTGCTTTACCGATCTCGATGGGTTGAAAATCGAGGCTCGTCCAACTCTGTTCGAGGAGCTGCGCGACTATTTGTCCTGCGAACGGCCATTGCGGGCTTGCGAGTTCTGCCTCGGTACCTCCGGCCGGCTTGAACCCCATCGACAACTTAAGCTGATCGAGATCGAATCGAAGCGTTCGGGTCTTCTGGATCCCTTTTGCTCGTCGCAACTCGAAGAAGTGGCCGCAAAACGAAGTGAGCCAGTCCGTCGGGCCTGATCGTACTTCAGATCGCGCTTCTCACGCCTATTGCCATTGTCAGCTCGATTCTCGAGCAGGCCAGCTGTGATCTATCAAGACGTTGTACCTGCGGAAGCCGGAGCGCGGGCTGATGGTGTGGAGCCTATTCGTGGCTGCCATGAGGGCGAACGGAGTTGGAGTGGCGGAGCGATGGTCGAATATGCCGGAGTTACTCGTGCAGCGCATTCTCCGTCACAAACCGCGCTCGCCTGTCACACGGATGCATTACATCCAGGCTCGACGATGGAGAAATTTGAGTAATCTATAGGGGGAGGGGTTCCATTGGCTCCGGTTCCCCGCCGTTCCCCAGCTCGTGAACTAGCCTCCCGCAAGTTGCTGATTTTATGGTGGCGGCGGTAGAACTCGAACCTACGACCTACGGATTATGAGATGTACTTTCCGAGGGGCCGCCACATGGATTCAATCGCTTACATTCGGGACAGGTCACCTGATTCGGGCTGGCTTATTGTCGGTTGGCCCTTAAGTGGCAACGCATCTGGCAACGCTCGGGGGCCGACCGCAACTGACGTTCGATGAATGTCACGAGCCGCTTCGCCGCATTCCATTTGTGACTTTTTTGTCTACTGGGATGCTACTCGGAGCTGCACGATAACGTCCGTGGGTGTTGAAAAAGTCACCGTGATTTAGCGGATGAGATTGCGGGGAAGCATGTTACAAGGAGAAGTTCCTTCCCATGCTACGCTGGATCTCGATAGTTGGAGGCCTGCTTGATCATGATGGGGCAACACGCCCGCTCAGAAGCGTTGTTCTACTACTTCCGTCTAGAAGATCAAGTTCCCGAACATCATCTACTACGGCTGATCGACCAGCACATCAGTTTCAAGTTTGTGTGGCAGCAACTGAAAGACAGCTACAGCGAGACCGGTCGGCCGTCGATTGATCCTGAGCTGCTGCTGCGCATTCTGCTGATCGGCTATCTGTATGGCATCACGAGCGAGCGCAAGCTGGTGGAAGAACTGCGCATGCATCTGGCGTGGCGCTGGTTCACCGGCCTCAGCTTCGATCAGGATATCCCACATCACTCGACGTACTCCAAGAACCGGCACGGGCGGTTTCAGGAGTCGAAACTATTTGAGCAGTTGTTCGAGCAGATCGTGCGGCAGTGTGTGGAAGTGGGGTTGGTGCAGGGCAAGCACCTGTCGGTGGATGGCAGCTTCGTGGAAGCGAATGCCGCCAAGGAGAGCCGCATTCCGCGGGAAACAGTTGGCGGAAGCAGCCCAGGTGCATCAGACCGTACGCCAATATCTGCGGGAAGTGGAAACGCAGAATCCGGTGGAAGAACCGGTGCATGAGCAAGATCAAGTGTCGAACCACCGATCCGGACTCGACCTATGCCACGAAAGGCGGCACGCCGGCCCGGCTCGGTTACTACGACAACTATCTGGTCGACAACGACAGCTGCGTGATTGTCGGAGTGCAAGCGACGGCCGCACGCATTGAGTCAGGAGACGGTGGCCGCGCAAGATATGCTGACCCGTTTCGCCGAGTGGCAAGGACAAGCGCCCGAATCAGTAGCGGCCGACACGACGTACGGGAACGGGGAGTTCCTGCAATGGTTGGCGGATCGGAGCATCACTCCTTACATGCGAACCCGCGACAGTATTCACCGAAAGAACAGCCCGTTCTATGGCCCAGAGCGGTTCACTTACCAGCCGGAAAGCAACAGCTATCGCTACCCGGCCGGGCAGCCACTGAACTACGGTGGCCGGTGTGCTCGGAAACGCACCTATACCTAATCGGAACCCGCAAACGGTGTGGCGCGTGCGCGCTAAGAGCGCAATGCACGAGCGCAGCCTTCCGCTGTCTTGCCATTCACATGCATGAGCCGGTTCGGCAACGGACACGCGAACTGGCCAACACGCCAGAGTTTGCGCCGGCACAACGGCAGAGGAAAAAAATAGAAGCCCTGTTCGCGGAACTCAAGAATCAGATCGGACTGCGTCGCTTGCGCCTGCGCAGACTGAAGTTCGTGCGTGAGCAGTTCTTCCTGGCAGCGGCGGCTCAGAACATCAAGCGACTCGTGCGCTTTCTCAGCCACCCAACCACGCCGGTTCTGCCAGCTACCACGTAGCCAAACGGAGAAAAGAAGGACTCGGCCCACACACTCCCAGGCGAAACAACGTTTCTGTTGACGCACTTTTTCAACACCCACGGACGTTCTTATGATTGATTTCAAGTTCTAATTTCAATAGGAATGTGTGCGGGGCTTTGCAACCTCGCGGAGATGTGGATATGAGTCGCGGTCAGGGCTGGAGACAGAGTTCCGAGAGCGACGGCCTATCACACTCTTATACGCGGGTTGGATACCGCAGGACCGTTTTTCGTCTTGGCCTTCCGGAAACTATCAGCGTGCATTGGAGGTCCGTCATGAGCAAACAGAATCCAGCAAGAAACGTCCGTCCCGGGTTGCCTAAATGGAACTCTGTCTCCGGCACCGACCATGAGCTGTATGTAGCGCCAAAGCCAGAGAAGGCGAAGCGTGCAGGTTCCCCCGCCGTGTTTCACCCTATGAGACAAGAGCCATCGCTGGGGACGGCAACTGAACCGTCCGCGCAATCGCCCAGATGAAGCAGACCATCTCACGGGCGATGGCCGTGATAGTAACATTCTTGTTCTTGCCGCGTGCGGTCATGGATCGGCAGCGCTGGCAAAGCCGCACTTGTGCCTTCCAGGCGATGTCCAGAACCTCCTTGGTGAGAGTATGGTGGCGTTTCGCGATATGGTTACCGATGCGGGCGGGCATTCGGTAAGTCCAAGCTTCTTCGATGAGCACGCGTCGTCCTCGTTCTGTACCGGCCTTGTGATTGACCCTCGGATGGTCTTTTCTCCCGAGGAATGTTCGGAGGGCGATAGCCCCACATAGCTGACGAGTTGGCGTGGATGACCGAATCGTTGGAAGTCCCCAATCTCAGAAACCAGGGTCACGGCGACAATATGCGAGATACCACGCATCGCCTGAATCGCCTCCACCACTGGAGCGAGAGTCCAGTCTGGCACGATGTTCGCGACCTGTTGCTCCAGCCGTTCTAACCGAGCCTCGCTGTCTCGGATCGCCGCCAGGTTTTCTTCCATCACGATGTAGTGAGCCGGGTGCTCGAACTCCAGTCCACGAATCCACCTGAGATGTGCCTTGGTCCA
>Ga0210405_10001885_pt1 | contig 22669 bp, 23 predicted proteins | sample IncBWH11MmetaG_FD_155492 | JGI IMG/M metagenome (GOLD analysis project Ga0210405, IMG submission 155492) | Forest soil microbial communities from Barre Woods Harvard Forest LTER site, Petersham, Massachusetts, United States - Inc-BW-H-11-M | ecosystem: Environmental > Terrestrial > Soil >... | reverse complement strand
CGACATCGACATCGTCCACCTGCAGACCCCGTCCCGGTTCAGCGAGACCGGCGCCAAGGGGATGGGGGAGGGCGGCACGATCGGCGCCCCGGCGGCCGTCCTGGGCGCCATCAACGACGCGCTGTCCCAGGCCGGCGTCAGCTTCGACCACATCCCGGTGCTGCCCCAGGACCTCAGCGCCGCCCTGAGCAGTGTCGATTTCAGCCGGGCCGGAGCCGCCTCGTGAGGGACATGCACCAGATCACCCTGCGGGTCAACGGCCGCCACCACGAGCTGACCGTCGAGGCCCGCCGGACGCTGGCCGACATGCTGCGCCACGACCTGGGCTACACCGGCACCCACCTGGGCTGCGAGCACGGCATCTGCGGCGCGTGTACGGTCATCCTGGACGGCCAGCCGGCCCGGGCCTGCCTGGTGTTCGGCGTCCAGGCCGACGGAGCCGAGGTCCGCACGGTCGAAGGGCTGGCCGACGGCGATCGGCTGTCGGACCTGCAGCAGGCGTTCAGCGACCACCACGCGCTGCAGTGCGGGTTCTGCACCCCCGGCTTCCTCATGCTGATCGAGGCGTACCTGGCCGACATCAGCACCGACGCCGGGGAACTGGCCGAGCAGCAGGCCCGCGAGCTCGTCGCGGCCAACCTGTGCCGCTGCACCGGCTACCAGGGCATCGTCGAGGCGGTCGTGGCCACCGCGCAGGCCCGCCGCGCCCAGCGGGAAACCACGTGAGCTCGATCGGCGCCCGGCTGCCGCGCAAGGAGGACCCCCGGCTGCTGCGCGGCCGGGGCCGGTTCGGCGACGACATCAGCGTCCCCGCCCAGCTGTGGGCCCGGGTCGTCCGCTCGCCTAGCGCCCACGGCGACATCAACGACGTGGACGTCACGCTGGCCGCCAAGGCGCCGGGCATCACCGCCGTGGTCACCGCGGCCGACCTTCCCGCGGGCCTGGTCATCCCGGTCCGCCTGGCCGTGCCGGGCCCCGACCTCAGCGGCTACCTGCAGCCGGTCCTGGCCCGGACCACGGTCCGCTACGTGGGCGAGCCGCTCGCGGTCGTGGTCGGCGAGGACCCGTACGCCTGCGAGGACGCCGCCGAACTGATTGAAATCGATATCTCCGAACGGACCGTCGTGCTCGACGCCCGGACCGCGGACCGCCCGCCCGCAGCCGAGCTGACCCGGGGCTACGGCGACGTGGAAGCCGCCTTCGCCGCCGCCCGGCACGTGGTCCGGATCGAGCTCGCCGTCGGCCGGCACAGCGGGGTGCCGCTCGAGCCCCGCTGCCTGCTGGCGGTCCCCGATCCAGACACCGGCGCGCTAGACATCTTCGGCATGACCAAGGTGCCGGTGTTCAACCGCGACCTGCTGGCCCGCCTGCTCGGCCTCGACGAGACGCTGATCCACGTGCACGGCGTCGACGCCGGCGGCGGGTTCGGGGTCAGGGGCGAGTTCTACCCGGAGGATTTTCTGGTGCCGTGGCTGGCCCGCAGGCTCGGCCGCCCGGTCAAGTGGGCCGAGGACCGGGCCGAGCACCTGGTCGCGGTCAACCACTCCCGCCAGCAGCACCACCGCATCGCCGCCGCCTTCGACGCAGACGGCGCGATCCTGGCCCTGGATGACGAGGTCGCGCACGACAACGGCGCCTACTGCCGCACCCACGGGGTCGCGGTGCCCGAACTGACCGTGGCCATGCTGCCCGGGCCTTATCGGGTGCCCGCCTACCGGGGCCGGATCCGGGTCGTCCTGACCAACAAGACCCCGTGCGGCACCTACCGGGCCCCGGGCCGGTTCGAGGGCACCGCGGCCCGCGAGCACCTGCTGGACGTGGCCGCCGACCAGCTCGGCCTGGACCGGATCGAGCTGCGACGGCGCAACCTGCTCACCCGGGACGAGATCCCGCACCGCCGCCCGATCGCGACCCTGGGCACCGACCTGATCCTGGACACCGGCGACTACCCGGCCCTGCTCGCCGCGGCGGCCCGGGAGGCGGACCGGCTCGGCTATCACGCGCTGGCCCGCGACCCCGGCCCGCACACGCGGCGCGGCTTCGGCCTGGCGCTGTTCGTGGAGAAGAGCGGCCTCGGGCCGCAGGAGACCGCGGACGTGACCGTGAGCAAGTCCGGCGCGGTCCACGTGTACTCCGGCGGCACCTCGGTCGGCCAGGGCATCGAGACCGTCCTGGCCCAGATCGCGGCGGACGCGCTGGGCGTCGACCCCGGGATCGTCCGCGTCGTCACCGGCGACACGGCCGCCCAGCCGTTCGGCGCCGGGTCCTGGGCCTCCCGGTCCACGGTGGTGGGCGGCAGCGCGGTGCACCAGGCCGCGACCGCGGTCCGGGAGCGGGCCGTCCAGCTCGCCGCCCGGATTCTGGAGGCCGCCGAGGAGGACCTGGACGTGAGCGACGGCGCGGTCGTCGTCCGCGGTGACCCGGGCGTCCGCGTCGCGCTGGCCGAGATCGCCCGCGCCGCCGAGCCTGGCCGCCGGTACCTGGAGCCGGGCGAGCCGGCCGGCCTGTCCGCCCGCCGCCGCTTCGAGGTCTCGCACATGACCTACCCGTACGGAGCGCATGCCGCGGTGGTGGCGGTCGATCCGGGCACCGGCCAGGTCCGGGTGCTGCGCTACCTGGTGGCCTACGAGGTCGGCCGGGCCGTCAACCCGATGCTGGTCGAGGGCCAGCTGCGGGGCGGCGTGGCCCAGGGCATCGGCGGGGCTTTGTTCGAGGAGTTCGGCTACGACGAGGCGGGCCAGCCCCAGGCGATCTCGTTCATCGAGTACCGGATGCCGACCGCGGCCGAAATCCCGCCGGTCGACCTCCTGGTCTGCCAGGATGCCCCGTCGCCGGGTAACCCGCTGGGCGTGATGGGCGCGGGCGAGGGCGGCGTCAGCGCGGCCGGCGCGGCGGTGGCCAACGCGGTCCGGGACGCGCTCGGCCTGGTCGGCGGCGTCGGCCAGCTGCCGCTGACTCCCGCCCGGGTCCGCGAGCTATGGGAGGCCCGTCATGACGGCCGAAGCTTACGTTAGCAAGACCGACCTGGTCGCCGCGCTCATCCGCGAGCTGGTCATCACCGGCGAGCTCGCGGCGGGGGAGCAACTGCGCCAGCGGGACCTGGCGCAGCGGTTCGGAGTCAGCCAGACCCCGGTCCGGGAGGCGATGCGGCGGCTGGAGTCGGAGGGGTTGCTGGTCTGCGACACCCACCGGGGCTTTACCGTCGCTGCGCCGGAACTGGGCCCGGTCGAGGAGAACTTCCAGATCCGTGCTGCTCTGGAGTCGCTTGGCGCGTCGCTGGCGGCCCGCAAGATCGACGCGGCCGACCTGGCCCGGCTGCGCGCCCTGAACGACCAGCTGCGGGCCCTGCCCGACGATGACCCGTCCTACGCCGAGCTGAACCGCGAGTTCCACTTCACCGTGTACTCCTGCGCCGGAAGCCCGCTGCTGCTGTCGCTGATGCGGCTGCTGTGGACGTCGCTGCACGGCGGTCCCCGGGTCACGCGGACACACGCCGAATCCGCCCGCCAGCACGACGAGATCCTCACGGCCCTGGCCGACGGTGACGCCGCGGGTGCCTCGGCGTGGACTTACCAGCACATCATGGGCGCGGATCCGGTAAAAGATACCGAGACGGACCGGTAGCTTCTGGTGCTGGAGGAGCGGCGAATGGCAGCGATCGTGACCGACGACGGCGTCACGCTGTACGCCGAGGAAGCCGGTCAGGGGGAGCCACTGGTCTTCATCCACGAGTTCGCGGGCGATCACCGCAGCTGGGAGCCCCAGGTCCGGTTCTTCTCCGGCGCTTACCGCTGTGTCACCTACGCCGCCCGCGGCTACCCGCCCTCGGACGTGCCTACCGACCCTACGGCCTACTCCCAGGCCCGGGCCGTCGCCGACGCGATCGCGGTGCTCGACGGCCTCGGCATCGCCCGGGCCCACGTGGTCGGCCTGTCGATGGGCGGGTTCACCGCGCTGCACCTGGTCCTAGCCCGCCCGGACCGGATCTTGTCGGCGGTGGTCGCCGGGGCCGGGTACGGCGCCCAGCCCGAGCGCGCCGACGCCTTCCGGACCGAGTCGATGCTGACCGCCGCGGCGTTCGCCGCCGAGGGCGCGGCCAAGGTCGCCGAGCGGTACGCGGTCGGCCCGGCGCGTGTCCAGTTTCAGAACAAGAACCCGCGCGGCTGGGCCGAGTTCGCCGCGGCGCTGGCCGGGCATTCGGACCTGGGCAGCGCGCTGACCATGCGCGGCGTCCAGGCCGCCCGGCCGTCCTTGTACGCGCTGACCGACGAGCTGGCCCAGGTGCGGATCCCGGTCCTGGTACTGGTGGGCGACGAGGACGACGGCTGCCTGGAACCTGCGCTGATGCTCAAGCGGACGATCCCCACCTCCGGCCTGGCCGTCCTGCCCCGCACCGGCCACACCGCCAACCTGGAGGACCCCGACGTGTTCAACCGGGCCGTCGACCGCTTCCTCGGCGCCGTGGCCCGCGGCGCCTGGCACCCCCGCGACCCCCGCTCGGTCTCGGACTCCACCATGGGCCTGCGCTGACCGTCGGCTTAGCTCTCCCCGGCACCACTGCAACCTCAGACCACACCAAGCACACCGTTACTGGTATTCGAACAATTATCAGGGAGTGTTCGGGCTTAGGGGAGCGCGGGGGGGTCTATGATGCACAAATCGTTCCCACAAGCCTAAACACTCCCATATGATTCCCGGGAACCTGGTATGGGAGTGACCTGTTCCAACCATTGAGGCACGCGTTATGAATCACGGGTCAGGACGTCACGCCGCACGCGGAGCGACGAGTTCCGGGCTCCGGCGGGGCTCCGGTACTAGGTCGCCGACCGCCGAACGGGCCGTGGTGCGGCCCCAGCGTGGGGGGTTACCCCCCCAGAGTTCGGGACCGCTGGTCCACGCCCAACTCACCGCAGGGGTAGTCGACCGGGTGCGGGTCGCTGGCGGCGTCCAGCGCGGCGGTCTCGGCTGCGGTTCAGTCCGGCCGAACGCAGGTTGGCCTCGAGCTGGTCCAGCGTCCGGGCGCCCAGGACGGGCACTCGGACCTGAGCAGCGCGCTGACCATGCGCGGCGTCCAGGCGCCCGGCCATCCCTGTACGCGCTGATCTCGGACTCCACCATGGGCCTGCGCTGACCGGGGCAGGAGTCATCCTGGCCGGGTGATGTGCGCGCCGCTGCGACGCCGCAGGATACAAACCACTAGCCGGAGATCCAGCAGATGTGCCCCGAGCGTCCGACGCTTGGGTCGGCGGCAAGATCCGAACGGCGAAGGGCCGACCGCGGTGCAGGAGATCGCGCACCGGAGTGGTGCAGAGCGGAGACGGGCAGCCTGTACGGTGGCCCCGTTGCGTCCGTGGTAGTCGTCTTCGCCCTGCTGGCCGCGCTGTCCAACGCGGTCAATGAAGCCACCCAGCACATCGCTAGCACCGCTGCACCATCCCGGTCCTCCGGCTGGCGGCTGGTCGTCTACTTGTTCCGCAATCCGCTGTGGCTGTTCGGCTGGGTGGCCCTGATCGCGGCGTTCGTGTTCCAGGCACTCGCCCTGCACGACGGCCTGATCTCGATCGTGCAGCCGCTGTTGGCCACCGAACTGGTCTTCATGCTCGCGCTGCGCCGGATCTGGATCCACCAGGGCATCCGCCCGATCACCTGGGCCGCCGCCACCGTGACCTGCGCAGGCCTGACCCTGTTCATCGTCGCGGGACAGCCCGGAGGTGGCCAGCCCACCCCGACCAGCCATCACTGGATCGGGGCCGTGCTGGCCTGCTGCGCCGGTGCCGCGGTCCTGGCGGTCTTGGCCCAGTAGGGATCCCCGAGCGTGCGCGCTGCCCTTTTCGGCTCGGCTTCCGCAGTCATGTGGGCGCTGGTGGCGACGTTCATCAAGGCCACCACGGACACGCTGACCCAGTTCGGCGTGGGCGGGATGTTCACCCACTGGCCCATCTACGCCCTGGCCGCAGGAAGCGTGGCGGCCCTGTTCCTGACGCAGGCGGCGCTGCACGTCGGGCCGCTGCGGGCCTCCCAGCCGTTCCTGGTGATCGTCGATCCGATCGTCAGCATCGTCCTGAGCGTGTGGCTGTTCGGCGAGCGCTTCACCACTGACGGCGTCGTGCTGGCCGTGGCGGCGTTCGGCTTCGCTGTGATGTGCGCCGCGGTGGTCGTCCTCACGCAGACCACGCCAGCCACGATGAAAGCCGACATCCCAAAGGACACCGAAGAATCAGGACGTATTCCGCCGGGTTACCCGCCAAGCCGAGCATCCGCGTGACCGAACGATCCCTAGTTCAAGCTCTCCTGCTTCGCTAGTTGACTCCCTCCACACCGGTAGGAGAACCCGGATGCCCGCCCGGCGGCGGGCGGGCATCCGGGCTCGGACAGGGGTTACCCGCCCAGGTTGCGCGATCGCTGGTCCACGCCCAGCTCACCGTAGGGGTAGTCGACGGGGTGAGGGTCGCTGGCGGCGTCCAGCGCGGCGGTCTCGGCCGCGGTCAGGTGCAGACCAGCCGAGCGCAGGTTGGCCTCGAGCTGGTCCAGCGTCCGGGCGCCCAGGATCGTCGAGCTGACCCCGGGCCGGGCAGTCACCCAGGCCAGCGCGACCTCGGCCATGGACACGCCGCGGTCCTCGGCCACCTTCTGCACCGCGTCGATGACGTGCCAGGTCCGGTCGGTGCCGCGCCGGTCGTAGGCTTCCATGCCGCGGCCGGGATCCTCGCCGAGGCGGGTCGCGCCGGTCGGACGCTGGTCACGGCGGTACTTGCCGGACAGCCAGCCGCCGCCGAGCGGGCTCCAGGGCAGCATGCCCATCCCCGCGTCGAGCACGGCCGGCACGATCTCCCACTCGATCTCCCGCGCCAGCAGGCTGTACTGCGGCTGCAGGGTGACCGGCCCGGCCACGTTCAGGGCCCGGGCCAGCTGCACGGCCTTGGTCAGCTGCCAGCCGGTGAAGTTGGACAGCCCGTAGTAGCGGATCTTGCCGGCCCGGACGAACTGGTCGAGCGTCCGCAGCGTCTCCTCCATCGGCGTCAGCGGGTCGAACGCGTGGACCTGATACAGGTCCACCGTGTCCAGGCCCAGCCGGCGCAGGGAGGCGTCCAGCGCCCGGGTCAGGTGGCGCGCGGACGACCCGGCGCCGTTCGGCGAGTTGTCGCCCGACATGTGGAACCGGCCCTTGGTGGCCAGCACGACCGGCTCGGTGACCTCCGCCGGGCGGCGGGCGAACCAGCGGCCGATGATCAGCTCGGAGCGTCCGTCTGCATACACGTCGGCCGTGTCCACCAGCGTGCCGCCCGCCTCGACGAAGCGGTCAAGCTGCTGATGCGCGACGGTTTCATCGGCCTCAGCGCCGAACGTCATCGTTCCCAGGCACAGGCTCGACACCGCACAGCCGCTGTTCCCTAGAGTTCGATAGTCCATGGAACAAGGCTACGCGGAGGAGGAGCACCCATGACGGTCGGCGACCTCACGGCGGACGGGCGCGCCCGGATCCTCGCGGACGGGAACCAGATGCCCGTTCTCGGCCTCGGCGTCTGGCAGGTGCCCGCCGGGGCGGCCTGCGTCAACGCCGTGCGCTGGGCCCTGGACCTGGGATATCGCCATATCGACACGGCCCAGGTCTACGGCAACGAGGAGAGCGTCGGCCGAGCGCTGCGTGATAGCGGGGTGCCCCGCGATGAGGTATTCATCACGACCAAGTTCCATCCGGCACATCAGGATCCGGTAGCCGCGGCGGAGCAGAGCCTGCGGCGGCTCGGCGTCGACCAGGTCGATTTGTATCTTGTGCACTGGCCCCAGGGCGGCCCCGTCTGGGCCTGGCCGGGGATGGAGCGGTGTCGCGAGCGGAACCTGGCCCGTTCCATCGGGATCTCCAACTTCGGCACGAGCGACCTGGCCGCGGTACTGGCGGCCGGGACGATTGCGCCGGTCGTCAACCAGGTGCAGTTCAGCCCGGTCTGCTACCGGCGCGCCCTGCTCGACGCGTGCCGCCAGTGGGACGTGCTGGTCGAGGGGTACAGCTCGCTGGGGACCGGCAGGCACCTGACCAACACGACGGTGCAGCAGGTCGCGCGGCGGGTTGGCCGCACACCCGCGCAGGTCCTGCTGCGCTGGTGCCTCCAGCATGATCTGCTGGTCATCCCCAAGTCGACCCACCAGGCGCGGATCCGCGAGAACGCGCAGATTTTCGACTTCACCTTGTCGCCGGCGGACATGGCCGAACTCGACGCGCTGGATCGCACCAAGGGCACCGGCCAGGCCCGTGAACGCCACATCTGGCGGGGGGCCCTGCGGCGCGCCCGTGCGGTCATCCCGATTCGGCGGACTTCTTGAGCGCGGCTAGGGTGACGGGAATGCCGTTGCGCGCGGCCAAGGTGCGGTCGGCGATCTGGGCTGGGGCGTCGCTGCCGAACCGGTTGTGAAACCTGGTAACGCCGTCCGGGAGGAACTCCCACGACTCGGTGACCTGCGTCCCCCCGTCGACCGGGGTAAAGGTGTAACCCCACCGCACCCACGAGCCGCCGACCACGAAGGCGAACTCACGACCCCGGTCGGCCGCCACCACCTGAGAGCGGGTCTCCCAGGTCCGTTCCGGTAGCTCGTTGCGCCCTGTGAACCAGGCGCCCGGCTGCGGCCCTAGCCCGTCGTCCCACCAGCAGGCCGTGCAGACCGGGCTCCACTCGCCCATGCGGGTCACGTCGGAGACCATGTCATACAGGTCTTCCGGCGAGCGGGCCACCATAATGGACTCGGAGTAACTCAGACTGCTCATGCGTGCAGTATGGCAAAACTCTTTTCTGCCGAACGGGCCATGGTGCGTGCCCGCCGCTCGGCCGCGCCCGCTTGCCCGTCAGACTGGGGCCATGGCTGACCACTACGCCGACGGGACTTACCGCTGGTGGCATCTGTCGCGGCCCTCGCCCGAGCTCGTCTCGGCGCTCGATGACGGCTGGCTGCCCCGCGCCGGCCGCGCCGTCGACCTCGGCTCCGGCCTTGGCTCGGAGGCTGGCTATCTGGCCCGGCGCGGCTGGCAGGTGATCGGGCTCGACCTGTCAGAAGTGGCCGTGGGCCGGGCCGCCGCCGAACACGGCGGCGCGGCGTTCCTGCGGGCCGACGTGCGACGGTTGCCGTTCGCGCGGCACAGCCTGGACGCGGCCGTGGACCGGGGCTGCTTCCACTACCTGGCCCCGGACGACCGGCCGCGGTACTGCGCTGAGCTGCGGCGGGTCCTGCGGCCAGGCGGGAAGCTGCTGCTGCGGGCCAGCCTCCGGACCGCGGGCCAGCGCAATGACATCGGCGAGACGGTCATCCGCGACACGTTCGCGGCCTGGCGGATCGAGCATCTCGAGCAGGCCGCGGTACCGAGCGACACCCGTCTGCTCGACGTGCTCGTGGTGCGCCTGTGCGCGGATCAGAACCTGGCCCGGACGGCCTCGGCCACCTCCTCCGGGCTCAGGTCGATCAAGGCCTCGCCCCAGATGCGCTCGAAGTAGGTGGCGTCGCTGCGGTAGACCGGCTCCGGGTTCGACCGGCTGAGCACCTTGAGCACCACCTGATGACCGTCCTGGTGCGCGTGCGGCCCGCCGCCGACCAGGCCGAAGTTGAACGAGGCCAGGTTCTGGGCCCGGTAGGTCGCGAGGACCTGGGAAAGCCCCTGCCCCAGCGCCCGGCAGTCCTCGTCGGTCAGCTCGGTCACGTCCGCGGCGTCCGCGACCACGCCCCACACCTCGCCGAACCCGGTCGGCGCGAACGGGGTCAGCCAGGCCACCCGCCCGATCTGCCCGACCCACCGGGGACCGTCGGCCTCCTGTTCGACCAGCGCCGTCCAGTACGACCCGTGCCGTTCCTTCCAGGCCCGGGATCGTTCGACCAGCAGGCGCTGGCCGGTCAGGCCGTGCGCGTCGTGCGCGGACTGCAGGTGCGGATGAACCAGCGAGGCGCCCGCGGGCGGGAGGTAGTTGGCGTTGATCGAACTCCACTGGGCGGCCGGGTCCATCCGCCGCACCGCCTGAGCGTGCCGCACCATTGCGGTCAGGGCGTCGCCCACCAGGGCGGGGGTCAGCTCGTCGAGGTCGAGGAAGTGCCGTCCCGGGTCGTAGATGCCGACCGCGCTGTGGGTCGCGTAGGCCATGATGTTCGGCACCACCACGGCCCGCCCGACGCGGATGCGGCCCTCGGCGGTGAGCTCGGCGGGAAACGGCACGGTGGCCCGCTCCAGGTGCTCGCTGTCGAACGGGCAGAACGCGGGCTTGGCCGTGAGCTCGGATAGGTCCGGCCGGGTGGATGGTTGGAGTTTCACCCCGGTCAGGATCCGGGCGCTCGCGCCGGTGAGGGGATCCCGCCGCCAGCGCAGCCGCACCCGGGTCCAGGCTCCGCCCGCGGCCAGATCGGGCACGCTGGCCTCGAGGTCCCGTTCTTCGAAGTCGATCGCCGTCACGCTGATGACCGTAGCAGGATGGGCACATGCTGGTCGTTCATGTTCATGTTCGGATCCGGCCGGAACGGATCGGGGATTTCCTGGCCGCAACGGCGATCAATGCCCGGGCGTCACTGGCCGAGCCAGGCGTGCTGCGATTCGACGTCATCCAGGATCAGGCCGACCCGGCGCACGTTGTGCTGGCCGAGGTTTACCGGGACGACGACGCCTCGGCGGCGCACAAGGCGACGCCGCACTATTCGGTGTGGCGGGACACGGTGGCCGACATGATGGCCGAACCCCGGCAGTCGGTCCGCTACTCGGTCGTGTTCCCGGTGAGCAGCCAGGGCTGGGCGAGCGACTCGCCGTGGCAGTGAGTTTCGAGTTCGCCACCGCGGGCCGCATCATGGTCGGTCCCGGCCGCGCCGAGGAGTTGCCGGGCGTGCTGGCCGGGCTCGGGTCCCGGGTCCTGGTGGTCACCGGCGCCGACCCGGCCCGCCATAACACGCTCCTGGCCAGCCTGGACCGGGTGGCCGCGGTGTTCCCGGTGGCGGCCGAGCCAACCGTCGAGCTGGTCCGGGCGGCGGTCGCCGTCGCCCGCGCGCAGGGTGCCGACGTGATCGCGGCGATCGGCGGCGGCAGCGTCATCGACACCGGCAAGGCCGTGGCCATGCTGCTGGGCAACGGCGGAGACCCGCTGGACTACCTGGAGGTGGTCGGGTCCGGGCAGGCCATCACCCGGCCCGCCGTGCCCTGTGTCGCCGTGCCCACCACCGCGGGCACTGGCGCGGAGGTGACCGCCAACGCGGTGCTCGCCGTCCCGTCGCAGCGGGTCAAGGCCAGCCTGCGCAGCCCGCTGATGATCCCGCGGGTGGCCCTGGTCGACGCGCTGCTCACGGTCTCGTGCCCCCCGCCGGTCACCGCGGCCAGCGGCCTGGACGCCCTCACTCAGTGCCTGGAGCCGTTCGTGTCGGTCCAGGCCACCCCGCTGACCGACGGGCTGGCCCGCGAGGGGTTGCGCCGCGCGGGCACGGGCCTGCGCGCCGCCTACGCCAACGGCGAGGACCTGGCCGCGCGCGCCGACATGGCCATGTGCAGCCTGCTCGGCGGGATCTCGCTGGCCAACGCCAAGCTGGGGGCCGTCCACGGGCTGGCCGGCGTCATCGGCGGGACCGCCGACGTGCCGCACGGCCTGGCCTGCGCCGCGCTGCTGGCCCCGGTCATCGAGGCGAACGTGCGAGCCGCGCGCTCGTCACCCCCCGGTGCCGACGTCCTGGACCGTTACACCGAGGCGGCCGGGTTGCTGACCAGGCAGTCGGATGCATCCGTCGAGGACGGCCTGTCCTGGATCCGCGAAACGCTGACCCTGCTCCAGGTGCCCGGCCTGGCCGCCTTCGGCCTCGGGCCACAGCAGGCCGACGACATCGCCGCCAATGCGCTGGTCTCGAGCAGCATGAAGGGCAATCCCGTCCCCCTGAGCCACGCCGACCTGAAGGCCATCGTGCTCGAGGCGATTTGAGGCGACGAACAGCCGCCCGGCGGGGGAGGATGGGGGCATGCCCCGCCCCGCGCCCCGTCACGATCGCGACGCTGGCGGTCCCGCTGAGGTACTGGCCGCCAAGGCCGCCCTGCGACAAGAGGTGTGGTCCGCGATGCGCGCAGCCAAGGTGGCCCGGTTTCCCGGCGCCGTGGGGCGGATCCACAACTTCACTGGTGCCGAGGCGGCCGCCGAGCGACTGCGCGCCACGCCGGCCTGGCAGGCGGCAGGCACGCTGAAGGCTAATCCCGACTCCGCGCAGCTTCCGGTGCGCCAGCGCGCGCTGGAAGACGGCAAGACCGTGTACATGGCCGTGCCCCGGCTGGCCGGGGCCGAGCCGTTCTTCGCCCTCGACCCGGACCACCTCACCGAGCCGCCCCGGAAGGCAGCCTCGATCAGCGGCGCGTCGCGCTCGGCCCGGCGGGTCGCTCTGGCCGACCTATCCCCGGTCGACCTGGTGGTGATGGGCAGCGTCGCCGTTGCGGCGGACGGCGCGCGGCTGGGCAAGGGCGGCGGGTTCGCCGACCTGGAGTTCGCGCTGGCCACCGCGGCCGGCCTGATCGGACCGGACACGCTCTGCGTCACGACGGTGCACGAGCTTCAAGTGGTGGAGGCCGGGACCATCCCGCTCACCAGTCACGACGTGCCGGTCGACCTCATCGTCACGCCCGACCGGGTGATCGACTGCCGCCCGCGGCACGGACCGCGGACGGCCATCGGCATCTGCTGGGAGGACCTGACCGAGGAGAAGATCGCCGCTATCCCGCTGCTCATCGCCCAGCGTCGGGACGCTACCCGAAGCTGACGCGCTCCAGCCAGAAATCCAGCAGCGCGGCGTCACCGAAGACCTGGAGGTCGTCGCCGCCGGGCGGGCGCCGCTTGTAGATGACCAGCAGCAGGTCGGTCAGCGGGCCGCGCACGGCCACCGCGGCCTTCTCGTGCGCGCGGCGCCAGGTGACGGCGTCGCCGGTGAGATCGACCAGCCACTCCGCGCTCGCTTGCGGCGCGGTGTCGGTGGCGTGGAAGTGCAGGGTGCGATCCGGGCCGAGCAACTCGCGCATCCGGGGATGGACCTCGAAGTGCATCGGCAGCGAGCCGAGCTCCAGCCACTCGTCGATGGCGTCCACGGCGACGTCCTGGTCTAGGGCGTATTCCTGGTCGAGGGCCAGCGTCGCGTCGGCCCGATGCATGGCCGTCTCGTGGGTGAACCGGCGCGCGTAGAAGTCCGCGGTCCCGCCCGGTACCGGGGTCCACACCGGGGTGCCCGGCCCGGCGGCCCGCAGCGTCTGGGCCAGCTCGTCGGCCCCCTCGGCGAGCCACGGGGCCAGGATCGCGGGATCGTCGACCTTCTCGGACGGCAGGCCACGGGAATGCTCGACGAGCAGCGGGCCTGTCGCTCGGGTCCGCACCGTCGTCTCGGCCCAGCGGTGCACGTCACCGAGATGCCGTACCAGCCGGCCCGCGCTCCAGCCCGGGCACGACGGCACCGGGACGGCCAGGTCCGCGTCCTTGAGGCATGAGCTCAGCAGGTCGGCCTGGACGACGATCTCGTCGCAGTAGCGGTCATAGCTCAACATGCTCATGACCTCACGCTAGTGCCGCTGGCGGTTGGCCCCCCCAGAACAGGCCGCGGATCAGGTTAGCCCGAGGCTGGCAGGGGGGAGATCCTGACCACGAACACTGAAGGCACCCTCATTGGCTCGTGTGCACATCCCAGGCAGGCTCGTTCTTGGGAGGTAAGCGATGAAGCAGATCCGGGTCGAGAAGCCCAAGTACCGTCGCGATCGAGCCGATAGTGAGCTCCTGGCGCTGGACCCGCGGGACACCGACATCGTCCGGGCCAAGGCGCTGAGCCGGACCGCTCGCGAGCCGGCCGCGGAGCCCGAGAGCTGGGAGGCCGCCAGCTAGGGGGGCGGACTAGGAGTCGAAGCCCAGCCCGGCCGTGTCCAGGGCCCGCAGCCACAGGTTCCGCCGGCCGTCGCGGTGGTCGGCGCGGGCCAAGGACCAGCGGGTGGCCTGGATGCCCAGGTAGGCGAGCGGTTCGGGCGGGAAGGGGACGGGCTTGCTGCGGACCAGCCGCAGTTCGGTTAGCTCGGTCGGCTCGCCGCTCAGCAGGTCGAGCATGACCCGGGCGCCGAACCGGCTGGCCCCGACGCCGAGGCCGGTGTAGCCCAGCGCGTAGGCCACCTGGCCGCGGTGGGCGGTGCCGAAGAAGGCGCAGAACCGACTGCAGGTGTCAATTACGCCGCCCCACCGGTGGCTGAACCCGAGCCCTTCCAGCTGCGGGAACGTGGCGAAGAAGTGCGCCGCGAGGGTCTCGAAGGTGGCGGGTCGCTGATCGTAGGCGGCGCGGATGCCGCGGCCGAAGTGGTAGACGGCGTCGTAGCCGCCCCACAGGATCCGGTCGTCCGCGGTGAGCCGGTAGTAGTGGAACTGGTTGCCCGAATCGCCGATACCTTGCCGGTTAGGCCAGCCGATCCCGGCCCGCTGGGCCGCGCTGAGCGGCTCGGTCATCAGCACGTAGTCGTAGACCGGCACGACGTAGGGCCGCAGCCGGCGCAGCAGCGCGGGGAACGCGCTGGTGGCCAGGGCCACCTGACCGGCCCGCACCACCCCGTCCCGGGTCCGGACGGTCGGGCCGGCCGCGTCGCTGGCCAGGCCGGTGGCGGGGGTCCGCTCGAAGATCCGGACACCGAGCCGCTCGCACGCCGCGGCCAGGCCCCAGGCCAGCCGGGCGGGCTGGACCATGGCCGCACCCTGCTTGTCCCACAGGCCGGCCAGGTAAGTGGGCGAGTTGACCTCGGCCCGCACGGAACCGGCGTCCAGGAACGTGCCGCCGTCGCCGTCCGCGGCCGCGCGGAGCCCGTCGACCTGGTATTCCTCGGTGGCGACCCCGATGGAACCGGTCCGTTCGAAGTCGCAGTCGATGCCGTGCTGGCCCACCGTGGTCCCGATCGCGTCCAGGTTCTCCGCGCCAAGGCGCTGCAAGGTGGCGAACTCATCACCGAAGCGTGCCCGCCCGTTGACCGCGCCGTGGGTCAGGCTCGCGTCGCAGAACCCCCCGTTGCGTCCGCTGGCCGCCCAGCCGACTCGGTGGCCCTCGACAAGCACCACGGACCGTTCGGGAAAAGATTCCTTCGCGAGCAGGGCGGTCCACAAGCCAGTGAACCCGCCGCCGATCACCACGAGGTCGGCGACGGCCTCACCGCGCAACGGTGCCCGGGCCGGTGGCGCGCCGGGCTGGTCCAGCCAGAACGGCCGGGGCTCGGCCGCCATGACCAGGGGGCTGAACTGATCCTCCCGCGTCCTCACCCGCAGACGGCGGCGAAGGCGTCCTCGAGAATGGACAGTCCCTCGTCGAGCAGGTCCTCCCCGATCACCAGGGGCGGCAGGAAGCGGATCACATTGCCGAAGGTGCCGCAGGTCAGCGTCACAAGCCCGGCCTGATGGCAGGCGCGTGAAACTGCCGTGGTGGTGGATGGGTCGGGGTCCAGGGTGCCGGGGGTGGTCAGCTCGATGGCCAGCATCGCGCCGCGGCCGCGCACGTCCGCGATCACCGGGTAGGTCTCGGCCAGCTTGTTCAGCCGGGGCAGCATGACCTCGCCGATCCGGCGGGCCTTGGAGGTCAGGTCTTCGGCCACCATGGTCTCGATCGCGCCGAGCGCCGCCGCGCAGGCCACCGGGTTACCGCCGTAGGTTCCGCCCAGGCCGCCCGCGTGCACCGAATCCATGATCTCGGCGCGGCCGGTCACCCCGGCCAGCGGCAGCCCGCCGGCGATGCCCTTGGCCGTGGTGACCATGTCCGGGACCACGCCTTCGTGGTCGCAGGCGAACCAGTCGCCGGTCCGGCAGAATCCGGTCTGGATCTCGTCCGCGATGAACACGATCCCGTGCTCGGCGCAGAACTCGGCGAGCCCGGGCAAGAACCCGTCCGGCGGCACCACAAAACCGCCCTCGCCCTGGATCGGCTCGATGATCACCGCGGCCACGTTGTCCTCGCCGACCTGAGTGTGGATCAGCGACTTGATCGTGTCCAGGGCGTTTGCCTTACACGCTTCCGGGCCGCCGGGCCAGCGCAGCGGGTAGGCCATCGGCATCCGGTAGATCTCGCCCGCGAACGGCCCGAACTTGTCCTTGTATGGCATGTTCTTCGCGGTGAGCGCCATGGTCAGGTTGGTGCGCCCGTGATAGGCGTGGTCGAACGCGATGATGGCCTGGCGCCGGGTGGCGTGCCGGGCGATCTTCACCGCGTTCTCGACCGCCTCGGCGCCGGAGTTGAACAGCGCGGTGCGCTTGTCGTACGTCCCGGGCGTGCGCCGGGCCAGCTCCTCGCATACCTCCACGTAGCCCTCGTACGGGGTCACCATGAAGCAGGTGTGCGTGAACCGGGCCGCCTGTTCGGCCACCCGCGCGGCCACCCGCGGGGCGGCGTTGCCGACCGAGACCACCGCGATCCCGGCGCCGAAGTCAATCAGGGAGTTGCCGTCGGCGTCCACGATGACGCCGCCGCCGGCGTCCGTGACGAACACCGGCAGCACGGTGCTGACCCCGCGGGCCACCGCGCGCTCACGCCTGGCCAGTAGCTCGCGTGAGGCGGGTCCGGGGATCTCGGTGACAAGGTTGCGGCGCTGGGCAAGGCGGGATTCCGCTGGTACATGCTCGGTCATATTTCAGACCATAGATCATCTGGCCGGACGGCTGAAGTGGGGTGGGGGCGGTACCCGCGATGTCCGGGATGGGACCGAAGGCGGGGTCTATCGTGGTGTGCCGAGGATGGCCAGGGGGTCCGGGGGATGGAGTCCTCCCGGGAAAGGAGACAGATTCCGGAAATGGCCGACCATGAGGAGCCGAACGCGCGGGGCCTGTTCGGGGGCGTCTTCGCCCGGGGCGGCGCCGACACGAGCGACGTCGCGTGGCTGCAGGCCATGCTGGACGCCGAGGCCGGGCTGGCCCGGGCCCTAGAGCGGGCCGGGCTGGCGCCCGCGGGTTCAGGCGCGGCGGTCACCGAGGTGGCCCAGGCCGGCAACTTCGACATCGCCGAGCTCGGCGAGCTCGCGGCGCTGACCGGGAACCCGGTTCCGGCCCTGGCCCGGGCCCTGGCCCGCCGCGTCCCGCAGACCGCGGCGGGTGCCGTGCACCGGGGCGCGACCAGCCAGGACATCGTGGACACGGCCGCCATGCTGCTGGCCAGGCGGGTCATCGACGTGGTGCTGGCCGACCTGGCCCAGGCCGCCGCGGCCGCGGTCGGGCTGGCCGACGCGCACCGGTCGACGATCATGATCGGCCGCACGCTGCTCCAGCAGGCCGTTCCCGTGACCTTCGGCCTGGTCGCGGCGGGCTGGCTGACCAGCGTGGACGAGGCTCGCGCCGGGCTGGCCGCGGTCGGCTCGCAGCGGCTGGCCGTGCAGTTCGGCGGCGCGGCCGGCACCCTCGCCTCGCTCGGCGACGACGGCCCCCGGGTGGTGGCGTTGCTGGCCGAGGAACTGGGCCTGGCCCGCCCCGTGCTGCCCTGGCACACCGACCGGCTGCGGATCATCGACCTGGCCACCGCGCTGACCCGGGTGACGGCGGCGCTGGGCAAGATCGCCCGGGACGTCACCCTGCTCGCTCAGTCCGAGATCGCCGAGGTCAGTGAGGGCAGCGGCGAACCGGCCCCGCGCGATGGCGCGTCCCCGCGCCGCGGCGGCTCCTCCGCGATGCCGCACAAGCACAACCCGGTGGCGTCGATCGCCATCCTCGGCTGCACCAGGCAGGCGCCGGGCCTGCTGGCCACCCTGGTCGCATGCGCCGAGCAGGAACTGCAGCGCGCCGCCGGGGCGTGGCACGCCGAATGGGAGCCGCTGACCGCGCTGCTGCGGCTGACCGGCTCGGCGGCCAGCTGGGCGGCCGAGCTCCTGTCCGGGCTCAGCGTGGACGCCTCGCGGATGGCGGCCAACCTGGCCGCGAGCAAGGATCTGCCGCTCGCTGAGCACGTCACGTCGCTGCTGGCCGGCGTGCTCGGCGGGGTTCAGGCGCACGACCTGGTGGCCGAGGCGGGCCAGCGGGCGGTGAGCGCGGGCCTGCCGCTGCGCGACGTGCTGCTGGCCGTGCCCAAGCTCGAGGGCCGGCTGGCCTCGGCGGGCATCACCCCGGAGCAGATCGAGTCCGCCCTGGAGCCGGCCGGCTACCTGGGCGCCGCCGACGCCTTCGTCACCGCCGCCCTGGCGGCCCACGAGGTGCTAGACGCCCAGCTATCCGAGGGAGAAGACCATGGATGACGCCGAGCGCGCCCGGCAGGGGATGACGGTCCGGCGGGCGGTGCTCGGGGACGAGCACGTCGACCGCGCGGTAGCCACGACCACCTCGTTCACCGAGCCCTTCCAGGACTTCATCACGCGCTACGCCTGGGGCGATGTCTGGTCCCGTCCCGGCCTGTCGCGCGCCGAGCGCAGCATGATCACGCTGGCCATGCTGGCCGCCCTGCAGCACGAGAACGAGCTGGCTATGCACGTCCGGGCCGCGTTGCGCAACGGCCTCACCCCCGAGCAGATCCAGGAGGTCCTGCTCCAGGTCGCCGTCTACGCGGGCGTCCCGGCGGCCAACCGGGCCTTCGCCGTCGCCCAGCGCGTCCTGTCCGAGGTCGGCGCCGGCGAGTAACCCGGCGTGCTGTGGTGCAGCAGCGACTCGTGGTGGGAGCGCACTGCGGGACGCACGTACTGACGCGGAATCAGCCTGCTCCGGCTGCCTGCAGACCTCGGACCCCGGGATTCATTCGCGGGGTGTGGACCTGCTTTGTTCCCCGGCATAGGCTCGCTAGCTGGGAAGTTGGTCTCGGGTCACAGCAAGCCGTCCGACATGCGAACGCCTGTACTCCTGGCGATCGCTGAGGCGGTATCGTTCTGCTAAGCGACGAGAACTGGAGCGAAATGGCGGAGATCGTCTCACTCGCCGAAGCCGTGGAGCGGGCGATTCACGACGGGGACACCGTGGCCATGGAGGGGTTCACGCACCTGATCCCGTTCGCCGCCGGACACGAGGTGATCAGGCAGCGGCGCCGGGACCTGACCCTGATCAGGATGACGCCGGACCTGATCTACGACCAGCTCATCGGGGCCGGCTGCGCGCGCAAGCTGATCTTCTCCTGGGGCGGCAACCCCGGGGTGGGGTCGCTGCACCGGTTCCGGGACGCGGTGGAGCACGCCTGGCCGGCCGCCCTGGAGATCGAAGAGCACAGCCACGCCGGGATGGCCAACCGCTACGTGGCCGGCGCGTCCGGGCTGCCGTTCGCGGTGCTGCGCGGATATAACGGCACCGGCCTGGAGTCACTCAACGGCGACCACGACGTGGCCCCCACGATCAAGCCGATCACCTGCCCGTTCACCGGCGAGACGCTGACCGCGGTGGCTGCCATCCGGCCCGACGTGGCCGTCATCCACGCCCAGCGCGCCGACCGGTCGGGAAACGTGCAGTTCTGGGGGATCGCGGGCGTGCAGAAGGAAGCGGTACTGGCATCGCAGCGGTCGGTGGTCACCGTCGAGGAGATCGTGGACCAGCTCGACCCCCGGCCCGGGGCGGTGGTCCTGCCCAGCTGGACGGTGAGCTACGTGGCACACGCGCCGGGCGGAGCGCAACCGTCCTACGCGCTCGGCTACTCGGTCCGGGACAACGACTACTACGTGGCCTGGGATGCGATCGGCCGCGATCGCGACGCGTTCACCCGCTGGCTGGACGAGCGCGTATACGCCGTGCCTGCGGGGCGGTCATGACTGGCCAGGCGAGCGTCGACCCAGCGGTGCTGAGCGAGCTGACCTACACCGCGGACGAGATGATGACCGTGGCCGCCTCCCGCGTGCTGCGGGAGGGGATGACCTGCTTCGTCGGGATCGGGTTGCCCAGCGCCGCCGCGAACCTGGCCCGCGCCACCCACGCGCCGGGGCTGGTGCTGATCTACGAGTCCGGCACGATCGGCGCCAAGCCATCCCAGCTGCCGCTGTCGATCGGCGACGGCGTTCTGGCCGAGACCGCGGACGCCGTGGTCAGCGTGCCCGAGATCTTCAACTACTGGCTGCAGCCGGGCCGCATCGACATCGGGTTCCTGGGCGCCGCCCAGATCGACAAGTTCGGCAACATCAACACCACCGTCATCGGCGGGGATTACGAGCACCCCAGGGTGCGCCTGCCCGGCGCGGGCGGCGCACCGGAGATCGCGGCCTCGTGCCGCGAGGTGATCGTCGTGGTCCGGCAGAGCAGTCGGTCGTTCGTGGAGCGGGTGGACTTCGTCACCTCAGTGGGCTACGGGTCAGGCCCGGGGGACCGTGAGCGGCTCGGGCTCACCGGGGCCGGGCCGAAGAAGATCATCACCGACCTGGGCGTCCTCGAGCCCGACCCCGTGACGTTCGAGTTCACCCTGACCGGCTTGTTCCCGGGTGTCTCCGCAGTGGCAGCCAAGGAGCGGACCGGCTGGGACCTGGCCGTCGCCGCGGATCCGGAGATCATCGCCGGGCCCAGCCCGGCCGAGCTCGATGCGTTGCGTAACCTCCAAAGGGCGGCCCTTGGGGGAGAAAATAGGGAGCACCCATGACCGCTGAGGTTTCGACGACGGCCTTTACCGGCTCCGGCGAGCTCGCCCTGCCCTCGTACGAGCGTCCGTCGGGGGTGCACCCGCCGCTGGACTTCGCCGGGTACCGTTCGACCGTCCTGCGCCACCCCGAGCGGCCGCTGGTGTTGCTGCCGCACCGGCTCACCGAGGTGACCGGTCCGCTGCTCGGCGACGACCTGATTACCGCCACCGATGCCGACCTGACCACCCAGCACGCCGGCGAGCCGCAGGGACAGCGGATCATCCTGGCCGGGCGGGTGCTCGACTCCGACGGGCGGCCGGTCCCCGACACGCTGATCGAGATCTGGCAGACCAACGCGGGCGGGCGCTACCGGCACTCACGCGAGCACCACCCGGCGCCGCTGGACCCGAACTTCGACGGGATCGGACGCGCCATCACCGACTCGGCCGGGCGGTACCGGTTCGTCACCATCCAGCCGGGCGCCTACCCGTGGGGAAACCACTACAACGCCTGGCGCCCCGCGCACATCCACTTCTCGCTGTTCGGCCGCGCGTTCACCCAGCGGCTCGTCACCCAGATGTACTTCCCGGGCGACCCGCTGCTGCCCCTGGACCCCATCTTCAATTCGGTGCCCGATGAGAAGGCCAGGCAGCGGATGATCGCGGGCTTCGACATGGACCTGACCCAGCCCGAGTGGGCGCTCGGCTACACCTGGGACATCGTGTTGCGCGGCCGGGCCGCGTCGGTGTTCGAGTGACCGATACACCCTGATCCGGCCCCGACCATATACAGAGCGGAGCGACGCGTGCCAGGGATAACTCCTTCGCAGACCGTGGGCCCCTACTTCGCGATGCGACTGCCGTGGCCCGACGGTCCGTACGTGGTGCCCGAGGGCACCCCCGGCGCCATCACGATCGTGGGCCGGATGTATGACGGCGCCGGGAACATCATCCCCGACGGGCTGGTCGAGACCTGGCAGGCCGGCCCGGACGGGCGGTTCGCCCACCCGGACGACCCGCGCGGCGCCACGCCCGGCGGCTACCACGGGTTCCGCGGCTTCGGCCGGTGCCCGACCGCGCCGGACGGGTCGTACCGCATCGTCACCCTCAAGCCTGGCCCGCTGCCCACCCCCGACGGCGGCATCGAAGCGCCGCACCTGGACGTGTCCGTGTTCGCGCGCGGCCTGCTCGACCGGGTAGTGACCAGGCTGTACTTCCCGGACGAGCAGACCGCTAACGCCGTCGACCCGGTGCTGTGCTCGATCAGCGAGCCGGCCCGCCGGGCCACGCTCATCGCCGTGCCCGAGCCCGAAGGCGAGCTCAGGTTCGACATCTGGCTGCAAGGCGAGCGCGAAACGGTCTTCTTCGATGTCTGAACTCGATGTCTGAAGCGAGGCTGGCGGCCTCGCTGGACGGGCCGGACGGCGCGCCGGTCTTGGTGCTCGCGAACCCGATCGGCACCACCCGGGCCATCTGGGCGGCACAGGTCCCGGTGCTGCAGCGGCATTTCCGCCTGCTCAGGTTCGAGCTGCGCGGGCACGGCGAAGCAGGGGCCCGCTCGCCCGCCCCGGCCGGGCCCTACTCGATGGCCGAACTCGGCACCGACGTGCTCGGCCTCATGCGCGACTACGGCGTTACCACGGCCGCCTACTGCGGGATCTCCATCGGCGGCATGATCGGGCTCTGGCTGGCCGCCAATGCGCCGGAACGGATTTCCTCTCTCGTCGTCTGCTGCGCGGCGATCACCCCTATGCCGTCCCGGCAGGCTTGGCTCGACCGGGCCGCCCTGGTGCGCTCGGCCGGGATGGCCGCGATCAGCGAGATGACCCGGCCGCGCTGGTTCACCGCGGACTTCATCGCACGCCAGCCCGCGGCCGTCTCGGCGGTCCTGGACATGCTGCTCGGCACCGATCCCCAGGGCTACGCGGGCTGCGCGGACGCCATCGCCGACCTGGACCTGAACCCCTTGGCTCCCGCGCTTGGCGCGATCAAGGCGCCGACGCTGGTCCTGGCGGGCGCGGAGGATCCGGCCGCCCCGCCCTGGCAGGGGGCGCGGACCGCCCTCGGCATCACCGACTCCCGGCTGACCGTCATCCGCGGCACGTCTCACCTAGCTCCCTACCAGACCCCGGGCCCGGTCACTGCGGCCATCCTCGGTCACCTCGTAGGCTAAGACCCCGTCGCCTGG
>Ga0210405_10001884_pt1 | contig 22683 bp, 23 predicted proteins | sample IncBWH11MmetaG_FD_155492 | JGI IMG/M metagenome (GOLD analysis project Ga0210405, IMG submission 155492) | Forest soil microbial communities from Barre Woods Harvard Forest LTER site, Petersham, Massachusetts, United States - Inc-BW-H-11-M | ecosystem: Environmental > Terrestrial > Soil >... | reverse complement strand
GTGGTGGTGCCGTCACCGGCAACGTCGTCGGTCTTCTTGGCGACCTCTTTGACCAGCTCGGCGCCGATCTTCTCGTATGGGTCCTCCAGCTCGATCTCCTTGGCGATGGACACACCATCGTTGGTGATCGTGGGGGCGCCCCACTTCTTCTCCAGGACGACGTTGCGGCCCTTGGGACCCAACGTCACCTTTACCGCGTCGGCGAGGGCGTTCAGGCCCCGCTCGAGACCGCGACGGGCCTCTTCGTCGTACGCAATTATCTTGGACATTGCGAAGTGATTCCTCCGATTAGGGGGTGACACGTTCTTGGGCCGGGAGCAGTGCCCGCGACGGACGACCACAGTTGTGTACGGACTGCGCTCTCACCGTCCCGACCTAGCACTCACCGATCGCGAGTGCCAATGTCATTCTTAGCACTCGCCTATATCGAGTGCAAGGAGAGGTCTCCCGTCATCGCGACAGGCGTAAACCGTCGATGACGACGCCGGTCACTCGCTCGGCCCGCGCCTTGTCGTAGCCCTGCATGGCCCAACCCACCATGAGTGCCTTGATCTCGGGTACGTCGACATCGGGGCGCACCGTCCCGGCACGTTGCGCAGCCACCAGCAGCTCGCCGAGCAGGCCGCGGAACGCGTCGTCGGCGTCGGGTGCGACGACGGCGTCGACGTCGATACCCAGACCGGCCAGGGCGTCGACCAGGCCCTGGTCGGTGGCACCCCAGTCCAGCACCATCGACCGCAGAAATGCGAACAGCGCCTCACCTGGTCCTGGGTCGTCTAGCAGCCCGCGACCCTCGTCGATGATGCGCCGTATCCGACTGTCGACCACCGCCCTGAACAGGTCTTCTTTCGTCGGGAAGTGCCGATAGACGGTGCCGGCGCCGACGCCCGCACGACGTGCAATCTCATCGATCGGCACCGACAAGCCGTCGGCAGCGAACGTCGCGTAGGCGGTTTCGAGCACGCGGGCACGATTGCGGGCCGCGTCGGCGCGCAGCGGCTTCGCGGGTTGCGCCATCATTCACCACCTACCGGTTGACAAAGCGGGGCGGACGTTCCGTATAGTGAACGCCAAACGGAGCGCACGCCCCGTTTACCTTACAGCTTAGGGAGCTCTCTATGGCCAAGTGGACAACCGCCGACATTCCCAACCAGACCGGTCGCGTCGCCGTCATCACCGGAGCCAACACCGGACTCGGCTACGAAACTGCTCTGGCGCTCGCCGAGCACGGCGCCCAAGTCGTGCTGGCTGTGCGCAACGTCGACAAGGGCAAGGACGCCGCCGCCCGGATCACCGCCGCGAGTCCAGGCGCCGACGTCGAACTCCAAGAGCTCGACCTGACGTCGCTGGACTCCATCCGCGCCGCCGCGCGGCAACTGCGGTCCGATCACGACCGCATCGACTTGCTGATCAACAACGCCGGGGTGATGTACACGCCGAAGTCGCACACCAAGGACGGCTTCGAGCTGCAGTTCGGCACCAACCACCTGGGCCACTTCGCCTTCACCGGTCTACTGCTGGATCGGCTCTTGCCGGTCGCCGGTTCCCGGGTCGTGACGATCAGCAGCATGGGCCACCGAATCCGCGCCGACATCCACTTCGACGATCTGCAGTGGGAACACAGCTACAACCGGGTCTCGGCCTACGGGCAGGCCAAGCTGGCCAACCTGTTGTTCACCTACGAACTGCAACGACGGCTCGCCCCCCATGGCACGACCATCGCCGTGGCCGCCCACCCCGGCGGCTCGAACACGGAGCTGATGCGCCACCTGCCTGGATGGGCTGCCTCCGTCTACCCCGTAATCGCACCGATATTCCAGAACGCGGCTATGGGCGCCCTGCCGCAACTGCGGGCAGCGACCGACCCGGCAGTGCTTGGTGGGCAGTACTACGGCCCTGACGGCTTCGGCCAAACGCGGGGTTATCCAAAGATCGTGGGATCGAGCAAGAAGTCGCACGACGCCGACCGGCAGCGCCGACTGTGGGCGGTGTCCGAGGAGCTGACCGCGGTGACCTACCCCGTTGACTGAGCCTCAGGGCAAGTCGAGCAGCTGCTCGTAGAAACCGCCGAAGCGGCGTTGCGGATCGATCAGGTGGATCTCGAGGATCCAGTGGCAGCGACGACCGCTGGGGTCGGTGCGTCGCATCGGCTTGGTCGATTCGGGCATGATGTACCACTCGGTGGCGGTGCCGGCGATCTTCTTATGTGGAAACTCCCCGACCAGATGCCCGGCGATGTGGCTGCCCCACCCGAAACCCTCGGCGCGGGCCGCCTCGACGGAAAAGTCGAACAACTCGGCGCCGGTGACATCGGGGTGGTTTTCGAAGTAGTCGCGCCCGGCCTCCCATACCCGCGGCAGTGCGTCGCGGACGGCCAACTTGTCCGGGTCGTCACCGAGCACGAAGGTGCGGCCGAAGTCGGCTTCCCATTCCTTGAAAATCGGACCGAAGTCGAGGAACACGATGTCGTCGTCTTCGATGACCCGATCCGGTGGACGCCCCCGGAAAGGCTGCAGGGTGTTCTCGCCGGCTCGCACAATCCGCCGATGCCAGTGAGCCTTTACCCCGAGCAGCTGCGCGGCCAGATCGCGGATCTCATCGGACAACTGCTGCTCACCGATGCCGGGGCGGATCATTTCGCGTCGCTCGATCTCGTCGAATAGCTGCGCCGCCTTATCCTGGGCATCGAGAAGCCGCTCCGCGCGGGCGTTTTCGTCGGCGATCGGCTTCGTCACAGCACCGATGCTACGACCCAACGGAGCACTGATGTCGCTCGTGGTGCCGCCCTACCCGCCGCCCCGCTACACCAAGGACGAGCCGGAGGTCAGCGCATGGCTCAAGCGATCCGACGAGCCGCCGGATTACGAAACCTTCGGCGTCAAGTACCAGTACCTCGCCAACCAGCAGGCCACCGGCGGCGACTACGGCCTGTATCGCGTCGACATCGCTCCGGCCGGAGGCGGGCCCGGTCCGCATTTCCACCGGGCCGTGTCCGAGGCGTTCTTCGTGCTGTCGGGCACGATGAAGCTCTACGACGGTAGCGACTGGATCGACGGCCACCCGCACGACTTCCTCTACGTGCCGCCGGGCGGGATCCACGGCTTCCGCAACGAGGCCGACGAACCGGCATCGGTCCTGATGCTGTTCGCACCCGGTGCGCCGCGCGAGGCCTACTTCGAAGGGTTTTCAGCGCTGGCAGACATGACCGACGACGAACGCCAGGAGTGGTTCATCCGCCACGACAACTACTTCGTATAGAAATCCGGCTGTCGGATTCAGCCCCACTGCGCAAAGTAGGGACGCTCCGGCTTGCTCTTCTCGACGAGGATGAACACCACACCCCACGGGTCGACGAACCATGTCGTGCGGACTCGGGCCACGTCCGCGATGCCGTCGACAAGAAAGCGCACCCCGTTCGCCTCGAGTTGGGCTCGGGTGGCGTCGAGGTCCTCGCAGACCAGCCCGACGTGCGACAACCCGTGGTCGGTAATGGCCGCGGCGCTGCGCTGATCGCCGCCGGCGACGCCGAGATACTCGATCACCTCGAGGACACGATCTCCGTCGTCGTCGAAGCCGACGATGGCCGCTTTCATGGTGGGATCGGACACCAACTGGCCCATGTCGTCGCGAATCGCGTCACCGGCCATCACGTAAGGCGGCGACAGCACACGTAGGCCCAACACGTCGCGATAAAACGCCACCGCCGCTTCGCAGTCGGGCACACACACCCCGGTATGGGCCAATCCGGTAATCACGATCTGAACAATGTCAAAGCTGCGGTCAGGGTGTCATCAAAACCAGCCGATCAGCCCCGAATCGATCGAGCGGCCCGTGGGAAACTGGCACGACGCGTCCGCGCGTGACTAAGAAGGACGAGAACTGCTATGGCTGCACTGCAGGACAAGGTTGCGTTAGTGACAGGTGCGTCGTCGGGCCTGGGCGCTGAAACGGCCCAGTTGCTTTCTCGCCAGGGCGCAACGGTTTTCGGCATGGGTCGCGACACCGGGCGCTTGGCCGACGTGTTCGCGGGCGTGGAACGTGGTGCATACGCATCAGTTGACATCGCTTCGGCCCAGGCCTGCCGCGACGGGGTTGAACAGTGCGTCCGTGAGTTCGGCGGTCTGGACGTCCTCGTCAACGTCGCCGGGAGACACCAGATGCGCCGCACCGAGTCGATGACCGACGATGACTGGGCCCAAGATCTTGCGGTCAACCTGAACGGGCCGTTCTATCTGTGCCGGGCTGCGCTGCCGCACCTTTTGGAACGAGGCGGCAATATCATCAACGTCGCCTCCATCGCCGGGGTCGAGGGCCAGGCTTACTCGGCTGGTTACTGCGCTGCCAAGCATGGGCTGATTGGGCTTACCCGTGCCTTGGCGGTGGAGTACACCGCGGATCGTCTGCGGGTCAACGCAATATGTCCGGGCGGCATGCTCACGCCGCAACTCGAACAGTTCAGCGCGCCAGATAACCCGAACTACGACCTGATCATGCGCACGGCCGCACCGCGCGGCTTCATGCAGCCCAGTGATGTCGCAAACGTCATCGCGTTCCTCGCCAGTGACGCCGCAGCAGCCATCCATGGCGCCGTCTATCGGGTCGACAACGGCAAGGGTGCCGGCTAGCGCCTGGATTCAGCCTTCTGGGGCCCCGCCGCCAGGTCGCCATTGACATAGCGCTGCAGGTTGGGGGCGATCGCGGCGATCGCCTCGTCGTCCGTCATCGAGGCGATGGGCTCGATTTTCCAGACGTAACGCATCAGCGCGAAGCCCATCATCTGCGACGCGATGAGCCCTCTACGGACCAGCCGGTCGTGCTCGTCGCTGCCGAGCTCTGAAACCCCCATCAGGCTGCCCTCGACGATGCGCCGCAGTTTCTCCCGGGTGGACGGTTCATGCGCGGCGGTCTGCAGAACGGCCCGTAGGGTGGGCCCGATCTCGTCGTCCGCCCAGCTGGCCAACAGCAACGTGATCAGCGCGGCGCCGAGCTGATCGATTGGCGTGGTCCAGACCTTGGCGACGCTCTCCAACCATTTTTGCGGCGGGTTCGTCGCGGCGTCGAGCAGGCCTTCTTTCGATCCGAAGTAGTGGTAGACCAGCGCGGGGTCGACATCGGCCGCGCGCGCCACAGCGCGCAAGGTCGTTCCGGCCCAGCCGTGCTCGGCAAACTCCTCGCGGGCGGCCGTCACAATTCGCGCGGCCAGCACGCCGCGTTCGTCACGCGGACCGGGTGTCATCGATCTCTTCGGCATAAGTTTCATCATAGCGTGAATTTCCTCTTGCGTTGAGACTAGTTTCAACGTAGCGTGAGACTAGCCTCAACGGACCACGCAAAAGGACCCCACTGTGAGCATCAACCAAAATCCCGATGTGATCGTCGTCGGCGCCGGGCCCGTCGGATTGGTCGCAGCCTGCGAACTCGCCCGCCGCGGCGTCGGAGTGCGGGTGATCGACAAACTGGCGCAACCCACCGATCAGTCCCGCGCGATCGCGGTGCACGCCCGCAGCCTGGACATGTTCGACCGGATGGGCATCGTCGACGAGCTGCTGGGCACCGGCATCAAAGCCATCGCGATGCAGATGTATGCGGGGGGCCGCAAGCTGTTCCGCGTCCCGTTCGGTGAGGTGGACAGCGCATTCCCGTTCACATTGACGACGGCCCAGACCGAAACCGAGCGCGTGCTCGGCGAGCACCTGCAGGCACTCGGGGTCACAGTCGAGCGCGGTGCCGAGCTGATCGCGCTGAGCCAGGACGACGACGGAGTGCATCTGACCCTGCAGAAGGGCGGATCAACCGAGCGAGTCAGTACCTCCTGGGTGATCGGCGCCGACGGCGCGCACAGCACGGTGCGAAGGCTGGTCGGCACCAAGCTCGCTGGTTCATTCCTCGGCGAACGCTTCCTGCTCGGTGACGTCGACGCTGAGCACAGCTTGGATCTGAACTCCATGCACACCTTCTTGGCGCCCGATGGGCCAGTAGTTGTCCTGCCGATGCGCGACGGGCGGATGCGATTTCTCGCCGAGGTGCACGACGCGCCCGGCACTCCGCTCAATATGCAGCCCACTCTGGACGAACTCCAGGAAATCGTGGATCGGCGGATCGGCGGCATCCGGGTGTTGCGCTCGCACTGGCTGACCAGTTTCGAGATTCACCACGCGCGGGTTCCCGCCTACCGCTGGGGCCGGGTTTTCCTGGCCGGCGATGCCGCCCATATCCACAGCCCGGCCGGCGGCCAGGGCATGAACACCGGCATGCAGGACGTGTTCAACCTCGCGTGGAAGCTGGCCGCGGTGATAAACGGTGACGCCGGCGACACGCTCATTGACAGCTACGAGGTCGAACGCGCCCCCGTAGCTGACGGCGTCATCACGTACACCAATCGACTTACCAAGGCCGGCACGCTATCCGGTGCGCCGCGTCGAATCCGCGACGGGTTGGTACAGATGCTTTCCCGGGTTCCCGCGGCGCGGCGACTCATGGCCGAGACCGTCGAAGAGGTCAACGTCGCCTATAAGAACAGCCCGATCGCGGTGGGACGCCGCCCAAAGCACGCCAAAGTTTCTCCCGGCCAACATGTTCCGCATTTAGCCGATGAGGTGGTGCAGAAGCAACTCCGGGCTGTGTGCCGTGCGCAGACGTTGGGTCATGTCGTGCTCACCATTGCCGCCGGGCAGGTGGCACCGGCCGCGGGGGGCCCCGGACAGGTGCAGGTGCTGGTGACCGGCGATGACGTCCCCGTCGCGGGATACGACACCGTCATCGCAGACGCCAAAGGCGTTGTGGCACAGCGCCTCGGACTCAAGAACGGTGGGCGCGTGGTGATCCGGCCGGACGGCTACATCGGAGCCATCGCCGCACTCGCGGATACGACAACGATCGCCGATTACTTCGCCAAGATCAGGAGCTGAACATCATGTACACCTACGACACCGACGCCGCGGCCATGTTCGACGACCGCACCCATCAGTTCGAGAAATTCGGCATCCCAGTCGACGAAATCGAGGCCGTCAGAGCCGCCACCACCGACATGTGGGCCGATGCTCCCGGCGGCTGGGTTTACGAGTGGTCCCGGCTGGCCGAGAAATACGCCGACCGCGGCGACCATTACCTGGCGTCGCTGACCTATGGCTGCGCAAAGTTCCCCTGCCTGGCCGATCCGGCGCGGGTAACGGCCATGCAGCACCAACTCGAGCAATTCGAGTTGGCGGCTAAGGACTTCTCGCTCGCCTTTGAGCGCCGCATCATCACGGTCCCCTACCGCGGTGGAAGCATCGAGGTACCCGTCCACCTGTACTCCGCCGACGGCGAGTACGCAGGGCGGCCGGTGCTAATCGCCAGCGGCGGCGTGGACACCTGGAAGATGGACATCCACCCGTGGTGGGTCGGCCTCACCCAGGGCGCCGCGCTGACCACCTTGGCCTTCGACCACCCGGGCACCGGGGAAACCGCAATCCCGCTCGACGAGCACGCCGACGAGGTGATCCGCGGACTCGCCGACTACGCCCGCACACTCGGGAATGGCAAGGTCGCTCACTTCGGCGTCTCATTCGGCGGCAACTTCGCCGCGATGTCGGGGTTGTCCGGCATCGTCGATGGGGCCGTCGACCTCGGCGGTCCGGTCGTCGGGGCTTTCGAAGCCGAGAACGTGCAGAAGCTGCCCTACGGCATGCACGACATCTTGGGCAACGCCATGCACTGGGACCATTCCCCAAGCCTCGACGAACTCAGCGCGGGCCTCGAACGGCTGAACCGGCAAGGGCTGCTTGCTCAGCAACGTAATTCGCCAATGCTGGTGATCAACGGCGCCGACGATTACTTCATCCCGCAATCGGACACCCTGGTCTTCCAGGGCCGCCCGAACACCGAGGTACACCTGGTCGACGGCACCGGCCATTGTGCGATGAGCAAGGCGCCCGAGGTGGTGCCGAAAATAATCGCGTGGCTGGCTGCACAGTTCGCCGAGGAGCGCTGACTAGGCAGCGACTCGCCGCTGTCCTGGGAAGATGCGCGCCCCGATCCGCTTGCCCTAGACTGCATCTCGACCAGATAGGAGTCTTACGGGTGCGGGCAACCGAAGCGCCCAGCACCCGGGCTTTGCGGGGCTGGCAGCGGCGAGCCTTGGTGCGGTACTTAACCGCCAAGCCGCGTGATTTCTTGCTGGTCGCTACCCCCGGTGCGGGTAAGACGGCGTTTGCTCTGCGGATCGCCGCCGAGTTGCTGGGCGATCGCAGCGTCGACACGATCACCGTGGTGGTGCCCACCGAACACCTCAAGACGCAGTGGGCGCTGGCCGCGGCCGCCGACGGCATCGCGCTGGATCCCAAGTTCCGCAACTCCGCCGCGCACACCTCGGCGGAGTACCACGGCATCGTCGTCACCTACGCCCAGGTGGCCAGCCACCCCGCCCGGCATCGGGTGCGCACCGAGAGCCGACGCACGCTGGTGATCTTCGACGAGATCCATCACGGGGGCGACGCCAAGAGCTGGGGAGACAGTATCCGCGAGGCCTTCGGCGACGCCACTCGACGACTTGCTTTGACCGGCACACCATTTCGCAGCGATGATGCCGCGATCCCGTTCGTCCGCTACGAGCCCGACGGCAACGGCCTGCTGCGTTCGGCGGCCGATCACACCTACGGCTACGCCGACGCGCTGGCTGACGGCGTGGTGCGGCCCGTGGTATTCCTGGCCTACTCCGGTGAGACCCGCTGGCGGGTGGGCGCGGGCTCAGAAAACGAGAGAGTGTACGCCGCGCGGCTCGGTGAACCTGCCAGCATCGAGCACACCGCTCGGGCCTGGCGCACCGCACTGGATCCGGCTGGCGAGTGGATGCCCGCAGTAATCTCGGCCGCCGACACGCGGCTGCGGCAACTACGCGACGGCGGAGTACCCGATGCCGGCGGCATGATCATCGCGTCGGATCAGAAGACCGCCCGCGCCTATGCCGTTCTGCTCGAACGACTTACCGGTGAGGTGGCAACCGTCGTCGTTTCCGACGACCCCGGCTCGTCAGACCGTATCGCGACGTTCTCCGCAGGCACCAGCCGTTGGTTGGTCGCGGTGCGAATGGTTTCCGAGGGTGTCGACGTGCCGCGGCTCGCCGTTGGCGTGTATGCCACCAGCGCGTCGACTCCGCTGTACTTCGCCCAGGCGATCGGCCGCTTTGTGCGGTCCCGGCGTCCGGGCGAGACAGCGAGCGTCTTTCTTCCGTCTGTGCCGTCGCTGCTTCAACTGGCCAGCGAGCTTGAGGCACAACGCAATCACGTGCTGGGCGAGCCGCACCGAGACACCGACGAACTGGAGGCCGCGCAGCGCCGCCAGACCGAGCCGTCCGAAGCCGAGGACGCGTTCATATCGTTGGGCGCCGACGCGGAACTCGACCAGGTGATTTTCGACGGCTCGTCGTTCGGCACCGCCACCCCCGCGGGTAGCGACGAAGAGGCTGACTACTTAGGTCTACCCGGCCTTTTGGATGCCGACCAGATGCGCGAGCTGTTGCTGCGCCGCCAGGTTGAGCAGCTCGACCGTCGCAGTCGCAACGGCGCCGCCGTGCCCGAACCGGTCACCCGGCACGGGCAATTGCGGGACTTGCGCCGCGAACTCAACGCTCTGGTTTCGGCCGCGCACCATCGAACGGGCAAGCCGCACGGGTGGATTCACAACGAGCTGCGCCGCATCTGCGGTGGCCCGCCGGTGGCCGCGGCCAGCTCCGAACAGCTCAGCGCGCGTATCGAAGCGGTGCGTGGATTGACCGCCTAGCGCCTCGCCCAGATGCTGTCGGCCACCCACGGCGATGCCTGCGCCGCGACCGCCCACGCCTGGTCCTCCGGCACGTCGATCAGCGGGTAGCGCTTGACGCCTGCGGCGGTGGCCGCCACCAGAGTGGCCACCCCGGCCCGACGCTGCAGCGGCGACTGCCGCACAGTCCAGCCGATGATGCCCGCCGTGGCCAGGCAGTCGCGGCGTCGCTCCAGGCTGCCGGCCCGCATCACCAGCCAGCGGCTGTCGACCCGATGGCCGAGTGCGGCTACCCGGTCGGCGGCCAGCAACACGCACCACGCCGCGATCGCCACCCATGCCGTCCACAACCACAGCGGCACAACGGAAGTCCCCTTCAGCACAGTGAGCACCGCCAGCGCCGCACCGATCAGCAACGGAAGCCCCAATGCGCGCGTCCACCGCCGGGCCGCGGCCCGAGGGCCGTGACCGCGTAACGGCCCGGCGACGACGTCAGGGTCGCCGACCAGGCCGGTCAACACCGCTTTGGCGGTGGAATGCGGACACGGCGGCAGCAGCACCGAGGACTCGCCTGCACCGTGCACACCGGTCATCACCGCATCCAGCCGGGCGCCGCCGAAGATCCGCACCAGCAGCGGTTCCCGCAGCGTCCCGCCGCGCAGCCTGCTCATGTCGTAGGTGCGCTCGCGCAGCCTCAGCAGACCGTGCCGCAGGTGCAGGACGTCCGCCCGGCGCCACAGCACCAGGTTGCCGTAGGTGACCAGCGACCGCAGCACCGCCAGCACCACCGACGCGACCAGCACCACCGCCGCGACCACCGCGACGGTGGCCGCCATACCCAGCCGTTGGGCGGCTTCCAGCCCCAACTTGGCCAGCCGCGAATGTTGAAGCGGCCCAAAGGCTCCACTCTGATAAATCACGCCGACGGCGGCGGCCATGGTCAGCAACCCGGATAGGCTCAACGGGGAATATCGCAACCATGAAGGCTGCCAGCGCGCCAACACCGTGCTCGACGCGACGGGCTCTGCGGTGGCCGCATCGACCGGCTGCGGTGATTCGGCCAGCAGAATGGCCCGCAGTCGCGGCACCTGTTCGACCCGGACAGCGTCGAGCTCGAAGGCACCAGAACCGTGCTCGCCCCTGGTTTCCTGACCGGTGCTCACCCGCAGCACAGCCAGCCCGAACAGCCGGTGCAGCAGTCGCGCATCGGTCTGCACGGAACGAATCCGGTTGCGCGGCACCGACAATACTTTGCGGTGCAGCAGGCCGGCCCGTAGTTGCACTTGGCCCGATTCGGGGTCGGCCTCGATGCGGTAGCTGGTGGTGAACCACCGCGCCACGCCCACCACGGCGCTCAGCGCGAGCACCGCCACCGTCCAGGACTGGTTGCCCGTGGTCGAACCCAGCACCAGTCCCCCAATCAGTAACGGCAGCTCGCGCAGCAATTCGTGCACCGGATGAATCAGCAGCATCCTAGGACTTAGCCGCTGCCAGGCGATTTCCGTTCGCGGCGCGGTCACATAGCGCCGCTGCTCCTCATCGCTTCGCTCTGCATCGTCGCCGGCGGGCGTCACATAGCGCCGCTCCTCCTCATCGCTTCGCTCTGCATCGTCGCCGGCGCGCGTCACGTGGCGTCCTCGCCGCCGATCGCGGCGATGTCGGTCAACTGCGCGACAAGATGTTCGGCAACCGCGACGTCGAGTGCCGCGATGTGCACCGCTCCCGCCGATGAGGCGGTGGTTACCGTGACGTTGGCCAGACCGAGCAACCGATCCAACGGGCCGCGATAGGTGTCGATGGTCTGCACACGCGAGATCGGCGCGATGCGCCTCTCCTGGACCAGCCAACCTGTGCGGGTGTACACCGCCTGCGGGCCGATCTCCCAGCGGTGTACCCGATATCGCCACAATGGCACGACGGACAGCGAGATCGCCGCACCGAGCACAGTGACGACGGCGATCACGATGTGCAGCCAAAGCAACCGTCGATCGAAGGCAATCCACACCACCTGGCCGGCCGCCAGCAGCAGCCAGGGGACCACGCCGCCGATCGCCCACCGCAGCGGCGCGCGCCGACTGGGCGGATGTGCCGGATCGACCATGCCCAGCACCGGCGGGCTCGGATCGTGGTTGTCCACGTCATCGAGAATGCCACCGACCCCTGCGACGGATTGAACCGACACGGCGGCACCGATTATGAGTGGGTATGGTCTACGGCCATGACTTCCAACGGCAAATGGACCGCGGCCGACGTGCCGGATCAAAACGGCCGCGTCGCCGTCGTCACCGGAGCCAACACCGGTCTCGGTTACCACACCGCCGAGGTGCTCGCCGAATGCGGCGCGCATGTGGTGTTGGCGGTTCGCAATCTGGAGAAGGGCAACCTCGCGCTGGCGCGCATCGTCGCCGCCCATCCGCAAGCCGATGTGACCCTTCAAGAGCTCGACCTGAGCTCGCTGGACTCGGTGCGCGCCGCCGCCACGGCGTTGCGCTCGGCCTACCCACGCATCGATCTGCTGATCAACAACGCCGGCGTGATGTGGACACCGAAGCAGCTCACCGCCGACGGGTTCGAAATGCAGTTCGGCACCAACCATCTCGGCCACTTCGCACTGACCGGGCTGCTGCTGGACAACCTGCTGCCGGTCCGGGGTTCACGAGTGGTGACCGTCAGCAGCATGGGCCATCGAATTCGCGCCGCCATCCACTTCGACGACCTGCAGTGGGAACACCGCTACGACCGGGTCGCCGCGTACGGGCAATCCAAACTGGCCAATCTGCTGTTCACGTACGACCTGCAACGCCGGCTGGCCGCCCGGGAGCAGCCCACCACCGAGGCCGTGGCCGCCCACCCAGGCACCTCTAACACCGAGCTGGCCCGCAACCTGCCCGCCGTTTTCAAACCCGCCGTCGTGCTGCTCGGCCCGCTGCTGTTTCAGAACGCGGGGATGGGCGCCCTGCCCACGCTGCGGGCCGCCACCGACCCGGACGCCGAAGGCGGGCAGTACTACGGACCCGACGGCCTGGGCGAGCAGCGCGGTCACCCGAAGCTGGTGTCCTCCAGCGCGCAGTCGCACGACGAAGACCTGCAGCATCGGCTGTGGAAGGTCTCCGAAGAGTTGACCGGGGTGAGGTATCCGGTCTGACACGTAGCCGGCGCTCCGTAAGATGACCGCGTGGCACGACGCCCCCGCTCCACCAGTGAGAACCTGACGTCCGGCCCGCAGCGCCTGTTGTCGTTGCTGCGTTCGACCGTTCCGCCGGTGCATCCGGCCGGGCTGCCGTTCGTCTCCGCCGGGCTGGCAGTGGCATTGGCCGGACGCCGCTACCGGTGGCTGCGGCGGGCCGGCCTGCTGACCGCCGGTGCCTGCGCCGGGTTTTTCCGGCACCCGCCGCGGGTACCGCCCACCCGGCCCGGCGCCGTCGTCGCACCCGCGGACGGCCTGATCTGCGTCGTCGATTCGGCAGCCCCGCCCGCCGAGCTCGGACTGGGCAACGCAGAGCTGCCCCGGGTCAGCATCTTCCTGTCGCTGCTGGACGCTCACGTGCAACGAGCCCCGGTGAGCGGCGAAGTGATCGCCGTGCAGCACCGGCCGGGTCGCTTCGGTTCGGCCGACCTGGCCGCCGCCAGCGAGGACAACGAGCGCACCAGCATGCGCATACGCACCGCCGACGGTGCGGAGATCGTCGCCGTGCAGATCGCCGGCCTGCTGGCGCGGCGGATCGTCTGCAACGTACACGCCGGCGACAAGCTGTCGATCGGTGACACCTACGGCCTGATCCGGTTCGGATCGCGCCTCGACACCTACCTGCCCGCTGGGACGCACGTGTTGGTCAGCGTCGGCCAACGGGCGGTCGCCGGCGAAACGGTGCTGGCCGAGCTGCCGTGATGATTACCGCGCCGGCGACGATGCAGAGCGAAGCGATGAGGAGGAGCGGCGCTGATTACCGCGCCGTCGACGATGCAGAGCGAAGCGATGAGGAGGAGCGGCGCTGATTACCGCGCCGTCGACGATGCAGAGCGAAGCGATGAGGAGGAGCGGCGCTGATTACTAAGCCTCGGGGCAGGCGAGTGGTCAACCTGCGCATCCTGCCCAGCTCGATGAGCGTGCTGGCCATCTGTGCCGGGCTGACCTCGATCCGGTTCGCGCTGGAGGGCCAACCGCATGTGGCGATAGCGCTGATCGCCGCGGCTGCGATCCTCGACGGACTCGACGGCCGGGTGGCCCGCATCCTGGACGCCGAGTCGCGAATGGGCGAGGAGATCGATTCGCTCGCCGATGCGGTGAACTTCGGGGTGGCCCCCGCTGTGGTGGTCTACGTGACGTTGCTGTCTTCGTCATCGGCGGGCTGGGTCGTGGTGTTGCTGTACGCGGTGTCAATCGTGTTGCGGTTGGCCAGGTTTAATGCGCTGCTCGACGACAGCAGCCAGCCGGCCTTCGCGCGGGAGTTCTTCGTCGGGATCCCCGCGCCGGCCGGCGCGATCTCGGTGCTCGGCCCGCTGGCCGCCAAGCTGCAGTTCGGTCCGGGCTGGTGGACGTCGCCCTGGTTCGTCTGCGCGTGGGTGGCGGCCTGCTCGATGCTCGTGGTGAGCCGGATCCCGATGCGAAAGATGCATGCCGTGTCGGTGCCGCCGAACCTGGCCGCCCTGCTGCTGGCGGTGCTAGCGATCGTCGCGGCGGCGGCGTTCCTGTTCCCCTACATCCTGATCATGGTGTTGATCGCGGCCTACCTATGCCATATCCCGTTCTCCGTCCACAGCTACCGCTGGCTGGCGGCGCATCCCGAAGCGTGGGGCGAGAAACCCAAGCAGCGGCGCGCTACGCGACGCGCGATCCGCCGAGCACAGCCCAACCGCCGATCGATGGCGCGGTTGGGCCTACGCAGGCCCACTGGGCGGACATGAGCCCGGCGACGATGCGGGCCGACAAGCCCGAGGAGGAGGCGGGCCATTGGCACAAGCGCCGCAACTCACGCTGACCGCTCGGCTGAACACCTCGGCCGTCGACTCTCGCCGCGGTGTCGTGCGGCTGCATCCCAACGCCATTGCCGCCCTTGGTATTCGAGAGTGGGATGCGGTATCGCTGACCGGGTCGCGGACCACGACGGCGGTCGCGGGCATGGCCGGCCCGCAAACCCCGATCGGCACCGTTCTGCTGGACGACGTGACGCTGTCCAACGCCGGACTGAGCGAGGACACCGCCGTCATCGTCGCCGCCGCTACGGTGTACGGCGCCCGGGCGGTGACATTGAGCGGCTCGACGATGACCAGCCAATCGGTGCCGCCGCCCACCCTGCGCCAAGCCCTGCTCGGCAAGGTGCTGACCGTCGGGGACGCGGTGTCCCTGCTGCCACGCGACCTGGGACCGGGCACCTCGACGTCGGCCGCTACCCGTGCGCTGGCGTCGGCGGTGGGCATCAGCTGGACATCCGAACTGTTGACCGTCACCGGCGTCGATCCCACCGGACCGGTGAGCGTGCAGCCGAATTCGCTGGTGACGTGGGGAACCGGTGTCGCGGCCGAAGACCCCGCCCCGCACGTCGGAGCACCGGCGCCAGAGCAGGTCAGCGAGACGGCGTCACCGATCTCGGTCAACGACCTCAAGGGCGTCAGCGCACAAGCGGCCAAGCTGACCGAGTGGCTCAAGCTCGCACTCGACGAACCGCACCTACTGCAAACCCTGGGCGCCGGTACCAACTTGGGAGTCCTGGTGTCGGGTCCGGCCGGTGTCGGCAAGACCACCCTGGTCCGCGCCGTATGCGCGGGCCGAAGGCTGGTGGAATTTGAGGGCCCAGAGGTCGGTGCGCTGACCGCGGACGACCGGCTCAAGCGGGTGGCCTCGGCGGCGGCGGCCGTTCGCGACGGCGGCGGAGTGCTGCTGATCGCCGACATCGACGCGCTGCTGCCCGCCACTGCCGAACCGGTGGCGACGCTGATCCTCGCCGAACTGCGCAAGGCGATCGCAGCCGCGCGGGTCGCAGTGATCGTCACGTCGGCGGTACCGGAGAACCTCGACCCGCGGCTGCGCGCCCCGGATCTGTGCGACCGTGAGCTGGTACTCAGCCTGCCCGACGCGGCCACCCGCGCGGCACTGCTGCAGGGCCTGCTGAAACCGGTGCCCACAGGGGACCTCGACTTCAGCGAGATCGCCGATCGGACACCGGGTTTCGTGGTCGCCGACCTCGCCGCCCTGGTGCGAGAGGCGGCATTGCGCGCGGCTGCCAGGGCCAGTTCCGACGGCATGTCGCCGAAGCTGACCCAGGACGACCTGCTCGGTGCGCTTACCGTGATCAGGCCGCTGTCGCGCTCAGCCGCAGTCGAGGTAACGCTCGGCTCCGTCACGCTCGACGATGTCGGCGACATGGCCGCCACCAAGCAGGCGTTGACCGAAGCGGTGCTGTGGCCGCTGCAGCACCCCGACACTTTTGCCCGGCTCGGTGTTGACCCGCCGCGCGGGGTGCTGCTGTACGGGCCGCCGGGATGCGGCAAGACCTTCGTGGTGCGCGCGCTGGCCAGCACCGGACGGCTCTCGGTGCACGCCGTCAAAGGCTCTGAGCTGATGGACAAATGGGTCGGCTCCTCGGAGAAGGCGGTGCGCGAACTATTCGGCCGGGCCCGCGATTCCGCGCCGTCACTGATTTTTCTCGACGAGGTCGACGCGCTGACACCGCGGCGCGGCCAGAGCTTTGACTCCGGCGTCACCGACCGGGTGGTGGCCGCACTGCTCACCGAGCTCGACGGCATCGAGCCGTTGCGCGAGGTCGTGGTGGTCGGCGCCACCAACCGGCCGGACCTGATCGATCCGGGGCTGTTGCGCCCCGGTCGGCTGGAGAAGCTGGTGTTCGTCGAACCGCCCGACGCCCAAGCGCGTCTGGACATCTTGCGCACTGCGGGCAAATCGGTTCCACTACGCGGCGTTGACCTGGCTGCGCTGGCGGCCGACCTGGACGGATACAGCGCCGCGGATTGCGTGGCACTGCTGCGCGAGGCCGCGCTTACCGCGATGCGACGCTCGGTCGACGCCGCCGAAATCACCGCCGACGACGTCGCTGCCGCACGCGAAACTGTCCGCCCCTCATTGGATCCCGCGCAGCTCGCATCGCTGCGCGCCTTCGCCGCGGAACGGTGATCACTGGACGATCGGCACCGCGGCTGTTTGGATGAAACGGTGTACCGGGAGTTTCGGCCTGACCAACGGCTTCAGCGGTTCGTGGAATGCGGCTGGCTGCGGTCGGGTTCGGCGACTCCTTCGATACGGCCGCGGTGATCGGCTGTCCGGCAAACGAGTTCAGGGACATGCGCATTCCCCTTGATTCGGCTTTCGGTGTCGCAGGCTCCCGAATTGCCGAGAGTCTGCTCGGCGCAACAACTCCCGCTCAGCGGATGTCGATGTTAGCAGACGTGGTGGCCGAGTATTTCGCCGACACCGGCCCGGTGGTCGACAGGTCGGTCGCCCGGGCGGTCGCGGTGTTGCGAGCACAACCGGACCGGCCGGTTTCGGCACTGGCCGCCGACATCGGCCTGAGCGAACGGCAACTGCGGCGCCGGTTCGAGGCCGCGGTCGGCTACGGCCCCAAGCGGCTCGGCCGGGTATTCCGTTTTCAGCGTCTGCTGGATTTGGTTCACGCATCTCATGGCCGGGCCGGCTGGTCGCAATTGGCGATCGCGGCCGGATACGCCGATCAGTCGCACATGATCAACGAGTGTCTGGCCTTGACGGGCGGCCCTCCCACAGCACTGCCCGTGTCCGTTTTATCCAATACTCTAGAGGAGCCATCGCCCTAGCCTTTCGGCCATGAGCGACACGAAAGCGATTGCCCACGAGTCATTCCGGCTGATAGAAACCGGCGACCCGGAACTGGCCAAACGGATCATCGCCCCCGACTTCGTGAACCAGGAAGCCGAGGATGATCCCGAAGACGCCGAACGCCAACTGCACGGCCCCGCGGGATTTCTCGCGACCAGCCGATGGTTACGTGATGCGTTCTCCAACCTGCGGTTCGAACTCCAAGAGACCGTCGCGGAGGGAAGCACGGTGATGGCCGCCGCCATCATGACGGGGAAACACACCGGGGTCTTCAACGGCATTGCACCCACCGGCAGGCCGATCCACCACAAACAGGTGCACATCTTCACCGTCGCCGATGGCCGGATCACTCATCATCGCGCGGTCCGCGACGACCTGGGCTTGCTGCTCCAACTAGGCTGGCGGCCAGCAAGTCCCAACGCTACTGCGCGCTAAGAGCCAGGATCAATCGGTTCATGACGAGGCCGGCTTCTTGGCGCGCCCGGTCGTGGTCTTCTGCGAGTGCTACATAGAGGGTCGCCTCACGCATAGCGCCCAGAATCGTGAGGGCGGTCGCTTCGATCGGCTGCGGCGGGATGCGTCCGGTCTCGACGGCGTCGGTCAGCAGCGCACGCACCAACCCGACGTTGTAGCGATTCCCGATCTCGGTCCACCGCGTCCAACCCAGCACGGCCGGAGCATCGACCAGCACGATGCGCTGCACCTCCGGATCCGAGCAGGCATCCAGCCAAAAGCCGGCACCCAACCGCATGACCTCTACCGGGTCGGTCTGGTTCGACGCGGCGATAGCCTCGCCCATCCGCGCGGCGACTTCCGCCTCGACTTGTTCGAAGACCGCCGCAAACAGTTCGGTCTTGTCGGCGAAGTGGTGATACAGGGCGCCGCGTGTCACGCCCGCGGCGCGCACGATCGTCTCCAGCGCTGCCTCGGGAAAACCCTGCGCGGCGAACAGTGGACGGGCCGCCGCGATCAGCGCGTCGCGCGTTTCCGCGGCGCGCTCAGCTTGCGTGCGGCGGGTTGCGCCCATGAACCGTTGCCTTTCATACATACGGTATGTATGTTTGTACATACCGTATGAACGTGTTTGCCACACCGTAGCTCAGGAGTTCCGCAATGCCGACGAGAAAGTCGCCTTCAACAGCGCCGCCGACCACCAGGCCGCCCAAGTCCTCAGCCCCACCTCCGAGTACGTCGCCGCGGGTGAGCCGGGTGTCGTGGTGCGGAACCCGACCCAAGACCCCGAAGCAGGTGAGGTGAAATGAGCAACGTACTAAAAGCAATTGAGGCCGACCGCGAGGCACTGCTGGCGCTCTGCCACGAGCTGGACGACTCCATCTGGACGCGAGACAGCGGATGCCCGGGCTGGACGGTGCAGGATCTGGTGTCACATATGGCGTGCAGCTTTTGGCTAGCCGTGGACATGTCGAACTTGCCCGACTCAGCGGGACTAACGGCCGAACGAGCCGCTGACTTGTACGTCGAGTCGCGTCGCGCGTTGACCCCCAAACAGATTCTGGGCGACTACGAGTCGGTCAGCTTGAAGGGGCTGGAGATACTCGCTGCAGTGCAGGGCCAGGACGTTGACGTGCCGCTGGGCGATGTCGGGACCTATCCGGCATCTCTCGTGCCGACCGCCTTCGCCTTCGAGCACTACGTCCACATAAGGTTCGATCTCTTCCCGCCAGGTGGACCGTTCAGCGGAAAACCGCCCGCTTCGGACGAATTGCGCCTTGCGCCCACGCTGGACTGGATCGAGGCAGCTCTGCCCCAGCAGAACAGTGAGCTTCTCGACGCTTTGGATAACGCAGTCGAGATCCGCCTAACCGGCGCCGCCGGACGGACGCTGCAGATCGGCAACGCCGATGTTGCCGCCCAGATCACTTGTGATTCAGCGGCATTCGTACGCTGGGTCACCCAACGCGGCGGCTGGAAAGCTCTAAGCGTCGACGCGCTCGGCGACCCATCCGCTCTTGAGACGGTTCGCCGGCTGAGGGTGTTCTAACGCCAATTATTGCAGTCAACTGCAATATTGCGTATTACTGCATCTAGGTCTACGATGACCCGAATGACAGTCACGGAAAAGACAGCGCGGTCGGTGACCGAATTCATGGACGACCCGATCAGCTTCTTCGGCCAGTCCTATACCCAGATGCACAGCATCAGCCGCGCCGAGCTCCAAGCGCTGCAACGGCAAGCCATGGGCATCCGCTTCCAGCAGCACCGCGAGAGCATCGAGATGTTGCGCAAGCTGGCTGACCGGCTCGGCATCACCGCACTCAACGACTTCAACGACGTTGTGCCGCTGTTCTTCTCGCACACCGCGTTCAAGTCATACCCTGCGGCACTGGTCGACAAGAAGCGCTTCGATCTGATGACCAAGTGGCTGGACAAGCTGACCAGCTATGACTTGTCCGATGTCGATACCGCGGGCTGCACCGGGATCGACGACTGGATCGACCGACTGGACGAACAGACTCCGCTGGAGGTCATCACCTCCAGCGGCACCACCGGCACCATCTCCATCCTGCCCAAAGACAAGTGCGGCGCACGGGACGGCATGACGCTGTGGAAGATCTGCCTGTTCCAAACCTTCGGCCAAGAGCCGACCGAGCGGGAACTGAACCCGTCGGTGGATGTGGTGTGGCCGAACTTCGCCAACGGCAAGCTTGGACATCTGCGCATTGCCAACATGATCAAAGGTGGCTTCACCGGGGGCGACGAAAGCAAATTCCATGCCCTTTACCCCTTCGCGGTGGACACCGATCTGATGTTCCTAGCCTCCAAGATGCGGGCCGCGGCGTCCCGCGGCGAGCTCGACCGGCTGCAGATCGATCCGGCGCTTGCCGCGCGCAAGGACGAGTTCATCGCGATGCAGGCACGCCAGCCCCAGGACATGGACGCGTTCTTCAGCCGCATCACCGAGCAGCTGCGCGGCAAGCGGGTGTTCATGCTCGGCACCTACCACCTGATGTACGACATCGCGAAGGCGGGTCTCGACCGTGGTGTGCGTAATGTCTTCGCCGCCGACTCGGCGATCCTCACCGGCGGCGGGATGAAAGGCGTTGCGCTGCCGGATGATTTCATGGACATCATCAAGGACTTCCTGGGCGTCGACCGCATCCAGGTCGGTTACGGCTTCTCCGAGTCCAGCACGTTCCACTGGGGTTGCAGCGAGGGCCGCTACCACGTGGCGCCATGGGTGATTCCCTTCGTGCTCGATCCGGAGACCAGCGAGCCACTTCCCCGCACCGGTGTGCAGACCGGCCGAGCCGCCGTCTACGACATCCTGCTGCGCGCCCACTGGGGCGGCGTCATCTCCGGCGACGAAGTCACGATCAATTGGGACCTGCAGTGTCCGTGTGGACAGGCCAGCGTTGCCTTCGAGCCCGGCATCATGCGCTACAGCGAGAAGCAGGGCGTGGAAGATGACCGGATCACCTGCGCCGCAACACATGAGGTGCACAATGAGGTAGTGGACTTCATGAAGGGGGTGGATCTGTGATCGCCTACACCGTCCCGCTGTTCCTGCGGGGCAGAGTCGTCACCGAAGACCTCGTACCGTTCGATACCCGAGTCGGTGCCGCACAGTTCCAGGCACCGGACATCAGCAAGTACGTCGAGCAACTGCCACTCAAAAGTCCGGCAGCAATGCGCGACCTCTACGAGTTGAGCTTCGGCGAGATCCTCGACGTGCTCCAGGCGCTCGGCAACGCGTTGGACTTCGACACCAACACTCACCTGCAGGAGGCCTACGAAGCCTCGCTGGTGGCCAATGTGCTGCCGGCCGAGATGCTGCAAAACAGCTATCGCGTGCTGGGGCCGCTGTTCTCACGGGACAACGTCACCGAAATCGCCGACACCCAGGTCGGGCTGGACTATCTGAACGGATGGGTCCCGCACAAACTGCGCGATGGCCGCGAACTACGCGTGCGCGCCTTCGGATCCCGAGTGCTGCATATCCCAGCCGGCAACGGCGGATTGGTCTCGGCGGTGACCATCCTGCGTTCGGTGATCACCCGATCGGACGTGATCATCAAGGCGCCGTCCAATGATCCGCTTACCGCGGTGGCCATCGCCCGGACATTGGCCGATGTCGCGCCGAACCACCCGATCACCAAACATCTGGCGGTCGGGTACTGGAAAGGTGGCGATCTGGCCGTCGAGGAAACCCTCTACCAGCCGCAGCACATCGAAAAGATCGTGGCGTGGGGCGGGCTTGCCTCAGTCAAACACGTAACCCGTTACATCCAGCCCGGTTTGGAGCTCATCGCGCTGGACCCCAAACGCAGCGCCACCATCATCGGCCATCAGGCGTTCGGCGACGAGGCCACGACGCGCGAGGTGGCCCGCCGCGCCGCAACCGACATCGGCGTCGCGAACCAGGAAGGGTGCGCCAACGCGCGAGTCATCTATGTGCTCAGCGGAACCGACGCCGACGGTATCGCGAAAGCAAACCGGCTCGGCGAATTGATCTATCAAGAGTTGATGGCGTTGCCCGCCGTTGTCAGCACCCCGCCGCGCTACCCCAACCGCGAGCTGCTCGACCACGTGGAGGCCTCACGAATGACCGAGGACTTCTATCGCGTGATCGGCGGCGAGCACCGCGAGGGCGCGATCGTCGTCTCGCAGTTCGACGAGGCCGTCGACTATTCGCCGATGTTGTCCGGACGAGTCGCCAATATCGTGCCGGTGGACAACATCGACAAGGTGACCGCCGCGGTGAACGCCTACACCCAGACCATCGGCATCTATCCCGAATCCCTCAAGCGCCGGCTGCGAGACACGTTGCCGCTGTTCGGTGCCCAACGACTGACCAGCCTGGGCTACGCGTGCAACGTTGCGATCGCCGCACCCCAGGACGCCATAGAACCGATCCGGCGAATGTGCAAGTGGGTCGTCGACGAGGAATGCGACGCCAGCGTCGTGATCCCATTGTGGAAGCTGACACCAGCGTGACCTACTCGCGCAGCGCCCTGCACGTCGTTGAAGGCATCGACCTGTCGGGCAAGGTCTGTGTGGTCACCGGAGCCTCGTCGGGGCTGGGCCGCGAGTCGGCGCGGGCGCTGGCCGCCACAGGGGCGCGGGTCATTTTAGCCGCGCGCAACTCCGAAGCGCTTACCGAGGCGACCCGGTGGATA
>Ga0210405_10001883_pt1 | contig 22685 bp, 19 predicted proteins | sample IncBWH11MmetaG_FD_155492 | JGI IMG/M metagenome (GOLD analysis project Ga0210405, IMG submission 155492) | Forest soil microbial communities from Barre Woods Harvard Forest LTER site, Petersham, Massachusetts, United States - Inc-BW-H-11-M | ecosystem: Environmental > Terrestrial > Soil >... | reverse complement strand
CTCTGCACCGAAGGCTCCGATGGCTTCGTCTCCTCCACCACCGCCCCGATTGCTACCGGCCGGAGCAACCAGCTGCCGGGTGGGATTCGCACCCACTGGAAATCGCCGCCTTTGCACGGCGCACTAACTCATTGATTCTATTGGTGGGCCGTCAGGGAATCGAACCCTGGACACGCGGATTAAAAGTCCGCTGCTCTACCAACTGAGCTAACGGCCCAGCCGCGCGGAGTATAGCCCGGGGACCTGGCCGGCCGTGGCGGCCGGAGGACGCCGTGGGCCGGGAGCCTGTAGCCGCGGACAGTCAGGCCAGCGCGGCCTTTGCCGGCGCCAACGGGGCCTAGCCGGCGCGGGTGCCGTCGGGCAGGGCCCGCTCGGGGACGGCCAGGGCCGGGTTGATGCCGTCGGCGAAGCCGAGGTCGAAGAGCATGCCCTCCGACATCTCGCCCATCATCATCCGCGGCTCCAGGTTGACCACGAACAGCGCCTGGCGGCCCTGCAGCTCGCTCGGGTCGGCCCGCTCCTGCTTGATCGCGGCGAGGATCGTTCGGGTGTGATCGCCGAAGCTCACCCGCAGACGCATCAACTTTGCCGACCGCGGCACCTCCTCGACCGCCTGGATGGTGCCGACGCGGATGTCCAGCGCCTCCAGCGCGGCGAGCGGCACGGCCGGCTTGAGCGGCGCCGGCGTCATGACGGGTCGGGCCTCTCGGTCGGGCTCTTGGCGCCGGGCCCGGGGAGGGGCGGCGGCTCACCATCCCCGGCCAGCAGCTGCTCGACGGTCGGATAGCGGTAGATCACCGCCGCCTGGTTCTGGAACAGGCCGCCGGTGTCGGCGGTGGGGCCGTAGGTCGAATACAGGTCGTGGCCCAGCAGGCGGAGGTAGGCGGTGAGCTGGCCGCGATGATGGGCGGTATGGGCGATGCGGCGCACCAGCACCCAGGCGCGCGAGCGGTCGACGTCGAAGAAGCGGGTCGCCGCCTCGAACCAGTCGTCGGGCTTGCCGGCGAGCTGCCGGAGCCGCTGCTCGGAGGCGCCGGCGTACCGGCGCAGGAAGCCGAGGCGGGTCTCGCCTTCGGGCGGCAACGGCGGCTCGCCGAGATCGATCCCCAGCATGGTGCGCATCCAGAGGTCTTCGCCGGCACACTGGTGGACCATGTGCTCGCGCGGCGTCCGGGCGCGCGGCTCGGGCCGGAAGAAGAGCTCGGAATCGGCGAACTGCGACCAGACGCTCAGCGTCTTGATCCGCTCGGTGCCGTAGGTCTCGACCAGGAAGTCATAGCGTCCCGCCACCCGAGATCCTCCTTGCCGCGACACCAGAGCTGGGAGCTCGCCGCCGGTCCCAAGTATAAGGACGCAGCCTACCGCTGCTCGAGCACCTTGCCCAGCTGGCCGGAGGTGAGGCGATGCAGGGTCGGGTGGTCGCGCAGCAGGGTCTCTTCGCGGCGCGGACCGGTGGACACCAGGGTGATGGGAGCGTCCAGCTCCTGCGCGATGAAGTCGATGTAGCCGCGGGCGGCGGCCGGCAGGTCGGCCTCGGCGAGGATGCCGGCGGTGGATTGCTTCCAGCCCTTGAAGGTGCGCAGGACCGGCTCGGCGGTCTCGAGCGAGTGGCGATCCGGCGGCAGGTCGCGCAGCTCCTTGCCGTCGCGGCGGTAGGCGACGCAGACCGGGATCTCGTCGAAGTCGTCGAGCACGTCGAGCTTGGTCAGCGCGACCGTGTCGATGCCGTTGAGCAGCCGGGCATAGCGGGCGACGACCGTGTCCAGCCAGCCGCAGCGCCGCGGCCGGCCGGTGACGGTGCCGAACTCGTTGCCGCGCTGGCGCAGGAAGTCGCCGCGGGCGTCGGTCAGCTCGCAGGGGAAGGGGCCGCCGCCGACGCGGGTGGTGTAGGCCTTGAGCACGCCGATCGCCCCGTCGATACGGGTGGGTGGCACGCCGGTGCCGGTGCAGGCGCCGCCGGCGGTGGAATTGGAGCTGGTGACGTACGGGTAGGTGCCGTGGTCGAGGTCGAGCAGGGTCCCCTGGGCGCCCTCGAAGAGCAGCGACCGGCCGCCGGCTATCCAGCTATTGAGCAGCTGCTCGGTGTCGCGCAGGTAAGGCTCGAGCCGCTCCGCCCAGCCGCGGCACTGCTCGACGCTGACGTCGGCGCCCAGCGCCGCCAGAGTCGGGGCGCCGAGGCCGGCGAGCTCCACCTCGGCGCGATGCCGCAGGTTCTCGAGACGGTCCGCGAGGTCCGGCGCGGTCAGGTCGCAGGTGCGCAGGCCGTAGCGCGACGCCTTGCTGGCATAGGCCGGGCCGATGCCGCGCGAGGTGGTGCCGATGCGGTTGCTGCCGCGCGACTCCTCGCGCGCCCGGTCGAGCGCGGCGTGCAGCGGCAACAGCACGTGGGCGCGGTTGGAGACGAACAGCCGGCCGTCGAACCGCACGCCGGAGGCAGCCAGCTGGTCGACCTCTTCGAGGAAGGCGTCGGGCGCGATCACCATGCCGTTGCCCATGACGCAGACCATCTCGGCATGCAGGATGCCGGACGGGATCAGCCGCAGCGAGAAGTGGTGGTCGCGGAACTTGACCGTGTGGCCGGCGTTGTGGCCGCCCTGGTAGCGCACCACGCCGTCGAACGCCGGGCAGAGGAGATCGACGATCTTCCCCTTGCCCTCGTCTCCCCACTGCATCCCCACGATGACGACGTTGGCCATGTTGCTCTCTTCGCTCTCTGGGACAGCGGCGGAAGGGGGACGATCCAAAGGAGGGAACCAGAGCTCCTGCGCGCAGCCGGGGCGTGACAGTAGCAGATGGTGGGACGCCCGGCAAGAAGGTGCTAGCATCCTGGCGCAACCGCTCCGTTTGCGCCCGGGAAGGCCGGCCCTTGCAGATCCTCCTCCGCTCCGCCAACATCGTGCTGCCGCTGGCCTACCTGCTGGTGGCGGCGGACTACGGTTTCGTCTTCTTCGCCGCCGAGCCGCGGGCGCAGCGCGCCGCGACGCCGGCGCTGCGGGCGGTGATCCTGCTGCATCTTGCCTACCTGGTGGGACTGGCCGCTCACTGGGGGGAGTTCCCGGCCGCCACCGAGTCGCAGGCGCTGTCGCTGGTCGCCTTCGCGGTGGCGGTGGTCTACGCCTACGTCGAGTGGCACGGCCGCGAACGGAGCACCGGCTTCTGGCTGGTGGCGCTGGTCTTCTTCTTCCAGCTGCTGGCCTCGGTGCTGGCACGCCCGGAAACGCCGGACCGGGCGATCTTCCACGACCCGATCTTCGCCGTCCACGTCTCGCTGGCGCTGCTCGGCTACGCGGCGTTCGCGGTCGCCGCCGCCTATGCTTTCCTGTTCCTGCAGTTGTACCGCGACCTCAAGGCGGGGCGCTTCTCGACCTTCTACGGCAAGCTGCCGCCGCTGGCGGTGCTCGAGCGCATGATGCTGGTCGCCCTGACGGCGGGCTTCCTGGCGCTCACCGGCGCGGTGGTGACCGGCGCCTTCTGGGCGCAGCGCCTCTACCCGAGCGACTGGCTGCACGACCCCAAGATCCTCGCCACCCTGATCACCTGGGCGATCTACGGCTTGGCGCTGCTGCTGCGCCGGCTGCGGCGCTGGCAGGGGCGGCAGACCGCCCTGGCCAGCCTGGCCGGCCTCGCCACGATCCTGTTCTCGCTGGTGGCCGTGAACCTGTTCTTCAGCGGCTTCCACGCCTTCCTGTAGCCCAGCCACCCATGGCCGACGCTCCCGACCCCGCCGCCGGCACGCGCCCTCCGGCCGATCCCACCGGCACTCGACCCGCGGCCGATCCCGCCGGCCAGCACGGCTCGAACGGCCCCGCCGACCGGGTTCGCGATCGCGCGGGCGGCGGCAGCCTGCCGGCAGCCGCCGCCGCCCAGGCCGCGGCAGCCGCCACCGCACCCGGCGCCGGCCTTCCCGACGGCGCCGGCGACGGCGCTCCCTGCCCCAGCCTGCTGCTCCTGGGCATCGATTTCCATACCGTGCCGATCGAGCTGCGCGAACGGGTCGCCTACCCCAAGGAGGAGGTCGAGAAGCTGCTGGTGCACCTGCTGGCGCGCTCCGCCATCGCCGAGGCTTTGGTGGTGTCGACCTGCAACCGCACCGAGGTGGTGCTGCAACCGCGCGATGAAGAGCAGGCCTACCGCGCCGCCCTCGAGCTGGTGTTCCTGGCCCGGGCGCCTGAGCTCGAGCGCCCCGGCCTGCTCTACGTCAAGCGCAACCACGGCGCCGCCCGCCATCTGCTGGCGGTGGCCTGCGGCCTCGAGTCGATGGTGCTGGGCGAGCCCGAGATCCTCGGCCAGGTCAAGCAGGCGGCGGCCCTGGCGGAAGCGGTTGGCGCGGCGGGGCCGGTGCTGCGCCAGCTGCTGCGCAGCGCGCTCGTGGCCGGGCGGCGGGCGCGCCACGAATCGGCCATCTCGGCGGGTGCCGTCTCGCTCGGCTACGCGGTGATCGAGCTGGCGCGCAACATCTTCCGCGACCTCGACGCCTGTCGCGTGCTGCTGATCGGGGCCGGCGAGATCGCCCGGGCGGTGGCGCGCAACCTCGCCGAGCGCGGCGCCCGCGCGATCAGCGTCGCCAACCGCACACCGGAGCGGGCGCGCCAGTTCCAGGAGGAGTTCCCGCAGGCGGTGGCGATGCCGTTCGAGGCCCGTCTGGCGGCATTGCGCGACGCCGACCTGGTGATCGCTTCGACCGGGTCGGACGAGCCGGTGATCACCCGCCGCCAGCTCGCCGAGGCGATGGCTACCCGGCCCAGCCGCCCGCTGCTGGTGGTCGATCTCGGGGTGCCGCGCAACGTCGAGCCGGCGGCGGGCCGGATCGAGAACGTCTTCCTGCATTCGCTCGACTCGCTCGACCACCTCATCCAGCGCAATCTCAAGCGGCGCAAAGAGGAGCTGCCGCGGGTGGAAGAGATCCTCGACCAGGAGCTGGCCCACTTCCACGGTTGGTACCGCGGCATGCAGGCCGAGCCGCTGATCGCGCTGCTGCAGAAGCAGGCCGAGAGGATCCGTCGCCAGGAGCTGGCCCTGTCCCTGCCCCACTTCCCCGCCGAGACCCACGAGCACCTCGACCGGCTGACCCGGTCGCTGGTGCGCAAGATCCTCCACCACCCCAGCACCCGGCTGCGCGGCCGCGACGGCGCGGAGCACCTGCCGCGCCTGGACCTGGTCCGAGAGCTGTTCCGGCTCGACGACCTCGCCGATGCGGCCGGCGGCGCGGAGCGCCCAGGCCGTGACGAGGGCACCGGTGGCGCCGCCGGCATGGATGAGCCGGGCGACGTGCGGCGGCCGGAGTAGCGAACTGGGTAGTCTCCTCCCTCCGTCTGGCGGGGCTTCATGAGCGGCACCGGCGGCAGCTTGCCTGGCGGCGCCTCGCTCCGCCTCGGTACCCGCGGCAGCGCCCTGGCCCTGGCGCAGTCCGGGCAGACGGCGCGAGCTCTCGAAGAGATCCATCCCGGGCTGCGGGTGGAGCTGGTGCCGATCGTGACCCGGGGCGACCGGCTGACCGGCGACCTGGCGGCATTCGGCGGCAAGGGCCTGTTCACCGAAGAGCTCGAGCGCGGACTGCTCGACGGCTCGCTCGACCTCGCCGTGCACAGCCTCAAGGACCTGCCGGTGGCGCTGCCGGCCGGGCTCGTCATCGCCGCCCACCCGCGTCGCGCCGATCCGCGCGACGTGCTGGTCAGCGAGGTCGCCGCCGATCTGGACGGGCTGCCCCCGGGCGCGGTGGTGCTCACCGGCTCGCTGCGCCGGCGCGCGCAGATCCTGCTGCGGCGGCCCGACCTGCGGGTCGAGGGGCTGCGCGGCAACGTCGACACCCGCCTGCGCCGCTGGCGGGAGAGCGGCGCCGGCGCGGTGGTGCTGGCGGGCGCCGGTCTGGCGCGGCTGGGGCTGCTGGCGGCCGGCGGCCCGCCCGCACATCCGCTGGCGCCCGAGGTGCTGCTGCCCGCCCCAGGGCAGGGGACGCTGGCGCTCGAAGCCCTGCTGGGCGGGCGCGCCGAGGTCCTCGTCCGCGCTCTGAATGACGCCGAGACCGCCGCGACCGCGGTCGCCGAGCGCCGGGTGGTGGCCGCCTTCGGCGGCGACTGCACCCTGCCGCTGGCAGCCTGGGCGCGCTGGGAGCCGGCGGCGCCTGCGGCAGGTACCGGCACGGTCCTTCGCCTCACCGCGCTCCTTGCCACCCCTGACGGCCGCCATGCGGCGCGCGGCGAGGCGGCCGGACCGGAGCCGGAGGCAGTGGCCGCCGCCTGCATCGCGGCGCTGCGGGCGGACGGCGCCGACGAGGTGCTGGCCAGGGTGCACGCGGAGCACCGGGGATGAGCGCCGCCGTGCCTCTGGCCGGCCTACGCGTGGTGGTGACACGCGCCGAACGCCAGGCGGGCGGTCTGGTGGCGGCGTTTGCGGCCGCCGGCGCCGCGGTCGAGACTCTGCCGCTGCTCGAAGTGGCGCTGCCAGTCGATCCTGCGCCGCTGACCCGCGCCGCCGGCGAGCTACGGCTCTACGATTGGGTCGTCTTCACCTCGGCCAACGCCGTGCACGCGCTGCTGGGACCGACGCGACACCTGCCGGCCAGCGCGCAACCTGCCACTGGCAGTGACCGGCCTGGCGCCATCCAACCTGCGGCCGCCGGCGACTCGGCCCCGCCCGCCGGCAGCGAGAAGCCTGCCGTCGCCCCCGCGGGCAGCGCCGGCGTGCGGCCCGCCGTAGCGACTTCGTTCGCCGGCCCAGCCGCCGCCGGCGCGGGCAGCCCCGCCGCCAGCCTGCCCCCGCGCCTGCGGGTCGCCGCGGTCGGCGCGGCGACCGGAGCCGCGCTACGGGGGCTGGGCGTCGAACCGTCGCTGATCGCGGCGGCAGGCGAGCAGAGCGCCGGCGGCCTGCTCGCCGCCCTCCTCCCCCACCTCGATTGCGGCCAGCGGGTGCTGCTGCCGCAAGCGGCCGACGCCCTCCCGACCTTGCGCGAGGGACTGCTGGCTGCCGGCGTCGCGGCGGTCGCGGTGACCGCCTACGAGAAGCGCCGGCCCCGGGAGGCGCCGCGCCGCGCCGCCGAGCTGTTCGGAGCGGTTCCGATCGGTTGGGTGAGCTTCTCCAGCCCGAGCATCGTCCGCCATTTCGCCGGGCTCTTCGGCACCGATTGGCCGCGCCGCCGCGGCGAGCTGCACGCCGCGTCGATCGGCCCGGTAACGACCGCCGAGCTGCACCGGACCGGCGTCGAGCCGGCGGCCGAGGCCGCCAGCCCCGGCGATGCCGCGCTGGTCGCCGCGGTGATCGCGGCCGTCGCCGGCCGCTAATCCTCAGGGGAGCGCCAGCGCCGCGAGGTTCGCGATCGGACCGTCGAGCACGTCGAGGTCCACCGCCGTCTCGATCCCCTGCACGACGCCGCTTTCGCTGTTCTGCCAGATCGTCCACGCACTCCACCCCGCCGGCAGGGTGGGCTGGGCGACACCGTAGTCGGCGATCCAGAGCGGGTAGGCGGCGAGGCTGGCCGGCACCTGGTTCTCCTCGGCGAAGGTGGGATCGAGGTAGAGGAAGGGCTGCACCCCGGTGGCGGCCGCGACGGTCTGGAGCCAGGTCTCGACCCCCTCCCACAGCGCCGTGGCGCTGCTGGCTGCCGTCTCGACGTCGAGAGCCGGCGGCAGGTCGCCGGCCGCGAGCTGGACCGTCTGCAGGAAGAACTGGGCCTGCCCGGCGGCGTCATCCGTCGGCTCGAAGAAGTGGTAGGCGCCGCGCAGCACGCCGGCCGCCTTCATCTGTTGCCAGTTGACGGCAAACTGGGGGTCCGTCCAGGTGAGGCCATCGGTCGCCTTGGCGAAGGCGAACTCGATGCCGGCCTGGCGGACCTCCAGCCAGCTCACCGTCCCCTGGTAATGGCTGACGTCGATTCCCTGTGCGTCGCCGTTGGACATCTCGCTCCTCTCCAGGCCGCGGGACCCTGGCATCTCCCGAGGTTTCGGCCATGATACCCCGCTCGAGCTTCGGCCAGGATCTTCAGGTCGAGCCGAACAGTCCCATACCGCCGCGGCGCGCGCAGCACTGGTCTCACTCCGTCAACATCCCGACATGCCCATCGCCAAACGCCATGAGAATCTTCTTATGGTCGGTCGCCATGCGTAGCTGCGAATAGATGTAGCGATATGCCTCTAAGCATGAAAATCCTCCGGCGCCTATCACCACGAGCCATCGATCAGCCGTAGGCCTCGGCGCCCGCCTGCCAGCCTCGACGCTGATCAACTCGAGCAATTCACCTGTCATGTGCAGGAGTAGCTGTGGGTCTGAGTCGGAATTGTGCACGAACCCAATCATTTTGGGCGCTTTCTCAGATTCGTCTCTCAAGATTCGAATCTGGACACGATTCCCGTGAATCGTGTCTTTCTCATCTCGACCCGGCGAGCCCCGTCCGAGAAGGGTTCGTATCTTGTCTTCCAGCGCGGCAGCGGTTTTCGCTGGCAAGCGGATCGGAGCGGTGATGGTCAGCACCACCGTCATGCCATCCGGCACGGTCTCGCCAAGGGTGGCTTGCAGACGTTCAACGAGCCTGGTCGCAACCTTGTCGAACCTCAAACGAGGCTTGGCGGCGCTACCCTGGCCGGTGCCGTACCGCTCGAGAGTTGCGACGTCGACAGCAACCCGTTTCCCAGCGATCATGAGATAGGCGTCGGGGGGATCATCACCCTTTTCCCAGGTTGCCGAGAACCGTCTGGCGACGGCTTCGATAGCGGTTCGCTCCTGCTTCGTCAAATCCCTCATGCGTCTCCTAGAAGCGGCCGCTCGCCGCCTTCGTCAGGAGGAAGTCGCCGGAGCCGCGCGCTCTGCCGCGGCAAGGGACGCCAGGGCGACGCCGACGACCTCCGACGGATCGCCGACGGGCCGCCGAGACTGGTGTCGCTCTCGGTGCCTCGGCGCACTTCTACTTGCAGAGGGCGCCGCCGCGCCGCCAGCACGACCTCGATCAATGCCTGCCGCTGGAGCGGCCCCTTTTCCATAAGCCCGTTGACACGGCACAAGGAGACTCAGATGAAGAAGCCGACCTCGAAGCTGCCCCTGCACCGCGAGAGCCTGCGTGCGCTCGATCTCCAGACCCGGACGCTGGGAGGCGCCACCCTTCCGCCCATCACCCAGGCCCGCACCTGCGGCCCTTACTGCGACACGGCATTCTGCACCACCACCGGCGAGGTCTGCCACCCCTGACAGATGCGGCTCGGATGGGCGTCGCAGACGGCGGTCGACACCGCCGTCAGCGGCGCCCGTTAGCGACCCACAGCCCATCGCCCGACCTGGGCTCCACCAGCGCTTGACCTGCCGGGTCATTCCGTCTATCCTTTCATCCGGATAGAGCGATGAATAAGCCGCCGGCCAGCCCGCGGCCCTCGTCGCCTGGATGGGCACCCTCTCGGACCCCACGCGCCTCCGGCTGCTTCGCCGGGTCTCGGTCGCCACGGGGACAAAGGGCGGACGAGTCGCCAGTCTTGGACCAGGACGCAGGCAATGCTCGTAGAAATCGGACACGTCGAGGCGATCTACCGCTATCCGGTGAAGTCCATGGGCGGCGAACGACTCGCGGCCGCCAACCTGGGCTGGCACGGCCTCGATGGCGACCGGCGCCTGGCGTTCCGGCGGATGGCTGACCGCAGCGGGTTCCCGTGGCTATCCGCAAGCAAGTTTCCCGACCTGCTGCTGTTTGCTCCGCACCGACGGGAGAACGCTGCTCAGGGAGAGCTCCCCACGCACGTTCGCACGCCGGCTGGCGAAGAGCTGCCCGTCTTCGGGGAGGACTTGGCCCAGGAGGTCGGACGTCGCCATGGGGCTCCCGTGCAGATGATGCAGTTGAGACATGGCATCTTCGATGAAGCGAGCATCTCCGTGATCGCTTCCGATACGGTGCGTGAGATCGGGCGCCTCGCAGGGCGGAGCCCGGACGTGCGCCGCTTTCGCCCCAACGTCGTCGTTCGTTTACTGCGATCGGTTCCCTTCCAGGAGGACGAGTGGTTGGGCGGCATGCTCTCATTCGGCGAGGGGGACGACGCTCCCGCCATCGCCGTCACGATGCGCGACGATCGCTGCCCGATAGTGAACCTTGATCCCGACTCGGCAAGCCCGGCGCCGGAAATGCTGAAGGCGGTCGTGCGTGCGAACCAGAACAACGCGGGCATCTACGGCGCGGTCACTCGCATCGGTCGACTGGCGGTCGGCCAGACCATACTCCTCCGCGCGGCGACCGAGAGACCCTGAACGCCGCCCAACCCGGCGTTCACCCACCACAAAAGCTGCAATCGACCGGCCAGTTCCTTCACCTTCTCTCCAGCAACACTTGCGGATCCCCGCTACGACGACTTCACCCGGCCGGCGGGATCGAGCACGGCGGAGATCCAGGCGCTGCTCGATCCCGAGATCCTGCTGCTCGAATACCACTTGGGGCGCGAGCGCAGCTTCCTATGGGCGGCCGGCGGGGCGTCGCTGCACGCACCTTCGTCCTTCCCGGTCGGGTGGAGATCGAGCGCGCCGCCCGTGCCTTCCACGAAATGGAAGGCTTGCCGCCGGCCGCCGGCGGCAAAGGGCCGGGGACGAGCTGGCGAGGCCCTCTCGCGCGTGCTGCTCGGCCCGGTGGCGGATGAGCCGAAGAGCAGCGCGCGCAGGCGCCGGTCGTAGTAGGCGTGGCGGCCGGCGCTGCGCAGGAAATCCCCCCGCGCGTCCGTCCACTACTTCGAACCCGGAGCGTGCCGCGCTAGCCATCGATCATGCAACCCGCCCTTTTGCATCGAGCGCCCGCCGCGCCAGCCTGCCGCGATCGGGCGGCCGTCTTGAGCAGCTTTCCACACTCATATGCGAGGCTTTATAATCAATCGATCGCGATCATGTCCGCTCGGGCGCCAGGTCCGAGCGGGTGCGGCGAGTGGACGGCCTGGGAGGACCACCCACAGGTGGCACCGTCTCGATGGGCTGCGCTGTCGGCGTTCGGCACTTGCGGAGTGCTCCTCTGGGCGCCGGCGTCCGGCTGTCGGCCGCCGGAGACCGGCTGCACCGCGGGCCTGGCACGCACCTGCATCCTGGCCGCGCTGGGCCCTGTCCGGCCTGTCGCCGCGCGCCTTTGCGGGTTGAGCTACGCGGCCGAGCAGAGCCGGTTCGCCGGCGACCCGCGGCGGTTGGCGCGGCTCGCCGCACACCTCGAAACCGACGCCGGCGCCCCGGCGCTGGCGGCGCTGGCCCTCGTCGATCTGGCCGGCAGTCACCTGGATCGCGCGATCGCTCGCCTCGAGCAGGCCCGCGGCCTCGCGCCTTTCGATGCCGAGATCGCGAGCGACCTCGCTGCCGCGCGCCTGGAACGCGGCGCCGGCGGCAACGTGCCCGACCTCCTCCTTGCCCTGGACGCGGCCGGTGCGGCGGTCGCGCTCGCTCCGCGCCTGCCCGAGGCACGCTTCAACCTGGCGCTGGCGCTGGAAAGATCGGGTCTTGGTGACGGCGCCCGCAGGGCCTGGAAAGAGGTCCAGATCCTCGAATCGGATTCGCCTTGGGCGGCAGAGGCGGCGCGGCACCTGCGCCAGGGTCCCGGGCAGGCGGAAGCAGCGCCTCGGTCTCGCCGCGGCGGGGAATTCGCCGGCGCCCTGACGAGCGATGACCCGGCGGACGCCGGCCTCGCGGCCACGGCGGCCCTCGACGCGGTCAGGCGCCACGTCGAGCGCGAGCTCCTCCGGCACTGGGCGCAGTCCGTCCGCGCGCGGGATGCCGCCGCCGCCGCCACATTGCGTCTCGCCCGGCGTTGGGCCGAGGCGTTCGCTGCTCGCACCAACGATCGTTTGATCGCCGATGCCGTGGCTGCGATCGAACGCACTGCCAGCGGGTCGGCGCGGCAGGCGGCGCTGGCGGAGGGCCACCTCGCCTTTGCGCGCGCCGCTCACGAGCTCGAGAGCTACGGGGATGCCCGGCAGATCGCTGCCGGCTTTTACCGCGCCGCCAAGGCGTTGCGCCGTGGCGGCAGTCCATTCCGGTGGTCGGCGGAGCTCTTGGCCGCGACCGCCGAGTTCAGGCTCAGCCGCTACCAGGCCGCGCTCCGCCTCCTGCGCCGCATCGATACCGAGGCAGGCGGCCGGTATCCCAGCCTCCACGGCCAGATCCGGCGCCTCGAGGGCTTGATCCAGGCCGTGACCGCGCAGCCCGTGGCTGCAATCCGCAGCTATCTGGATGCGATCGCCAGCTTCCACCGGACTGGCGAGACGGAGCGCGAGATCGACGCGGAGGAGCTGCTCGCCGAATCGCAGGCCTTCCTTGGCAACTTCGCCACCGCTTGGAGCCACCTCTTCCGTGCCCTGGACCAGCAGGGGTCGCTGCAGGCGCCACGCCTCCGCGCCCAGATCCTGCACGGGGCTGCCCGGCTCGCGCTGGACACCGGCGCCCGGTATGCGGCCCTCCGGCTCGAAAGCGGGGCGCTCGAGGCGGCGCGCGACATGGCCGCACCCGTGGCCGTGGCCGAAACACTGGCCGCGCGTGCGGCGATCTGGAGCGACCTGGGGCGCCCGGACGAGGCGGTTCGAGACCTCACGGCTGCCCAGCGCAGCGCGGCGCTCACTGACGATGCGTCGCTGCAGCTCGATCTGCGGTTGGCCGAGGCGCGGGTCCTCGGCACGGCGCGCCGGGCGGATGCGGTGGCCGCCTTGGACGCCGCGTTGCCGCTGCTGCAGCGGACCCGCTACACGCTGCAGCTCGCGACTTTCTTCCTCGAGCGCGGCAAGCTCGAGCGTGCGGCAGGTAAGACCATGAGGGCCGTAGAGGATCTCGACGCCGGAATCCGGCAGCTCGAGAAGTTGACGGGGACCATGGCTCCGGCGGCGGGCGAGACCTTCATCGAGCGCTCCTACGAGCTGTACACCGAGCGCGTGCGCTTGACCGCCGATCACGACGCCGCGCCCTTCGCCGCCACCTTCCGCCAGCTGGAGCGCTCCCGCTACCGCGCACTCGCCGCGTGGCGCGGGCCGGCAGGAAAGCCGCCGGCGGTGCTCGATCTCGCGGCAGCCGAGCATGCAATGACGGCCGGCGATGTCCTCGTCGAGTATGCCGCGCTGCCCAACGAACTGCTGGCGTGGGTGGTCGAACCCGCGCGAGCTCGCTGCGTGTCGATCCCGGTCACTGACCAGCGCCTCCGCGAGCTGGCGGAGGCGCTGGTGCAGGCGCTGGCGGCGCGGCGCGACGCGCGCGAGGCCAGCCGCGCTCTGTTTCGCGGGGTGATCGCGCCGCTGGGGTTGCCGCCAGGCGCGGCCCGCCTGCTGGTAGCTCCCGACGGGGCCCTCTTCCAGATCCCCTTCGCCGCCCTCCTCGATCCGGTCACGGACCGCTACCTGGTGGAGGATCACGCCATCGAGCTGGTGCCAGGTGCCAGCGCCTACTTCGAGGCGCTGCCCGAGCAGGCGCGGCGCGGCGCGCGGCCGCACGGTGTCCTGGTGGTCGGCGACCCGGCGGTCGACCCCGCTCTCGAGCGGCGGCGCCTGCCGGAGGCACTGGCGGAAGCCGCGGATGTCGCGGCGCTCTACCCGGGTTCCCGGACGATCACCGGCCGCGAGGCCACGCGGCCGGCGCTGCTGGCGGCACTCCCGGGACGCGCCATCGTGCACCTCGCCGTCCATGCCGAGGTCGACCGGCGCTCGCCGCTGCTCTCGCGCCTCTACCTCGCCCCTTCGCCCGGCGACTCCGGGATCCTGTTCGCGCACGAGCTCTATGGTCTCCGCTGTCCGGCGACCCGGCTGGTGTTCCTCTCCGGATGCGGCACCGCCGCCGGTGCCCTCTCCCCATCCGAAGGCGTGATGAGCCTGGCCCGGCCGTTCCTGGCCGGCGGCGCCCAGGCAGTCGTGGGCAGTCTCTGGCCCGTCGACGACACGGCGGCCCATGCCTTCTCCCTCGCTTTCCATCGCCGCTACCGCGCAACGCGGGATGCGGCCGCCGCCCTGGCGGCAGCGCAGGTCGCGCTGCTGCACGGTGGTGACCCCGGTCTCCGCTCCCCGGCAAGCTGGGGAGCCTTCACACTGGTGGGCCTGGCGAACGCCCGGCCCCCGGGAGGGAATTGAACATGCCTGTCTCGCTTCGCATTTTCATGGTCGATCTCATGGCGTTCGCATTCAACGGCAGCGATCTGTGGGCCCTGCTCCCCGATGGCCGGCAGGGCGACCCTTTGCACAACATCCCCAAGCACTGGCCGGTCCTGGTATTCAAAGACGGCAGTGGCAACCCGGGCGACTGGACGCAGATCGTCAACCTGCTCGGTCTCAACACCCCGCAGTTGGGCGACACTGCCTGGCTGCTCCACCAGGAAGACATTTCCATCCGTTTCTCGGGCACGCCGGCTCCCAACACCGCGGCGATGGGCTCGATCGTGGGCTCGCAGCTGCCGAACGCCGCCAACCATGCATCCTTCGCCTGGGTGCCCGGGATGAGCGACGTCTCGCCGGCAAACGCGGTTCTCGCTGACGGTATGTTTGGTTCCTCGCTGCCGTCGGGAGTGGTGGCGCGGATGGAGCTCCCGCCCGGCACGGTCCCGGAGACCTTCGCCTTCTCCAAGTTCGGCAACGGAGCGGGAGGGTTCGACATTTTCCCTTTCACCTTCACACCCGGCAATACGTTCCTGCGGGCGCTGGCCGACGTCGTGGTGGCCCGCTACCAGGTCAACGGCCCGATCACCATCAGCAGCACGAACCTGGGGCGCACCACGACCTTCACACCGGCGAAAGACACCGACATCCTCCTCGCCAACCTATCGCCGATGCCGAGCGGTCCGAACGCCGATCCTCACGGGTATCACTTCCGCATGTACTACGGTCTCTGCAAGAACGCCACGCCGGGTCCGATCCCGCTCCTGCAGGCGAACCAGGGTTCGGAAGCGCCCGGCGGTATCGAGGATCAGGAGCCACCGATCATCGAGGAGGTCAGCGAAGCTCCCATCGTCGGCTCCTACGGCCGGCCGATCTGTACCTTCGTACAGTTCTGACGCGCCATCACCCCCAGCTGCGACGCTCGATCGTCGCGCCATGACGATAAGAGGGACTCTCCATGCTTGCTGAAGACGATGCCTATTTCATCGATAAAGACCTGCAGCGCAACGTTAGCCTGCGACCCGCCGACGACAAGGTGCTGGCGACCTTTGCCCCTGCCGACCAGGATGCGGTCAGGAAACTGAGCGGTTGGTCGTTCGACGACGACGCCTTCCAAGCCACCGCACCGCGCGGGTATGCGGTCGGGGTCTTGGCGGCCGCGTCGCTCGAACAGGTTCCCGCCGGGCCGCCTCCGCCGGTCAAGGCCTGGGTGCAGGTCTACGAGGACGTTGCCGACGGTAGGCTCCACTACGTGCGCCCCGATGAGCTCGAGGTGATGTTCCGGGACGGTGTGCCCACCGAGGTGGCGGAGGGGCTGCTCACCGCGCAGGGTGCCAGCCCGATCGACACACCGATTATCAAGGGTTACTACCGGGCCGCGACGCAACCCCGTCGCAGCTTCGCCACCATCCGTGCTCTCACCGAGCTGCCGGAGGTGCTCTTCGCCGCGCCCGTGGAGATGGCGGCCGACGAGCGGATCCGATCGGCGCCGGCGGCGCCGCCCTCCAACGGCACCACGGCGACACCTGCCGGTAGGAAGGAGGCGCCGCTCAATGATCCTGATCCGAGGATCGCGGCAGCGCTCAGGGAACCGCTCTTTGGCGAGCTCTGGGCACTGCGTAACGTTAGCCAACTCATCCCCAGCGACAACGATCTGGTGCCAGGCCCCCCCCGAGGACAGAAGGGTGTGGATGTCGATGCGATCCGTGCCTGGCGCGTCTCGATGGGCGACCCGCGGGTCGTCGTCGCTGTCGTCGACCAGCGCATTGACGTTCACCATCCCGATCTTGCGCCCAGGGTCCTTCCGGGAGAGTTCCCGGACTTCATAGATCCCGCCGACATTCAGGGCGGCTCTGCCACGGCGCACGCGACTGGCGTCGCCGGCGTCGCCCTTGCCGCGGTAAACGGCAAGGGGGGGGTGGGATTGGCACCCGAGTGCAGCCTGCTACCGCTCGCCGTCAGCCTGACTGGGATTTGCAAGTACCGGGCGGACGCCATCTACTACGTGGCGCAGCGTGCCGCGGCGGACCCCACCCACCGTTTCGTCCTCAACCTCAGTTGGGAGGTGCCCGTCGATACGATCGGTGTCCGACTTGCGGTGCGGCAGGCCATCGAGGCGGGCGTGGTGGTGGTCGCCGGCGTGCGCGAGGACCATGACGGCGGCCCACCCATCGATCTCGATGCGACTCTGCCTTACTACCCGTGCTCCTACCCTGGCGTCCTCGCCGTCACCTCCACAGATCAGGCGGACGTCGTGGCGCCTGGTGCCGGCATCGGATCCCGGGTCGACGTCGCGGCACCAGGGGTGGCGATCAAGACGGCCAGCGTCCCGGGCTGGGAGCTCGAGAATGGCACCTCCTTCGCTGCGCCTTTTGTCTCCGCCCTGGCCGCGCTGCTGCTCTCGGTAGACCGCACGCTGTCCGTCGACGCCGTCCGCCACCTCATCAAGTCCGCCTGCAAGAACATCGACCAAGTCAACCCCACATTGCTCGGCAAGTTCGGTAGCGGCCGGATCAGCGCCGGGCAGGCGCTGACTCAGCTGGCCAGCCTGCGGGGGACGGAGGCCGTCCGCCCGCCCGTGCTGGCGCCACCGATACTCACTCCGGCCGACTCGCATACGGGCAACGGCCTCCCATCCTCTCCTTGAGGAGAAGCGGTAGCCAGCGGCCACCACCCACTCTGCCCCTTTCGGCCGACCGGGGCCGCCGGGTCCACGGCAACTCTGCCGGGCCCGGCGGCTTCCGAGCCGGCGGTGGTTGACCAGAGTTTCCCGGGCCACGGGCGCGTCTGAAGCCCGCCAGGAACAGACTCGGACTCCGAGCAGCTGGCATCGGGTGTGCACCAGCTCTGAAGATTCTTCAGAGCGAATCGCCTCGGCATGCTTTAGAAAACAAAGGAGGAATAAGATGGCCACGATGAACACACCCCCGATCGTGTCGCCGGAGGCCTGGGAGGCTGCGCGCCAGCGGCTCCTCGTAAAGGAGAAGGCCCTGACCCGCTCCCGTGACGCCCTGGCCGCCGAACGCCGGCGGATGCCGTGGATGGCCGTCGAGAAGGCGTACGAATTCGAGGGGCCCCAGGGCAAGGTCAGCCTGCTCGACCTGTTCGAGGGCCGCCGGCAGTTGATCGTCTATCGCGCGTTCTTCGAGCCCGGGGTGTTCGGCTGGCCCGATCACGCCTGCCGCGGCTGCTCCCTGGGCGCCGATCAGGTCGCCCACCTGGCCCATCTGAACGCCCGCGACACCACACTCGCGTATGCCTCCCGCGCGCCACAGAAGGACATCGAGCGCCTGAAGGCACGAATGGGTTGGGAAATGCCCTGGTACAGCATCACAGACAGCTTCGACACCGACTTCGGCGTGGACGAGTGGCACGGCCATAATGCATTCATCCGCGATGGTGACAAGGTGTTCCGCACCTACCTCATCAACAACCGCGGCGACGAGGCGATGGGGAGCACCTGGAGCTACCTCGATATCACGCCGCTCGGCCGTCAGGAGACCTGGGAGGACTCGCCAGAGGGTTACCCCCAGACCCCGCCGTACAAGTGGTGGAACTGGCACGACAACTACGACGCCGAGACCTCTCCGGACCCGAAGTGGGTCGAGGTGTCGGACGCTGGAGAAGCCGCCTTCCGAGAGGGTGACGCGGAGGCGAAAGCATGACCGAGGTCTCTACCAGCCCATCTGGTCGATGGCGTGCGGCAGCATCTTGCGCCAGGTCGGCCAGTCGTGGGGCATGTCGTGGCCCCACATGTCCAGACGATGAGGAATGCCCTTGACGTGCAGGATCTCGGACAGGCTGCGCGAGGCGTCGGGAGCCTCGTAATCTCCCTGGCCGGTCATCACCAGCAGCTTGCAGGCCGTGCGCAGCAGGTGCAGCTGATTGCCTTCGAGCTGGCGCAGGTACCAGGCGGGATTGTTGAAGTAGACGTTGTCGTCGCTGTAGCCGTGCAGGTAGTCCGACTCGAGGTCGAAGAACCCGCTCATCGCGATCAGGCCGTCGAACAGATCCGGGCGGCGGAAGACGGTGTTGGCGGCATGGAAGGCGCCGAAGCTGGCCCCTGAGGCCGCGATGCGGATGTCCGGCGTCTGGCAGGCATGCCGGATGTACGGCACCACCTCCTCCTCGACGTAGCGCGCGTAGAGCGCCTGACGCCGCGCCTGCTCGGCGACCGGCAGGCCCCGGTCCATCCAGGCCTGACTGTTGATGCTGTTGATCGAGAACACCCGCACCCGGCCGGCGCGAATCGCCGGCTCGATGGATTGGATGAGGAAGAAGCGCTCGTTCTCGAGGAAATCGGCGGCCGCGGTCGGGAACAGCAGCAGCGGATGGCCCCAGTGACCATAGGCGACGATCGGCATCGGCTGGCCCAGGATGTGGCTGTGCCAACCCTCGACGGTGCGGGCGGTGCTCGGATCGAGGTACTGCAGGTCCATGCGTGGTCTCCCCCGGAATGGCTCGAACGGATCGACGGAAGCGCGAGGATAGCGCGCCCGCCGCGGCCCTTCAAGGAGCGAGGAGAAGGGGGGGCGGCGCGCAGCAGCACGCCGCCCCTTCCCGCCGCCGCGGGCCAGACCCACGGCGGTCACGGCCGACACCCTCTAGCAGAGGACCGTGCAGTTGCCGCGGGTCGGGCAACCGCAGGTAAGGCAGGACACGGTGACGCAACCGACCTCGGTACAGAGGTCGCTGCAGTAGGGCTGCGTGTTCCGCGCGGCCGCCGCCTCGCGCAGCGCCGGAGCAGCGAGCTTGCGCAGCGTGTCGCGATGGAGCGCCAACTTCCTTTGGTTCTTCTTCACGTCGTTCTCCTGGTAGGACCTCGACGACAGGCTCGCCGCCCGAGGTATGTCGAATTCGTCTCCACACGCAGAGATGCGAATTCGCCCCGCGCCAGGGGACACGGATACCCAGGCCGCCGCGTCGGGAATGGGGCCGGCAGAACAGCGGAGGACGGAGGGGCGTCGCTCTATGGCACTTGCTGGCTGCCGCCGCCGGCATCGGCGGCCAGCTTGGCCGCAGGCTCCGGCAGCCCCCAACCGCCGCCGCCCGGGGTCTCCAGGATCAGCCGATCGCCGGGCGCCACCTCGCAGCCGGCGATCGACGGCAGCTCGAGCACCTCGCCGCCGGCGCGCACCAGCCGCTGGCGGCCAGGCTGCCCGGGTCTCCCGCCGGCGACACCGTAGGGAGCCGCGACGCGGTGCTGGGTCAGCAGCGACAGCGACATCGGCTCGAGGAAGCACAGCTCGCGCACCGCGCCGTCGCCGCCGCGCCGGCTACCGGCACCGCCGGAGCCGGCACGCACCGCGAAGCGCTCCAGGCGCACCGGATAGCGGTGCTCGAGCACCTCGGGATCGGTGATGCGGGTGTTGGTCATGTGCGTGTGCACGGCGCTCTCGCCGTCCGCCTCGGGGCCGGCTCCGGCACCGCCGCAGACCGTCTCGTAGTAGCCGAAGCGGCCGTTGCCGAAGAGCACGTTGTTCATCGTCCCCTGGCTGCAGGCGACGAGGCCGAGCGCCTTGAGCAGCGTGTCGACCAGGCGTTGGCTGGTCTCGACGTTGCCGCCGACCACCGCCGGCGCCAGCCAGGGGTCCTCCGGGAAAGGCGGATTGAGCATGCCCGGGGGCACCCGAATCTCGACCGGGCGCAACAGGCCCTCGTTGAGCGGCAGCGGCTCGGCGACCAGCAGCCGCAGCACGTAGAGCACGGCGCTGCGCACCACCGCCGGCGGCGCATTGAGATTGCCGGGATGGACGCCGGCCGAACCGGCGAAGTCGATGCGTGCGCCGGCCGGGCCGAGCTCGATGCGCACCGCCAGCGGCGAGCCGTCGTCCAGATGCTCGACGGCTTCCAGCGGCCCGCGCGGCAGGCGGGCGAGCGCCGCTCGCAGGCGGTCCTCGGCCCGCCGCTTGAGCGCCTCCATGTAGAAGGCGACGGTGCCGGTGCCGGCGGCGCGGGCCAGGGCGCGCAACGCCTCGGCGCCGCTGTGGTTGGCGGCGGCGGCGGCGCGCAGGTCGGCGAGGTTCTCCTCGACGGCGCGTGTCGGATAGGGCCCGTCGAGCAACCGCCGCCGCAGCTCCGCCCAGCGCGCCTCGCCGTTGCGCGCCAGATGGATCGGCGGGATCACCACCCCCTCCTCGGCGAGGCAGCGCGCGCCGGGGGGCATCGAGCCCGGCCGCATGCCGCCGATCTCGGCGTGATGGGCGCGGCTGGCGACGTAGCCGAGCAACGGCGGCGGCTCGGCGCTGCCGGCGCCGCCGGCGCCGCCGTCGCCGAACACCGGGGTCACCACCGTCACGTCGGGCAGGTGGGAGCCGCCGAAAGCCGGATGGTTGGTGACCGCGACGTCGCCCGGCGCCAGCGGCAGCGCGGCGGCGGTCAGCCGCACGCAGAGGCCCAGGGCGCCCAGGTGCACCGGGATGTGTGGCGCGTTGACCACCAGCTCGCCGCCGGCGTCAAGCAGGGCGCAGGAGAAGTCGAGCCGCTCCTTGACGTTGGTGGAGACGGCGGTGCGCTGCAGGCGCTCGCCCATCTGGCGGGCGATGGCCGCGAAGCGATGGGTGAACAGCTCGAGTTGGACGGCGCCGGCGTCCGGCAGCGAACCTGCGGCCCGGCTCACCGGCGGCCTCCGGCAAGGTTCTCGCCGCCGTCCTGGCCCGTGGCGGGGAATGCCGACTCGAAGGCGCCGCGGGTGGGCCAGCGCGCCCGCATGGCGAACACGACGGCGACGCAGACCACCACGCCGAGCAGCGGCGCCTTGCCGCCGTCAGCCGCCAGGGCGCCGAGCACGGCGGCAACCGCCAGCATGCCGAAGCAGGTGCCGGTGGCCCAGGAGAACGCGCGGAGACGCGCCAGCGCAGCCGCCGCCTCCGGTGACGCCGCCGCCGGTGCCGCCGCCGCCGGTGCCGCCGCCGCCGGTGCCGCCGCCGCCGGTGCCGCCGCCACTGCTGCCGGTTCTGCGGCCGCTTCCGCCGCCGCCGCTACCGCTGCCGCTGCCGCCGCTGCCGCACTCGGCATGGCTCCTCCCTCCCCCACCACTGCCTCGACGTCCCTGGCTTCGCCGGCGCCCTCGAGGTCTGCCGCCGCCTCCGCTTCGAGATCGGCCTGGCGGCGCAGGATCCTGCCGTAAGCCGCCGACGCCAGCAGCACCAGCAACATGCCGCAGACGGCCGCCAGGAAAGAGCCGCCCGGCGCCGAGTTCATCCAGTCGGCGGCACTGGCCCCCACCGCCTTCCAACCGACGACCCCCGAGGTCACCAGCACCGCCGCTGCCGGCACCGCGCAGCTCGAGCCCAGCGCCCGCAGCCGCCGCTCGACGTCGTCCTCACCGGCCTTTGCCGCCGGCTCTGGCGAGGATTCGCGCTCCGGCATCATCATCCTTAGCCTTCTCCATCTCGCCGGGGCGCTCGCCCGTCATCCTGGCCGGCGATACCGGACCGCTGGCGCCGGAGCACCAGCGCGCCGGCCCGGTCGAGACGGCAGCTCCAGCCCACCGCAACCACCGTGGCCGTGTGATCCTCCAGCACCAGCGCCGGACCCTCGAAGGCAGCTCCCGGCGCGAGGGCGCCGCGCTCGTAAGCCGGCACCTGGCGCCAGGCGCCGGCCATGAAGGCCCGCCGCGCCTCCGCGCCCTCGCCAGCGGCGACTCTGGCCCCGCCGCCAGATCCGGCGCCCACCTGGAGACCGGCAGCGTCCCCGTCCCCTTCCCCGGAACCAGGTCGTTCAGGCCCCTCCTCCTCGCCGCCCGCCGCGGCGCTGCCCGACGACGCCACCACTCGCAGGGACTCGACCTCGATCGCCCGCCCCTGGGGGCCGGCCGGCGGCCGCGGCTCCCCCCGATCGCCGCGCGCTTCGTTGACCCCGACCGCCGCTGCCGGCGCTGGACCGCGCCGCTGCCCGGTCTGCGTTGCCGCGGCCACCGGCGCCTCCGCGGCGCCGGCCGCCGCCTCGTTCAGGTCGTAGCCGTAGACCTCGCGGTAGGCGGCGGCGAAGGCCGCGGCCAGACCGGCCGCGCCATGGTAGTCCACCGTCAGGGTGGACTCCTGGCCGGCGAAACGCAGCGCGACGATGCGGCGGCGCACCTCGATCGCGGCCAGCGGCACGCCCTCGGCCGCCACCGCCGCGGCAGCCTCGCGTCCCAGCTCCTCGCACCAGCCGTCGAGGCGCCCGGCGACCTCGGCGAGCGGCGCCAGCACCTGGCGCTGCGCGAAGCGCTCGACCACCGCCGCGCCCAGGCCGAGCGCCGACAGCAGGCTGGCGTCGGCGGGCACCAGCACCGTGTCCATGCCGAGCAACGCGGCGACGGCACAGGCATGCTGGGGGCCGGCGCCGCCGAAGGCCACCAGCGCGTACTCGGCGGGATCGTAGCCGCGGCGCAGCGAGATGCCGCGGATCGCCTCCGCCATACGCTCGTCGGCGATGGCCAGCAGTCCCGCGAGCACCACCTCGCCACCCGCCGCACCGTCTCGCCCTGCCTCCCCCTCTCGCCCCGGCTCCCCTGCCGTGCCCTCTCGCCCCGGCTCCCCTGCCGTGCCCTCTCGCCCCGGCTCCCCTGCCGCGCCCTCCCCCCCCCCTCCCCCCCCCCCCCGCTCCCCCTCCCTGCCCCCACCCGCGTCCCCCCGTCTCCCG
>Ga0210405_10001881_pt1 | contig 22708 bp, 23 predicted proteins | sample IncBWH11MmetaG_FD_155492 | JGI IMG/M metagenome (GOLD analysis project Ga0210405, IMG submission 155492) | Forest soil microbial communities from Barre Woods Harvard Forest LTER site, Petersham, Massachusetts, United States - Inc-BW-H-11-M | ecosystem: Environmental > Terrestrial > Soil >... | reverse complement strand
GTCATGGCCGATCGCGGCGAAGAAACATCCGCCGCGAAAGCGCGACGCAAATGTTACCCACAAACGGCGGCAGCCGGCGTGACGCCGGCTGCCGTTGAAAGACTATGGTGGGGCGTCAGCGGTCCATGCCGCCGCCGTGCTGGCCGCCCTGCCCGGGCTTGTTCTGGCCGCTTTGCTGTTCGCCGGGCTTGCGTTGCTCGCCGCCCTGCTGCTGCTGACCGGGCTTCTGGCCACCCTGCTGATGCTGAGGCTTCTGTCCGCCCTGCTGCGGGTTGCCCTGCTGAGGGTTGCCCTGCTGCTGCTGGTCACGCCGCGGGTTGTTCTGCTGCTCGTTCGACATGGAACGCTCTCCAGTGATTTCGTGGGTTGGCACCGCCAAATGCGGCCCCCGGCCCTCACGATAACCCGCGAACGGCGCCCCGGTTCCGCTTTTGGTTGCGGCATCTGAGTGCAACGGATTGAAATCTTTGGAAAAACAGGCCCGCCGCGGGGACGCGGCGTTGCCGCTCGCGGACGCCCCTGTTAAGACGTTGCGGACAGCGCAGACGGGGACGCATGGAATACTTCGTCCAGCAGCTCATCAACGGCATCACGCTCGGTTCGATCTACGGCCTGATCGCCATCGGCTACACGATGGTCTACGGCATCATCGGCATGATCAACTTCGCCCACGGCGACATCTTCATGGTCGGGGCGTTCATCGCGCTGATTACCTTCCTGGTGCTGGTCGCCATCGGCATAACCGCAGTGCCGCTGGCGCTGCTCATCGTGCTCATCGTCGCCATGGCGCTTACCGCGCTCTATGGATGGACCGTCGAGCGCATCGCCTACCGCCCGCTGCGCCACTCGTTCCGCCTGGCGCCGCTCATTTCCGCCATCGGCATATCGATCGTGCTGCAGAACTACGTCCAGGTCGCCCAGGGTGCGCGGGTAAAGCCGCTGCCGCCGCTGATCCACGGCGGCTACACGCTGTTCGAGGGCAATGACTTCGCCGTGCGGCTGTCCAACATTCAGGTCATCGTGGTCGTGACCACGCTCTTCCTGATGGTCGGGTTCTCCTTTCTGGTCGCCCGCACGCGGCTCGGCCGCAACATGCGCGCCTGCGAGCAGGACCTGAAGATGGCGGCGCTCCTTGGCATCGACGTCGATCGCACCATCTCGCTCACCTTCGTCATCGGCGCGGCGCTCGCCGCGGTCGCCGGGCTGATGTTCCTGCTCTACTACGGCGTCGTCGATTTCTTCATCGGCTTTCTCGCCGGGGTGAAGGCGTTCACCGCGGCCGTGCTCGGCGGCATCGGCTCGCTGCCCGGCGCCATGCTCGGCGGTATCCTCATCGGCCTCATCGAGACGATGTGGTCGGCCTATTTCTCGATCGAGTACAAGGATGTCGCCGCCTTCGGCGTCCTCATCGTCGTGCTCATTTTCCTGCCGACCGGCATCTTGGGCCGGCCCGAAGTCGAGAAGGTGTGAGGGAGCGGCCGCGCGTGCTGCGCGACAACGAGCCCAGCAAGCCGCCTGCATTTGTCGCCGCGGCCAAGGAGGCCGCGCTTTCGGCGCTGGTCGCGTTCGGCCTGTTCGTGACCTTGATCGGCGTTCGCACCGACCAGGGGCCGACCGGTGCGCTGGTGATCGCCACGCGCTTCGGGCCGCTCGCGGCCATCGTGGCCGCCGTGTTCGTCGCCGCGTTCATCAGGGCGCTCGTCTTCCGCGACGCCACCGTGATTTCGCTTGGCCGCCTGGTGCCGCCGCGTGTCACCGCGGTTGTATCCGGACTTGCCGGCTATGCCGCGATCGCGTTCCTCGTCGTCGCGCTCGTCGTGCCGGTGTTGGCCTACACGAACCGCTACTATCTCGACCTCGCGATACTGATCGCCACCTACACGATGCTCGGCTTCGGGTTGAACATCGTGGTCGGCCTCGCCGGGCTCCTCGACCTCGGTTACGTCGCGTTCTATGCGGTCGGCGCTTATTCCTATGCGCTGATCGCACAGAATTTCGGCCTCTCGTTCTGGATCTGCCTGCCGCTCGCCGGCATCCTCGCCGCGTTCGCCGGCCTCCTCCTCGGCTTTCCGGTGCTGCGGCTGCGCGGCGACTACCTCGCCATCGTCACCCTCGGCTTCGGCGAGATCATCCGCCTGATCCTGCTCAACTGGCAGGACCTTACCGGCGGCCCGAACGGCATCTCCGGAATTCCGCGCCCCTCGTTCTTCGGCCTGCCGTTCACGGCCGGCGAGAACGGCTTCGCCGCGACCTTTGGCCTGAAGTATTCGGCGACGCACCGCGTCGTGTTCCTCTACTACCTTATCCTCGCGCTTGCGCTCGCCACCAACTGGTTCACGCTGCGGCTGCGGCGGTTGCCGATCGGGCGCGCGTGGGAGGCGCTGCGCGAGGACGAAATCGCTTGCCGCGCGCTTGGCGTGAATACCACCACGACCAAGCTCACCGCGTTCGCGCTCGGCGCCATGTTCGGCGGCTTCGCCGGCGCGTTCTTCGCCACCCGGCAGGGGTTCATCAGCCCGGAGTCCTTCGCCTTCGGCGAGTCGGCGCTGGTGCTGGCGATCGTCGTCCTCGGCGGCATGGGCTCGCAGCTCGGCGTCGCCGTCGCCGCGACCGTCATGCTCGGCGGCTTCGAGCTGTTCCGCGAGTTCGCGCAATACCGCATGCTGGTGTTCGGCGCCGCCATGGTCGCGATCGTGATCTACCGGCCGCGCGGGCTCGTTTCCACGCGCACCCCCTCGGTATTTCTCACCGAAGGCAAAGTCATTCCCGCTGCTATCGTGCAGGCCGCGCGCACGGAGACGCCGGCATGAGTCCGACGCAGATCCTTGTGGTCGAGCACCTGACCATGAGTTTCGGCGGGCTCGTCGCCGTGAGCGATCTTTCCTTCGACGCGCGCCGGCGCGAGATCACGGCGCTGATCGGGCCGAACGGCGCCGGCAAGACGACCCTGTTCAACTGCATCACCGGTTTCTACCGGCCGACGGTCGGGCGTTTGCAGCTCGCCCATCCGGACGGCGCCTCGTTCATGCTCGAGCGCATGCCCGAGTTCCGCATCGCCCGCGAGGCGCGCGTCGCGCGCACGTTTCAGAATGTGCGGCTGTTTCCCGGCATGACGCTCCTTGAAAATCTGCTCGTTGCCCAGCACAAGGCGCTGATGCTCGCCTCGGGCTTCACCGTGCTCGGCCTCTTCGGCTCGCGCCGCTACGCCCGCGCCGAAGCGAACGCCATCGACAAGGCGCGCTACTGGCTCGACCGCGTCGGGCTTGCCGCCCGCGCGGACGATGCCGCCGGCACCCTTCCTTACGGCGCGCAGCGCCGGCTCGAGATCGTGCGCGCGCTGTGCACCGATCCGGTGCTGCTCTGCCTCGACGAGCCCGCCGCCGGCCTCAACAACAATGAGAGCGCCGAGCTGAACAAATTCCTGCGCGCGGTCCGTGAGGAGCACGGTACGTCGATCCTTTTGATCGAGCACGACATGGGCGTGGTGATGGAGATTTCCGACCGTATCGTGGTGCTCGACCACGGCCTGAAAATCGCCGAGGGGACGCCGGAGGAGGTGCGCCACGACCCCAAGGTGATCGCCGCCTATCTCGGCGTCGCCGACGCCGAGCTTGACCACGTCGACGCGGAGGTCGCGCCGTGAGTGCCGCCGTCGGCAGCGCTGCAATCAGCAACCCGCTGCTGATGCTGCGCGGGGTCAAGACCTACTACGGCAACGTGATCGCGCTCAAAGGCGTCGACGTCGATGTCCACGAGGGCGAGATCGTCGCCTTGATCGGCGCCAATGGCGCCGGCAAGTCGACCTTGATGATGACGGTGTTCGGCAATCCGCGCGCGAGCGAGGGCGAGATCCGCTTCGCCGGCCGCGACATCACCGCAATGGCGACGCATGAGATCGCCAAGCTGCGCATTGCGCAGTCGCCGGAGGGCCGGCGCATCTTCGCGCGCATGACGGTGCTGGAAAATCTGCAGATCGGCGCCACGGTGAGCGGCGGCGGCGACTTCGAGGGCGACCTTGAGCGGGTGTTCACGCTGTTCCCGCGGCTGCGCGACCGAGTGAGGCAGCGCGGCGGCACGCTCTCGGGCGGCGAGCAGCAGATGCTGGCGATCGGCCGCGCGCTCATGGGCCGGCCGCGGCTCATCCTGCTCGACGAACCGTCGCTCGGCCTGGCGCCGCTCCTGGTGCAGCAGATCTTCGCCGCGATCCGCGCCCTCAACGAACGCGACCGGCTCACCGTGTTCCTGGTCGAACAGAACGCCTATCACGCGCTCAAGCTCGCGCATCGCGGCTACGTCATGGTCAACGGCGAGATCACGCTCACCGGCAACGGGCGCGAATTGCTGCAGCGGCCGGAGATCCGCGCCGCCTATCTCGAAGGCCAGACGCGCTGAACGAGGTGGAGATGGCCGAACTCTACGCCGGCGAGAGCATCGGAGCGATTGTCCTGGTCACCGGGTTCCTCGGCGGCGGCGCCGCCTGGCTTTCCGGCCGCGCCATTGCCGGCGCGTGGCATCCGCCATGGCATGTTGCCCTCGTCGCACTCCTGCTCGGGGCCGCGGCGCGCTTCATCCACTTTGCCTTGTTCCACGGCGAACTGCTCTCGGCGCCGTCCTATGCGTGCGACACCCTGATCTTGTTCATTGTCGGGCTCCTCGCCTGGCGCGCGACTCGCGCCAGCCAGATGGTGCGGCAATATCCCTGGCTCTATACCCGCGCCGGCCCCTTGCAATGGCGCAAAGTTGGGCGGGAAGACTTACCGCGGCAGTGATAATTTCGGCGTATTCTGCTAGCACCTGAGGACGACCTTACCTCAAGGGGACCAGACATGAACAAGCTGCGGCTTTGCGCTCTCGCGTTCCTTTTCGGCCTCTTCGCGGCGCCGGCCATGGCGCAGGACATCACCGTCGCCGTCGCCGGCCCGATGACCAGCGGCCAGGCGACCTTCGGCCGGCAAATGAAGAACGGGGCCGACCAGGCGATCGCCGACATCAATGCGGCGGGCGGCGTGCTCGGGCGCAAGCTCAAGCTCGAGGTCGGCGACGATGCCTGCGATCCCAAGCAGGCCCGGTCGGTCGCGGAAAAGCTCGTCGGCAAGCAGGTGGCCGCCGTGGTCGGCCACTACTGCTCATCGTCGTCGATCCCGGCCTCCGACGCCTACCTCGACGGCGGCGTCCTGCAGATCACGCCGGCGTCGACCAATCCGCTGCTCACCGATCGCGGCATGTGGAACACGTTCCGCACCTGCGGCCGCGACGACCAGCAGGGCGGTTTCGCCGCCGGCTATCTTGCGAAGCATTTCCGCGACAAGAAGATCGCCATCATCAACGACAAGACCACCTACGGCAAAGGTCTGGCCGACGAGGTGAAGAAGGCGCTCAACGCCGCGGGCGTGAAGGAGAAGCTCTACGAGTCCTACAACATGGGCGACAAGGACTTCACCGCGCTCGTCTCCAAGCTCAAGCTCAACGGCATCGATATCGTCTATGACGGCGGCTACCACCAGGAAGCCGGACTGATCGTGCGGCAGATGCGCGATCAGGGCCTCAAGACGATGCTGATGTCGGGCGACGCCATGGCCGATCGCGAGTTCGCCTCGATCACCGGCCCGGCGGCGGAAGGGGTCCTGTTCACATTCGGCCCGGATCCGCGCCGGCGCACGACCGCAGCCGCCATCGTCAAGAAGTTCAAGGACAAGGGAATCGATCCCGAGGGCTACACGCTTTACACCTATGCCGCCTTCCAGGTCTGGGCGGCGGCAGCCACGAAGGCCGGCACCCTCGATCCACAGAAGGTTGCCGCGGCCATGCATTCCGGCACCTGGGACACGGTGCTCGGCCCGCTCTCCTTCAACAAGAAGGGCGACATCACCGCCATCGGCTGGGCCGTCTACCGCTGGGACAAAAACGGCAACTACGACGAGATCACCGAGGAGTCGCGCACCTGACGAGCGCGTCTTTCCGGATTGTCATTCCGGGGCGCCAAGTGCACCAAGCGATTTCCCGTCATCCTGAGGCGCTCGTCGCGCAGCGACGAGCCTCGAAGGATGCGGCCCAGGTGCCGATCAAAATCGGCTTTCCGATTTCGAGAAATATTAGCGGCCAAGTCAGCAACAGCCGACTTGGCCGCCGGCGCCCTTCGAGGCCCGCGCTTCGCGCGGGCACCTCAGGGTGACGGTGACAGTCGCTACCCAATTTTTCCGAGCACCGGGAACGTCTCCATCAGCCAGAAACTCGCCTGCGTGACCGCGCCGGTGAGGAAGGCGATGCCGGTGAGCACGAGGAGACCGCCCATCGCCTTCTCGACAAGGCCGAGATGGGCGCGGAAGCGGGCGAGAAAAGCGGCAAACGGCTCGACCGCGAACGCCGCGGCAATGAAGGGAACGCCGAGGCCGAGCGAATAGACGGCGAGCATGCCGGCGCCCTTCGCCACCGTTTCCTCCGACGCCGCGACGGCGAGAATGGCGGCGAGGATCGGCCCGATGCACGGCGTCCAGCCGAACGCAAACGCAAGCCCCATCAGATAGGCGCCCCAAAGGCCGACCGGCTTGGCGACTTCAAGCCGCTTCTGCCGCATCAACAGGCCGATCGGCGCCAGCCCGAGGAAATGCAGGCCCATCACCACGATGATGATGCCGGCGGCAATCGCGAGCTCGCCCGAATAGGCCCGCAGCACGGCGCCGATCGCGCTCGCGCCGGCGCCAAGCGCCACGAACACGGTGGAGAAGCCGAGCACGAACAGGAAGGCGGCGAGGAGCGTCTCGCGCCGCACCCGCGGTTCGGCTTCCGCGTCGGCGAAGCGTTCGAGCGAGGTCCCGGTGAGATAGACGAGGTAAGGCGGCACCAGCGGCAGCACGCAGGGTGAAAGAAAGCTCAACATGCCGGCGACAAGCGCGGCGGCGATGGTGACGTGCGGCATGGCGCTCTCATGCCCGCGCGCTCCCGGGGGCGCAAGGCAGGCGCGAGGCTCCCGCGAGGATGTGAACGGATGTTATTGGTGTGATCGGATGCAACCTTGGCGCCGTATGCTGCCGCCAGCGAGGCGGAATCCGGTGCGTTGCCGCGGGATGTGTGATTATGCGTGGCCGGGTTCGCACCTTGGGCGCGGCCGTCATGAGCGCGCGCCGGAATAACGGGAGTACGTCTTGCGCAACCTCATCACCGACGTTCCCGGCCTGAAAGTCGGCCACGCCGAGGACGCCCGGCTCGGCTCCGGCGCCACTGCGATCGTATTCGACGTACCGGCAGTCGGTTCGATCGACGTGCGCGGCGGCGGGCCGGGCACGCGCGAGACCGCCCTGCTCGATCCTGCGCAGACGGTCGAAGGCATCGACGCGATCGCGCTCTCCGGCGGCTCGGCTTTCGGCCTCGATGCCGCCTCCGGCGTACAGGGCTGGCTCAAGGAGCAGAACCGCGGCTTCGCCGTTCGCGGCGCGCGCGTTCCGATCGTGCCGGCAGCGATCCTGTTCGATCTCCTCAGCGGCGGCGACAAGGAATGGGGGCGCTTCCCGCCCTACCGCGAGCTCGGCTACGCCGCGGCAGCCGCGGCCGGTCTCGACTTTGCGCTCGGCAGCGTCGGCGCCGGGCTCGGCGCAACCACCGTCGACTGCAAGGGCGGCCTGGGCTCCGCCTCGGCGCAAAGTTCGGACAGCCACACCGTCGGCGCGCTCGCCGCCGTCAACGCCGCCGGCAGCGTGCTGATCGGCGGCGGACCATGGTTCTGGGCAGCGCCGTTCGAGCGCGACGGAGAGTTCGGCGGGTGCGGGCTACCTCCGGCGTTCTCCGCCGCGGCACTCGAGCCGTACACCAAGGGCAGCGCGCGCGAGAGCACGACGCTCGTCGTCGTCGCCACCGACGCCGTGTTGAACAAGGCGCAGGCCAAGCGTCTTGCCGTCATGGCGCAAACCGGTCTCGCGCGCGCCATCTATCCGGTGCACACGCAGCTCGAAGGCGACGTGCTGTTTGCTGTCTCGACGGGCCGCCGGCCGCTCGCCGATCCGCTCGTCGGACTGACGAGGCTTGGCGCGCTTGCCGCCAATGTCGTGGCGCGGGCGGTCGCGCGCGGTGTATTCGAGGCGACGGCGCTTCCGTTTCCCGGCGCGGTCGCGAGCTGGAAAGACCGGTTCGGCCGCTGAAAAAAGGAAAGATTGCGGCAGCGCCGCGTCCCTTTAGTGCCGGAGAAACCACAATTGTTCTCTTTCGCGTGTAGACCCATCGCGACCGTTGACTCAGTCGCAGATTGCGCTTTGAGTCCGCCGCGTGGGGTTGCTTTTTTGGGTGGAGGGATACGATGAAGGTCGTATTGATCGTCATTGCCGCGCTGGTGACCCTGGGTCTCGCGGCAGTGGGAGTCGTTGCGGCGCAAAAGGGCACCCTTTCGTCCCCACCTGCGTCGCCAGCTATGGAACGCGTCGCTCGCGCCGCTAACCCCGCTCAGACCAAGGCCGCGCCCCCGACGCCGGTTGCGTCGCCGGTCCGTGACACCGACGCGCTCGCGTCGACCACCGTCCAGTTGGCACCGCCCGCGCCGGCCGCGCCGGCGTCAATCATGGCGGCACCGTCGCCGCCGCCTGCTCCCGCCGCGCCACAGCGCGCCGCCGAGAATACGGCCCGCCCGACCCTCGCAGCGGCGACCGCGACCGACCACGCCGGCGCCTCCGCCCCGGCCGCCAACATCGGCGTCTGCGACAAGCCGGGCGGCATGGGCCTTGCGCGCATCGTCGAGATCGACACGACCGGCGGGCCGGGCTTCGGCTTCGAGCATTTCAAGCAGTACGATTTCCTGCGCGCCGGCGAAGTGGTGTTGACCTTCGACGACGGTCCGTGGCCCGAGAACACCCCCGCCGTGCTCCGGGCACTCTCCGACAATTGCCTCAAGGCGACGTTCTTCGAGATCGGCCAGCACGCGATGTGGCACCCGGAAATCGCCAAGCAGGTGGCGGCCGCCGGCAACACCATCGGCACTCACACCTGGTCGCACAAGGATCTGTCGAAGAGCCCGTATGCGGGCGACGTCGAACAGGCCAAGCAAGAGATCGAGATGGGCATCAGCGCCGTGCATTCGGCCGTCGCCGGCCCGATCTCGCCGTTCTTCCGCTTCCCCGCGCTCCAGCATCCGCCCGAGCTCCTGAGCTACCTCGCCGAGCGCAGCATCGCGAGCTTCTCGACCGACCTCGACTCGTTCGACTTCAAGATGCGCAAGCCGCAGCAGGTCATCGAGTCGGTGATGCACAAGCTGCAGAAGCAGGGCAAGGGCATCATCCTGATGCACGACTTCCAGCACGCTACCGCCGAAGCGATGCCGGAGCTCATCCATCAGCTCAGGGCCGGAGGCTACAAGGTCGTGCACGTCGTGCCGCGCGCGCCGGTGACGACGGTGCCGAAGTACGACGAAATGCTGATGCAGCAGGACAAGCTGTCGGTGAACAACACGCGCCCGAGCGACAGTGTCGTGCGCACGATCGGCGAGTATATCGGCGGCGCGCCGCCGCCCGGCGCAGCGCAGCGCTGAGCGCAACGACCTTCAGCGCGTGAAGCGTTCTGCCGCGTAGGGCTGCGGGTCGCAGAACGGCGTCGCGCCGGTCATCATCTCCGCAATGAGCCGCCCGGTCGGCGGGCCGAGCGTCAAGCCCCAATGCGCGTGACCGAAGGCGAGCCAGAGACCGGGCTGGCCGGGTGCGCGCCCAATGACCGGCCGGGAATCGGGGAAACAGGGCCGTGCCCCGAGCCAGGTCCGCGCCTCGGCGGGTTCGCCCAGCGGGAATAATTGCCGCGCCGCCGGCAGCACACGCGCTAGCTGGACGGGCGTAGGCGGCGCGTCGCGCGCGGCGAATTCAACGCCGGTCGTGAGGCGGATCCCCTGCTCCATGGGCGCCAAGCAATAGCCGTTCTCGGCGTCGAGCACCGGGCGGCTGAGCATGGCGTTTCCCTGCGGGCGGAAATGGCAGTGATAGCCGCGCTTGACGGCGAGCGGCAGCCGCACGCCGAGAGGATCGAGCACGTCGCTCGTCCAGGGGCCGAGCGCGAGCAAGGCTTGGCCGGCGTCGAGCGGCCCCGCCGCGGTCTCGACCCGCCAGTGCCCGTTGGCGCGGCGAAGCGTGCGCGCGTCGCCGGCGAGCGTGACCCCGCCGAGCACCGCGAAGCGCGCCGCATAGGCGCGCGTAAGCTCCAGGGGGTTGCTCACGCTCACCGCGCCAGTCCAGTGCACGGCGCGATCGAAAACCCCGGCGAGCGCCGGCTCGAGGGCAAGCGCCCGGTCGCGGTCGAGCGTCACGGGGGCGATGCCAAAATTCGCCGCAAGCTCGAGCTCTCCCGCCTGCGCCGCGAAGGCGGCGTCGGTGCGGTAAAGCTTGAGCCAGCCGCGGTGGTTCAGGTAGCGCTCGGCGCCGGCCTCGGCGGCAAGCGCTTCATGCTCGGCGACGGCACGCGCGAACAGCGGCCGCATCGCTTCCGCTGTTTCGATCAGCCGCGACGGCCGCGACGCGGCGGCGAAAGCCGCGAGCCACGGCGCGGCGCGCGGCAGAGAGCCGAGGTGATAGTTGACCAGCGGCGAGCGCTTGAGCGCGATGCGCAGGAGCGAGCGCCAATCCGCCGGAAAGGCCGGCGGAAAGAGTGTCTCGCCCGTGATGATGCCGGTGTTGCCGTAGGAGGTCCCCTCGCCCACCGCGCCGCGGTCGACGAGCGCGACCGACAGGCCGCGTTTGGCAAGATGGACCCCGCAGCAGGTGCCGACAATGCCGGCCCCGAGCACGATGACATCGGTCTGCGCCACGAACCCTCCGCCGAGCCAACCGCTCTGCATATACCCGGCATGCCGGCCGGAACCAGCATTTGCCCGAACCGGACCGGCGTGTTACGCGAGCCGCGAATCGCTTATTCCGCTCGTTCCCGGACAGCGGGAATGCGGACGGCCCTCGTCATCAGCGGGCTTGGCGGCTCTCCGCTTCGTGGAGACGGGCGGAGATGCGGTCGGCGGCTCAAATCGTCACTCCCGCTGCATGGAGGACTTGTTGCATCGCCCGTTGATCATCGCTCCGTCGATCCTCGCCGCCGATTTCGCCAAGCTCGGCGAGGAGGTGCGCGCCGTCGATCGGGCCGGCGCCGACTGGATCCACGTCGATGTCATGGACGGCCATTTCGTGCCCAACATCTCGATCGGCCCTGACGTGGTGAAGGCGCTGCGCGCGCACACCGCCAAGGTGCTCGACGTGCACCTGATGATCGCGCCGTGCGATCCCTATCTTGAGGCCTTCGCCAAAGCGGGGGCCGACATCATCACCGTGCATGTGGAAGCCGGCCCGCACCTCCACCGTTCGCTGCAGGCGATCCGGGCGCTGGGCAAGAAGGCCGGCGTGACCTTGAATCCGGGAACCTCGGAGGACACGGTCGCACCGGTTATCGATCTCATCGACCTGATCCTGGTCATGTCGGTCAATCCAGGCTTTGGCGGGCAGAAATTCATTCCCGGCGCGGTCGAGAAGCTGCGCAAGCTGCGCGCGCTCGCCGCCGGCCGCCCGATCGACATCGAGATCGACGGTGGCATCACCCCGGAGATTGCGCCTGAGGCGGCGCGCGCCGGCGCCAACGCGTTCGTCGCCGGCTCCGCCGTGTTCAAGGATCGGACCCCGGCGTCCTATCGCACCCATATCGCGGCCATCCGCCACGCGGCCGCGCTCGCACGCGGGGAGGCTGCCTGATGGGCATGCTGGTCGAAGGCCGCTGGACCGATGCCGATCCCATTCAGGAAACCGGCAGGGACGGCGATTTCCGGCGGGTGGAAAGCGTCTTCCGCGAGTTCATCACCGCCGACGGGTCCACGGGCTTTCGGGCCGAGCGCGGGCGGTACCAGCTCTATGTCGCCCACGGCTGCCCCTGGGCGCACCGCACGGTGATCTATCGCTCGCTCAAGAAGCTCAAGGATTTCATCACCGTCGCCTACGCCATTCCCGGCCTGTCGCTCGAGGGCTGGACCTATGAAGACAATCCCGCGTTTCCCGATTGCACGCCGGACCGGGTCAACGGCTTTCACTATCTGCACGAGGCCTATACCGAGACCGACCCGTTCTACACCGGCAAGGTGACGGTGCCGGTGCTGTGGGACAAGAAGTCGCGGCGGATCGTGAACAACGAATCCGCGGACATCATCCGCATGCTCAACACCGAGTTCGCCCGCCACGGCGCCGATCCGACCGACTATTATCCGGCGCCGATGCGCGCCGAGATCGACCGCGTCAACGAGCTCGTCTACACCGACATCAACAACGGCGTTTACCGCTGCGGCTTCGCGCGCTCGCAGGAGGCCTACAACGAGGCGTACGATGCGCTGTTCGCGGCGCTCGACGACCTCGAGGAACGGCTCAACCGCCAGCGCTACCTGATCGGGCGGCAAATCACCGAGGCCGACTGGCGCCTGTTCCCGACGCTGGTGCGCTTCGATGTCGCCTATTTTTCGCTGTTCAAATGCAACCGCAAACGGATCGCCGACTACCCGAACCTTCTGAACTACATGCGCGAGCTCTACCAGGTGCCGGGCATCGCCGAGACCGTCAAGCCGCGCTACTACGTGCGCACCTACTACTCGATCAAGCGCCTCAACCCGTCCGGCATCATTCCCAAGGGGACGCCGGTCGATTACCGGCAGCCGTTCCTGGCGCCGTCGTCGCGGCGCGAGCAGAACGCCTGAACCCTGGGCTTCCGGCGAGGCCGCAATGATCCCGCGCTATACCCGGGCCGAAATGGCGGCGATCTGGTCGGCGGAGACGCGCTTTCGCATCTGGTTCGAGATCGAGGCGCATGCCGCCGACGCCATGGCCGGACTCGGCATCATCCCCAAGGCGGCGGCGGCGCAGATCTGGGCCAAGGGCAGGAACGCGGCGTTCGATACTGCGCGCATCGAGGCCATCGAGCGCGAGGTCAAGCATGACGTGATCGCTTTCCTCACCCATCTCGCCGAGATCGTGGGGCCGGAGGCGCGCTTCGTGCATCAGGGCATGACCTCCTCCGACGTGCTCGACACCTGCCTCAACGTGCAGCTCGTGCGCGCCGCCGATCTGCTCATTGCCGACGTGGACGTGCTCAATGCCGCGCTCGAACGCCGTGCCTATGAGCACAAATTCACCCCGACCATCGGCCGCTCGCACGGCATCCATGCCGAGCCGACGACGTTCGGGCTCAAGCTTGCCGCTGCCTACGCCGAATTCTACCGCGCGCGGAAGCGTCTGGAGGCGGCGCGGGCCGAGGTCGCGACCTGCGCGATTTCCGGCGCCGTCGGCACCTTTGCGCAGGTCGATCCGCGCGTCGAAGCCTACGTGGCGGAGAAGATGGGGCTTGCCGTCGAGCCGATCTCGACCCAGGTCATCCCGCGCGACCGTCACGCCATGTACTTCGCCACGCTCGGTGTCGTCGCCTCCTCGATCGAGCGGCTGGCGACCGAGATCCGCCACCTGCAGCGCACCGAAGTCCTGGAAGCGGAGGAGTATTTCTCCGCAGGGCAGAAAGGCTCTTCGGCGATGCCGCACAAGCGCAATCCGGTACTGTCGGAGAATCTGGTCGGACTCGCCCGCGTGGTGCGTGCCTATGTGATCCCGGCGCTCGAGGATGTCGCGCTCTGGCACGAGCGCGACATTTCGCATTCCTCGGTCGAGCGCATGATCGCGCCCGATGCCACCGTGACGCTCGACTTCGCCCTCGCGCGCCTCGCCGGGATCATCGACCGGCTGATCGTCTATCCCGACAACATGCGCAGCAATCTCGAGCGCCTCGGCGGCCTCGTTCATTCCCAGCGCGTGCTGCTGGCGCTCACGCAGAAGGGTGTTACGCGGGAGGACGCCTACCGGCTCGTCCAAAGCAACGCCATGAAGGCCTGGCGCGGCGACGGCGATTTTCTGGCCTTGCTCAAGGCCGATCCGGAGGTGCGCAAGGCCCTGAGCGAAGAAGATCTGGCGGCCAATTTCGATCTCGATTTCCACTTCGCCCAGGTCGACACCATCTTCCGCCGCGTGTTCGGGCGCGCGTAGTTTAAGCGCCGGTCATTCCGGGGCCGACTGAAGGGAAGACCCCGGAATCCATAGCCACAGCGGCTCGTGGAAATGTTTGGACGCCACTTCCATCTGTAGGGGCTATGGATTCCGGGCGTGCGCTTGGCGCGCCCCGCAATGACGGCCCGAGGTTTGCGTCTTCGGCAATCCCAAGCTGATTTCACAACTTTTCCGCAGCGTCGTTTGCCCGAGTCAGCGCGCTGACGTAGCGTCCCGCGCCGCCGCGAAGGAGCGAATCATGGGACGCCTGGTACGCAAGCCGCAGATACCCGACCTCGACGCACAGATCGCCGGGCTCGAAGGCGTGCTGCAATCCGGCATCGGCGGCCTCGGCGGCATGCAGATGGCCGGCGCCCGGCCGGGCGACAATTACCTCGAACGCATGGCCAAATACGTCCCCGCCGAGATCATCGGGGCCTCGATGATCGTCAATTCCATTCTCGAGCAGGCGATGAAGAGCGGAGGCAAGAATGCGGCGATGGCCGGCTTTCCGGTCACCAGCATTGCCGCCGGCGCGCTGGTGCTGGCGTTCGTGCTGACGCCGCTGTTCTGCTGGTACGTACGCGAGGACGGCGACGCCTGGCTCGTGAACGCGTTCGTATCGACGATCGCCTTTCCGTTCTGGGCCTATCTGATGGGCGCCGTGGCTTTCGCCGATCATCATGACGGCAACCTCGCGGCGATCCTGGTCCTGACCTTTACCGTCGTCAGCGGGCTCATTTCGCCGCGCGCGCGCCGCCCGCGGCGCCGCAAGCAGCAGGCGGAGCCAGCCGCCGTGGAGGGACCGCGTCTCGTTGAGGCGCTCACCGGCTAGCGGAGCGGATATGACATTCGCCAGCCACCGAGCCGCTCACTCGCGAAGCGAGTGTCAAATCCAGAAGCTCCACTAAGACGTATATTTGCTGGCGGTCCTTTGATTCCAACATTCGCATGCGAGCATGCGGAGCCGGTATGCGAATGTTAGAATCGGACCATTCGGACCATTAAGGCGGGATGAGTTCAGTTCGAAATCCGTAGTTCGTCATGCCGGACTTGTTCCGGCCATCCATGTCTTTGTTTGGCACGGCATTTAAGAGGTGGATCCCCGCGACGAGCGCGGGATGATTCAATGGAAATCTCACAACGCACCACACTGGCGCGTGCGATCGGCCGCTGGGCCTTCCGAATTGTGGCAACGTCGCCGAAATTTCTTCGGCGTTGAGTCATATTGCGAACCGACCCAGCCCACGATTTGGCCCATACTGGGCGGGTACCTCCGTGCCGGTCGAGAAGTCCCGGTGGTATCCTTTTGCTCCCACCATCGGGACTTTTCGCCGGTACGCTTGGTCCGCGTTGAGGGGCGTTTCATGCCGGCCGACGAATGTCTGACCTTCGCTCGAGAATGCCGGCGGTGGGCGCTCGAGACCAAGGACAAGGACGTTCGCGAAGCCTTCCTGGAAATGGCGAAAGTCTGGACCCAGCTCGGCTCGCAGCAGCAGCGGCTGTCGTCCGAGGTTGAAGATCCGCCGCCGTCGCCGCGCGCCTCGTGAGTGCCGCTTACAACGGGCCCGCCCGTCTGATCGTCCCTGCGCCCCGCCGCTGAGCGGGAATGACGAAGCGATTGCCCGCGCCCGATTCCTCGGTATCTTCTCTTCCGCAATGGCGAGGCGGGAAACCATCCTGGTCTTTGATTCGGGACTCGGCGGGCTCACCGTCCATCGCGAGATCGCCGCGGCGCGGCCGGGCGCCGATTTCGTCTATGTCGCCGATGACGCGGCCTTCCCCTACGGAGCCTTGCCCGAGAAAGCGTTGGTCGCCCGCGTGGCCGGGCTGATCGGCGAGCTGATCGGCGCGCACCGGCCCGACATCGTCGTCATCGCCTGCAACACCGCCTCGACCATAGCGCTGCCCGAGCTGCGCCGGCGCTTCTCGACGCCGTTCGTCGGCACTGTGCCGGCGATCAAGCCGGCTTGCGCCACCTCGGTCACGCGACGCGTCTCGGTGCTCGGCACCGAGGCCACGGTCGCGCGCGAATATACCCGCGCGCTGATCCGCGACTACGCCCAGGACTGCCGGGTCACGCTCGTCGGCTCGAAAGAGCTTGCCGCCTACGCCGAGGCGGAGCTTGCCGGCGCGCCGGTGGGCGACGAGGCGCTGCTCACGGAGATCGCGGCGTGCTTCCGCGACGATGGCGGGCGCACCGACACCGTCGTCCTCGCCTGCACCCATTATCCGTTGCTGATCGCCCGATTGCGGCAGCTTTCGCCGTGGCCGGTGAACTTCATCGATCCGGCGCCGGCGATTGCGCGCCGGGTCGCCGATCTCCTCGGCCCCGCCCCTTCCCCGGGCGCAGCGCCGGGCGCAGACAGCACGCGCGCCATTTTCACCTCCGGCCGCGCACCGCACGCGGTGCTCGCCGGCTTCGGCGTCCGGGCCGAGGAGACGGCGCCGACCAGCGTGCGCTGACGATTGCCTATTCGGATTTCGGCGGCTTACCCCAATTCGGCGTTGTCCCGCTTGTTCCGATGCGGGCGCGACGTTACGCTTTTGCGCGCTGGCGCCGGAGGGGCAGAGGCGACACCACCATGAACGTCGCAATCCAGACCGAGCGGGTGGCGTGGCACGCCAACCGCTGGAATCAGCTCATTCTCGGCATCATCGCGATGATGGCGATTTCCTCGCCGCAATATGTCTGGACGCTGTTCACCGGCCCGCTCAATCAAAAACTCGGAACGACGCTCGCCGAGTTGCAGTGGACGTTCTCGCTGCTGATCATCCTGCAGACCTGGTTCTCGCCGTTTCAGGCCTATCTGGTCGACCGCTTCGGCCCGCGCACGCTGATCTCGATCGGCGCGCTGCTGTCGGGCGGCAGCTGGATCGCTTCGGGCTACGTGGACAATCTGTGGGTGCTCTATTTCACCTACGGGGTGATCGGCGGGTTCGGCACCGGCATCATCTATGTCGGCATCATCGGCCTGATGGTGCGGTGGTTTCCCGATCGCCGCGGACTGGCGACCGGCCTCGCCGCCGCGGGCTACGGATTCGGCGCTTTCTTCACCAGCTTTCCGATCGACAGCATGATCAAGAGCTCCGGCTATGCCCACACGTTGATCGTCTGGGGCATCGTCCAGGCCGTGATCGGCGTTCTGGCGGCGCAGTGGCTGCGGGTGCCGCCGGAAAACTATCAGGTCGAGAGCGCCGCGCCGCCGGCGGCCGTGGCCTCCCAACAGACGCGCCGCAGCTATTCACCGCGCCAGATGCTCAGAAGTCCGGTCTTCTATCTGCTGTTCGTGATGATGAGCATGATGTCGACCTCCGGTCTCATGGTCACATCCAATGTCGGGCCGTTCGCCAAGGAATTCGGCGTTGCCGATATGCTGGTGCTGGGGATGGCGGCGCTGCCGCTTTCGCTCACGCTGTCGCGCGTCACCAACGGCCTAACCCGGCCGTTCTTCGGCTGGGTGTCCGATCACATCGGCCGCGAAGCCACGATGGCGCTCGCCTTTTCGCTGGAGGCGGTCGCCATCCTGGTGCTGTTCGCCTACATCAATCAGCCCGCTCTTTTCGTGGTGCTGACCGGCCTCGTCTTCTTCGGCTGGGGCGAAATCTTTTCGCTGTTTCCCTCGACGCTGACCGATACCTTCGGACCAAAATTCGCGGCGACCAATTACGGCTTCCTCTACATCGCGCAAGGTGTCGGCTCGATCCTGGGCGGCCCGGCGGCGGCCTTCCTCAAGCAGTCGACCGGAAGCTGGACCGCGGTGTTCATCGTCGTCGCGGTCCTGGATGTCATCACCGCCCTGCTGGCCATCACCGTGCTGCGCGCCATGCGGCGCGAGCACTTGGCGGCGGGCTGAACGACCCCTTGGCCGCCGCCTCACCGCCGGTTTGACACTGCGCAGTTTTCGCCCTAGATACGTGGCGCTGCGCGGGCCCGAACGGGCCCGCGTGGTGTTTCGCGACCCGTGGTTGACGCCGGCGCTTCGGCGGTCGACCTGTCGGTCCGCCCTCCCCCTCCGGCCAACAGCGGATCGGAGGAGCGGGGTCTGGATAGAGGAGGGCGCGATCCTCAGCCAAAACTTTCAGAGCGAGGACGCGAATGACCAAGCGCCATGAGGCGAAGTACAAGATCGACCGTCGGATGGGACAGAATATCTGGGGTCGCCCGAAGAGCCCGATCAACAAGCGCGAATACGGTCCCGGCCAGCACGGCCAGCGGCGCAAGGGCAAGCTCTCCGACTACGGCGTACAATTGCGCGCCAAGCAGAAGCTCAAGGGCTATTACGCCAACATGTCGGAGCGCCACTTCCACGGCATCTACGACGAGGCGCGGCGGCTCAAGGGCGATACCGGCGCCCACATGATCGGCCTGCTCGAGCGGCGGCTCGACACCATCGTCTACCGGGCGAAGTTCGTGCCCACCGTCTTTGCCGCGCGCCAGTTCGTCAACCACGGCCACGTCAAGGTCAACGGCCGGCGGGTGACCGTGCCGAGTTACCGCGTCAAGGTCGGCGACATGGTCGAGGTCAAGGAGAAGTCGAAGCAACTCGCCCTGGTACTGGAGGCGACCGCGCTCGCCGAGCGCGACGTGCCGGATTACGTCGACGTCGACCACTCCAAGATGACGGCGAAGCTCAACCGGGTGCCGCTCATTGGCGACGTGCCGTATCCGGTGATCATGGAACCGCACCTCGTGGTCGAATATTACTCGCGCTGACTCTCGCCGAGCGGCGACACTGCAATAGGCGAGCGCGAAGGGACGGCAGAATCGCTCACGCCTGGATGCGTCATGGCGACCGCACGGGACCTTCGCCGCATCGCGCTCTCGCTCGAGGGTACGACCGAAGCGCCGCATTTCGATCGCACCGCTTTCAAGGTGAGAAGGATTTACGCGACGCTTGCCGCGGACGGCCGCACTGCAAATCTGATGTTCACGCCCGACGAACAGGCCCTCAAGTGCACGGTCGCGCCGGAGGCGTTCTCGCCGGTCCCCAACGCCTGGGGCCTCCGCGGCGCGACCACCGCGAAGCTTGCTGCGCTGACGGTCGAGGAACTGCGCGACGCCCTGGCGCTTGCATGGCAGCACGCGCTGCCGAAAGCGAAAGCGCGCTGACGAAGAAATCCGACGGAGCCGACGAGGCGTTCGCCTGTTTCCGGCGTGTGCGCGAACGGGTAGAGCGCGCTAAGCCGGCGCGCTCTCCTTCACCGGAACGCCCTTGTCCTTGAGCAGCGATTGCAGCTCGCCGGCCTGGAACATTTCACGGATGATGTCGCAGCCGCCGACGAACTCGCCCTTGACGTAGAGCTGCGGGATGGTGGGCCAGTTGGAATAGGCCTTGATGCCCTGCCGCAGCTCGTCGTTCTCGAGGACGTTGAGCCCCTTATAGGCCACGCCGAGGTAATCGAGGATCTGCACAGTCTGGCCGGAGAAGCCGCACATCGGGAATTGCGGCGTGCCCTTCATGAACAGAACGACGTCGTTTCCCTTTAGTTCGTTGTCGATGAATTGCTCGATGGACATCGCGCTCTTCCTTGTTTGCGTCGCGGATCGCTTCCTCGTCCGCGTCGACTGAGTCCCGCCGGAAACGCAATATATGTAGCGCAAAGCCGGCGCAAAGCCTATGCGCAGATTTCATGCCTGCAATCCCTTGAAAACCCAGCAGTGTTTGGCCACCGCCGTTCCGGCGCAGAGCATGGAATTCCACCGGGGCGGCGCTGGAAAGAGAATGCCTTAAAGAGTCCTCCGGCCGCCTCAGCGGTCGGGCGTGCCGGTCTGCAGGGCAAGCGCGTGGAGCTTGCCGCCCATCTCGGTCTTGAGCGCCTCGTAGACGATCTGGTGCTGCTGCACGCGCGACTTGCCGCGGAAGGATTCGGCGATGACCGTTGCGGCGTAGTGGTCGCCGTCGCCGGCAAGATCGCGGATCGTCACCTGCGCGTCAGGGACGCGGGCTCGGATCAGCCGCTCGATATCGTTCGCAGCCATGGCCATGGCGCGCCTCACCTGTTCCGCCTGCGGCCACCCCGTGCCCAAGCTTGCGCAGCGTCGCGACCACAATGCGGCGGCTGCGCCCGAGCGTCAATGCGCCGCTTCGGCTCAGGCCGGAGCCGCCATATAGGCGGGCAGCCAAGCCTCGAAACGCGCGCGGAGGTCCTTGACCGGGAGCGGCCGTTCGCCGGCGACGGCAAGGACTTTGCCGCCGGTCGCGCCATGCCGGACCACCGGCACAGCGGCGGCGCTCGCCCGCTGCACAACGGCGTCGGCATTCTTCGCGGTGACGACATAGCGGCCCTGGTCCTCGCCGAACCAGAAGGCGTGACCGGCGACGCCCGGCGGCGCCTCGAGCACGGCGCCGATGCCGGAAGCCATCGCCATCTCGGCGAGCGCCACCAGAAGGCCGCCGTCGGAGACATCGTGCACCGCGGTCAGCAAGCCGTCACGGATGAGGGCGCGCACGAATTCGCCGTGCCGGCGCTCGGCGGCAAGGTCGACCGGCGGCGGAGCCCCCTCCTCGCTTCCGCAGATCTCGCGCAGGTAAAGCGATTGGCCGAGCCAGCCTGAGGTTTCGCCGACGAGCAGGATGGCGTCGCCCTCGCCCTTGAAGGCGAGCGTCATCGAGCGCGCGAAATCATCGAGCAGACCGACGCCGCCGATCGTCGGAGTCGGCAGGATCGCGCGGCCGTTGGTCTCGTTGTAGAGCGAGACATTGCCGGAAACGACCGGAAAATCGAGCGCGCGGCAGGCTTCGCCGATGCCGCGGATGCAGCCGACGAGCTGGCCCATGATCTCGGGCCGCTCGGGATTGCCGAAGTTGAGGTTGTCGGTCACGGCGCGGGGCAGCGCGCCGACGGCGGTGAGGTTGCGATAGGCTTCGGCCACCGCCTGCTTGCCGCCTTCGAACGGATCGGCCTCGCAATAGCGCGGCGTCACGTCGGCGGTCAGCGCCAGCGCCTTGGGGCCGTCGTTGATCCGCACCACGGCCGCATCCCCGCCCGGCCGCTGCATCGTGTTGCCGATGATGACGTGATCGTACTGCTCGAAGACCCAGCGCCGCGAGCACAGGTCCGGAGCGCCGATGAGCTTTTCCAGAGCGTCGGCAAGGCGCATCGGCGGCTCGATCGAAGCTGCGCCGATCACCGCCTGCCGCGGGCCTTGCTGGAACGGCCGGTCATAGAGCGGCGCCTCGTCGCCGAGTTCCTTGATCGGCAGGTCCGCCATGAGCGCGCCGCGGTGCCTGACCTCGAAGCGCCGGTTCGCCGTGGTCTTGCCGACGATCGCGAAATCGAGGCCCCATTTGCGGAAGATCGCCTCGGCCTCCCTCTCCTTCTCGGGCTTGAGCACCATGAGCATGCGCTCCTGGCTTTCCGACAGCATCATCTCGTAGGCGCTCATCCCGGTCTCACGGCAGGGCACCTTGTCGAGGTCGAGCGCGACGCCGAGATCGCCCTTGGCGCCCATCTCGACCGCCGAGCAGGTCAGGCCCGCCGCGCCCATGTCCTGGATGGCGATGACGCAGCCCTCGGCCATGATTTCGAGGCAGGCCTCGAGCAAAAGCTTCTCCGCGAACGGATCGCCGACCTGCACAGTCGGGCGCTTCTCCTCCGCATCGGCGCCGAACTCGGCCGATGCCATGGTGGCGCCGTGGATGCCGTCGCGGCCGGTCTTCGAGCCGAGATAGACGATCGGCATGCCGACGCCGGTGGCCTTGGCGTAGAAAATCTTATCCTTCTCGGCGATGCCGACCGCCATGGCGTTGACCAGGCAATTGCCGTCGTAACGGCGGTGGAAACGCACTTCGCCGCCGACCGTGGGCACGCCGAAGGAATTGCCGTAGCCGCCGATCCCGGCGACGACGCCCGACACCAGGTGCCGCGTTTTCGGATGGCGCGGGTCGCCGAAGGACAGCGCGTTGAGGCAGGCGATCGGGCGGGCGCCCATGGTGAAGACGTCGCGCAGGATGCCGCCGACGCCGGTCGCCGCGCCCTGATAGGGCTCGATGTAGCTCGGGTGGTTGTGGCTCTCCATCTTGAACACGACGGCAAGCCCGTCGCCGATGTCGATGACACCGGCATTTTCGCCCGGCCCCTGGATCACCCAGGGCGCACTGGTCGGCAGCGTGCGCAGATGGATTTTCGAGGATTTGTACGAGCAGTGCTCGTTCCACATCGCCGAGAAGATGCCGAGTTCGGTGAAGCTCGGCGCGCGGCCGATCAGCTTGAGGATGCGCGCGTACTCGTCGGGCTTGAGGCCGTGCTGGGCAATCAGCTCGGGGGTGATCGGAGGCTCTGTGGAAGTCATGCGTCAGCGCCGCCTTGTTACCTTCGAGGTAACCGAAGCCATCCTCACGTTCCCGCGTCAATTGTGTTGTTCAGGCCCGTACCTGATCGCGTAGTGCGCTTTCGGCAAGCGCGATCCATTCGGCCTGCGCGCGCCTGACATATTTGGGCGCCCGCTTGAGCTGGGCCAAGACCTCGGCAAGGACCGTCTTCGCCTCGGCGTGGCGGCCCGCCTTGGCAAGCAGCAAGCCGTAGCGCACGCGCGCCTCGGCGCCGGGGTAATAGTTCGCAACGGCCTGATACTCGGAGAGCGCGTCCTCGGTGCGGCCGCTTTCTTCGAGCGCACGGGCATAAAGCAGATGCCCTTCCGCCGACTGGTAGTCCGGCCAGCGTTCGCGCAAATCGTCAAGCGTCGCCACCGC